>Ga0157370_10009180_pt1 | contig 10603 bp, 10 predicted proteins | sample C35metaG_FD_113463 | JGI IMG/M metagenome (GOLD analysis project Ga0157370, IMG submission 113463) | Corn rhizosphere microbial communities from Kellogg Biological Station, Michigan, USA - C3-5 metaG | ecosystem: Host-associated > Plants > Roots > Rhizosphere > Soil | place: USA: Michigan... | reverse complement strand
TACAGCCGGATACTTTCGAAGTTCTGCGGCCAGCTCGGAAGTCATCGGGACGTACCGAATCTTTCCGCCCTTCAGCTTGGAGCAAACAGCAATCAGCCCCTCAACATACCGGAGGTCTTGCCACGTCAAACCGAAGATCTCAGCCATCCGCATACCAGTTGTTAGCGCGATCAGTACGATCATGCGCAACCGGTAAAACGTCCGGTTGATCTCCCGCGAATCCGCCCGGTACATCTTCTGATCGAGCGAAACCTTGAGAGACTGAATCTCTTCCGTTGAGAGGTAACGTTCCCGCTGGTCGTCCGGCCTGTAGACTTCCACTTGATCCGATGGATTCCGGTCGATACCGGTTTCCTTGGACCAGATTATGGAAGCCTTCTCCATCATGTGGTGCATGACATTGAAGTGCCGAACTGCCGTGCCAGCGGAGAGGCCTGCTTCCGTCAATCCTCGATACCATCCCTGAACGGCTGCGCCGTCCACTTCTCTAACGAACAGATGGCCGAGATCCCGACATATCCCGTCGAGAATGCTCTTTTCGCGATCCCAGGACTTTTTCTTACTGGAGTACTCATCCCGGTATCGGTCGATCAGAGCAGACATGCGAAAGTTGACCTCACGTTTTACATCCAAGTGCCGGTTTTCGTCGCGAGCTGACATCTTCTTGCGTTCGATCTTTTTTGCCAGCTCGTGCGACCCGTGCACCAGGACGCTTCGGTTCCTTCCCCCTTCTCGCCAACGGACCTTATAAATTCCGTCGCGTACTTTGTGAATCGACATCTATGTAAACGGTCTCCTTTCAATCAAGCTGCTTGCGTGAGTTCTGCTCAACGTAGCGATCTAGAGCTACTACGTCGAACCGCAACGCTCGACCAACCTTTACGCTCGGAAGCTCGCGCATTCTGGACTTTTTGTAGATGGTGTCTACTTCAAGGCCGAGATACTGCGCGGCCTCCTCGACGTTCAGGAGCCGCTTACCGACGATTTCATTAGATCTCATTTGGGACCTGGACAGCACGTGTAATCACCTCCGATCTGGTTTGGTATGGGTTGGGCTGGATTAGGACCATTTGGGATTGAGAGCCAATTTAGGCGCTCCCGTCCACGGTCCGACAAGCTGTAAAGAAGCAAGCCGGAATGATCGCGAGTACGATTTAGCAATCCGAAACGATGGAGCCGAAGCAAATAGGTGTATGCGGCGCGAACTGGAAAGAAGTTTGCGAGTTTTGCCCATGCAGGCGGATTGAGAGAACCGTACACGGAAAAGATTTCCAAAGTGCGTTTCTTCAGCGAATTCGCTTTTGAGATCGAAAAGTGATTTTGCGTTGTTGGAGGCATTGCAATTCTCTCCGCTAGCAAAACCTAGACGAAAGCTCTTCTCGGGCGGGAACGGCAGGAGCAAGTTGTTTCAACACGGATTCCCGATAGCGCAAAAAGATTTGTTCTGCCGTAAGCGCGTTTTCTACACTGGGCAAGAAGTTAGAGAAGGTTTTTGCGAATCTCGCACCGTTCCCCTTCGAAAGTTTGTTTGCGAGCCGTACCGCATTCTGAAGCCCACCCTGCTCAATCACGAACTCCCGAAATCCTCGACCCTTGAGATATGCGGTGAAATCCATGCTTTCGGGGTCCGGCTCTTTCGCCGATCCAACCAGGATTTGAAGCCGATGGAACGGGTCGAAATCGGGAAGGTGGACCAGTTTGCCGACAGTCGCAATTTCCTTCGGAACGCAGTTGCCGCCGATCTGCCTTTCAATTCTGGTTACAATGAGGCCCTTCTCTGGATAGCCGTACAGGTCCGCGAAAGAGCGAACTGGATTGTCCTTGGCACGCCGTTTTAGAAGGGCATACTGATGTTGTAGTTCGGCGATCTTGTTGTAGAACCTGTAGATGTTGGGGCGCTTGCCGAGAGTGAAAGTCTCGACCCCAAGTTTGCCGACCATTGAGTACCGACCAATCTCGCGGGCACTGCGCTTCCACTTGCCTCGTACGTTGCCCTTGAAAGCATGCACAGGGACGCCCTGAATATCTGCTGCTAAGTCGATGCGCATAACTTCCAAGCTCCGGGCATCCACGGCAAAGATTTGCTCGATTCGGGCGATCATCTCACCGAGGCCGATCGCGCCCGTGTCGAGCAGTTCGACCTTGTGGTCACGTGTAGCCCGCGCGCATTGGTGAAGAAGGGCGTCGACTCCTAACGGACGGAGATCAGCGATGCCCAAATAGAACCGGGAGTACCGAAAGAGATCCGGCTGCCAGTGCAAGACTTCTCCCATATCTGGGGTATAGCGGGCTTCGGCGGGGACTCTGACTTCCAGCTTGTCGATCAAGGGAAGCCTCATAGGGCCGACACCGACCACTGGGAACTGCCTACCTCGTCAATCTGACGTGGGTTGCAGGCTATTAGACAAGCCTGCAACCCACTGATCGAGGCTTCTGCAGTCGGATGCCTTCGGCATCCGATGTCCTCGGGACCTGCTATCGCAGGTCCCTGCGGGAGTTTTTTTAGCCATAAGAGGGGCTCACCACCGGCATGATTTGTCAGCCGGGCGGTAACGGGCGTGGCAACTTCGAAAAGGAAACGGAGGCAAGGTGTTAATCCCGCCTCCGCCAGCTGCCGTATGGAGCCGCCCCTCTCCCGGGTATTGCTTGGCGCGTTGCTCTCCAGCAGAGCGCGCCTCCTCTTCCCCGAAAGCTTGTTAGCATCGCGATGTCTGAAATCAGCCGAGAGTGAGATTCGCCAGCCGGGGCCTGGATCCCGCGCAAACCCCACATGAATCTCCGAACCATCGCGGCAAGTAGAGCCAGTAACCATTGATTCGTAACCTGACTAAAGCATACAACCTAAAACTCTCTAAGCAACTGATTCTACGGGACTTCTAATCCACTTATGCGCAAGGCAGTCGGGGTTATGCGCAAGATCGCACGATTAACGCGCAAGAGCGTTCTTTTTTCGGCAGATCTTTTCTTTCGTTAAACTTTCTAAAGAGACGAATCGAGTGGGCGATAGCGCGAAAAACGGGAGAGCCCCCAGTGGGTAGACCTCCGAAAACGGATTGGGGTAAGAAGCTAGTTGAGTACCGAACGCTAGAAAAGGTTCTGGCGGATATTTGGCCACGAGTCGGCAAACAGCTTTTGCGAGCCGACATTCCAACGGACATCGACTCGGCGCTCCGGGCGTTGTGTTCCGGACCTCACCCGGTTGCACTGATGGACCTTTCGCCGCTCTTGAATCGCTTAAACGAAGTTCTCCGAGCGATCAGGAGTCCCAATTGCCCGAAGGCTCAGAATCCCGCAATTGTTCGGTTCATCGCCAAGTCTGTTGTTTGCGGAAAGGACCTCTCACCCCGGACTTTCGATCGCTATCTGGGGAGAGCGAACACAAGCTACAATGCTTTGAAAGATATGGCTGAATCGGTCGAGAACACTTTCAACCTGGCGATATACGACCTCTACGGAAGGATCGTCAATGCATGTGCGGGCCGTTATCATCCGACATTGTTCTTCGGAATGCTGGAGCAGTACGGCGGATTGGCCACAGCCCATCGCTTACTCAAACCCGACGCTGATTTCTTCTCATACGGCTTCCAGAAGCTCTGCGAGCTCGGCCGGTCGGATCTCACTATGGAAGCAATGATTCTCGGCCTTGAATACAGAGGGCAACTTTTCAGCGCTGAAGAACTGCGAACGGCCCAAGAACGCCTAGCTGCAGCGCAACAGCTTTACCCAGGGAATTCGTAGGACGTTTGTCTTCGACTCTTGCGGGACCCTACGCCACGGCCTTTACGCACGGTTTCCCTCGCACAGTTTGATAACCAGATTCGATATCAGGCCTGCCCGCTCGGACAAGAATTGTATGTAGGGTACTTCAGAAGAATAGGAGTGGATCGAAGGGGAAGGCAGTACGTTGGATGCAAAAACGGCCTCCGCATCGAGCGTAAGACTAGAAATGCAGTCGGGCAAATACTTTTGCGGATCGTTGTCGCTGATCTTGCCATTTTCCGAACTCGCGAGCATGCAGATATTTGCTAGCGCATTCCGTTCGCCGATGATACTGCTGTTTCTCTTCAAAAACGCCTTGGGATAGATGTGGTGGAATTCCTTCTTGTTGTACGTAGATAGCGCTTGTGCTGCATCGATCAGCGCGCCATTTGTAATGTTCCTTGGGCCCATCTGGGCGAGGGCGAGAATGTATGCCCGAGAAATCGAATTTGAGGATCGAAACTTGAGGCGTTCCCAGGCGTCGCGTTCAGGTGGATTGCCGAAGTCTTCAGCCTTTACCTTCGTGTTGCCGGAGACAAAAAGCTGAACGTCGGTCAGATCCTTTGATACAAAATTTTCGCCGCCTACACGATAGCGTTCGCTGAAGGACGAACGCCAAAACCATTGACGGGCCCTCGTCACTTGAGCGTTTGACCGAACAGATTCCGCCGCGCACACGAAGCACATGATGATAAGAAGTGCTTCATAGGGCAGAAACGCCCATGTATAAATGCCGAACTCTGTTGATAGAAGATCTACGGCCTGCCTTAGCCCTTCCGTTGTCTTTCCTACTAGTTCGGTCATTTGCTCCCGGCTCAACTCCCTCAAGCGCAAGATTTGATCCTGTTTGATGCTGGAGAACTGTACGGCGGCGAGACACTTCAAAACCGTTCCACGTTCAATGGAGTGAAAGTTCTTCGACTTTAAAGTCTCGGCAATACCATCGACTTGTTCATTCAAATCGAAGTTCTGAGACCATGTGGCGGCAACCATCAGATCATAGATTGAAAGCTTTGTTCCGGAACTGTTGATTCGCTCGAAGATTGGGCACACCTCGCTGATCGAGAGATCTTTCAGCGTAACCACCGGAATTCGATAATTCGTGAACGCAGCCACAAGTTCATCCAGTCGGCTCTGCAGGTCGTGCTTCTGTGTGCTGTGCAGCAGCGAAGTCCGAAAATCGAGTAGGTTCGTTGTGTTGTACGCATAGCGGAGCGGAAAGACCAAAGCGCTTCGGTTTTCATCGAGTGAAACGAAGATCTGGTTTTCGAGATCGTATCCAGGAGAGAAACCTTCGGAAACATCTTCAGCTCCCAGGCTCGAATACACGACGGTGATACGCTGCTGCCCGTCAAGGACATAGTCGGTAGGTATCATGTCATCCGTCTTCGGGAGCTTAAAGTTGCCAATGTTGCGCTCGACGGCAAGTTTCTGACTCGTGCGCCAAACGAGGAGACTTCCGATTGGGTAGTTGTTCTTTATGCTGTCGAGTAGTTTAAAGGCTTGCTCTTCCTTCCAGACGAATTTCCGCTGGAACTGAGGTATCTTAATACTGCCCTTCCTGATGTCCGCGATGAGGTCTTGAAACAAGGGTGTCTCGGTGCTGAGCCTACTCGTTGAAAGAGCCATGGCTTTTATCATAGGCGCACTCCAACCCTTAAAGAAGGCGTGCCCTTAGCGACGTCTACAACGGTTAGGTAGCCAGCTCCCAGTGTCAGTCTCCGATTTGCAGTCTACTTACTGAAGTCCTCAAAGAGTGCTTTGAAGGTCTCCGGCTTTGGGGAAGCCTTGATGTATCGTACAAGTGGCTCCAACTCGCGACCCCAGAGGCCAAAGTCATATACTGTGGCACACTGTGCGCGTGGCGTCGCTGGGTGAAGACATCGCCATAGATACTCGAAGATTGGTGTTCCGTGTAGAAAGTAGGGTTGATTGTCTCGACGCTTGTTGTACTCTGGCGAAAACAGTAGGCCGCGAATACGAACACCCCTCGGACCGGTTACATTGGGAGGGTCGGGCTTCGCGATCACTTGCGGTTTGAGAGCGACTCTCAACTTTCCCGCGAGCTCGGCGATTTCTTGTTCTTCAAATGCGCCGACCCACCGGAGAACGCTAGAGAGAGCCTCAGAAGAGTCTCGAAGACCAACATTGAATTGAAGCTGCGCCCTTTTGCTCTTCACTTCGCAAATGAGAACGTCGATCTCCCTTTCATTGCACTTCAGTTCCGGAGCTGGACCGACGTCTCTCTCTGGTTGCACATGTTTCGGAAAACGCACGCCAAGCACGTCGACTTCGGTTCGTGCCATCGTCCTCGCGCGGCAAAGGACCGTCGATGTCGATCCCTTTGTCTTGCACAATCCGCACTCGATCGAAATGTTGCGAATCGACCATGAACGGTGAGTGGGTCGAGTAAAGGAGTTGGTGCTTTGGGTTTGTGAGGATTTCAGATTCAAAATAGCGAAGAAGGTCTGCTTGTGCTTTGCCGTGAAGCGACAAGCCAGGTTCATCCAACAAAATCACCAACGGCTCGCCCTTTTTCTTGACTGCCGAGTACCACGCGAGAAACGAAAAGAACCAAACGAAGCCCCGTGAGCGTGTGCCGAGGCCGGTTGAGACCAGATGCTTAGAATCGAACACGTCGCCCCAAATGTTCGGGCCATCCCTCATTCCCTCGGGATCTTCGCGGAGGCCCGGTCGGACGTCGAAGAGCATTCGTAGGTGTTTATTTTGCGACCAGTATTTAAGTATCTGGCCGCTCAAGTGATTGCTAGCCCCTTGCAGTTTGTTCTTCAAATCCTGCGTGCGCGTGGGGTTCATCAGCGCGTCTAGATCGAGCCTCGCTAATTCGATCAGACCGAGCAGGGGGTAATCGGGCGGCGTCAATTTCTTCTCCGCTTTGCGCTGCTTCAGTGCCGGGATGTTGTCGTGCCCCCGCATTTGATAGTACTCATCAAAATATAAGAATTTCGGGAAGGAAGGCCTTAGAAGCGTCGCCCAGATGTGGATCTCCAGATCCTTATGCTGTACTAGCTCAGCAACCTTCGCGCGCGATGCTTTCGCTTGTTCGCTTTCGACCAGGCCTTTGCTTTTCTCCAGCGCTGCGGCCTTTTCAGCTTCATCTTTAATTAAGTTCGCCGCCGTTTGTGCGACCGCAATAGCCTCCTCTGCTTTCTTGCCCTCACGAGTGAGATACTTCGACAACATCGCCACGGTTCCGGTTTTTGACGCGTCGTCTCTGATGGCGTCCGGCAGTTCGAAGCTCTCAACGAGATTCTTCACTAATGCTGCCTCATCGACGGGAAGCCGAACGAAAAGCGTGCCGAGCTTGCTACCTTCGTGTTTTGCGTAACCCCTCGAAAGAGTAACTTCAGGTTTCTTGAGAATTCCCCTTCCAAACACAGCTTCAATCGCCTCAAGTTCAAAGGGTTCTAGCTCGAAAGTCGCGGTAATCACCTCGGTATGGTTCCGTCGACCGCTTTCAACGTCCTGCTGGTAGTTCTCCACGTCGGAGCGAGGGTAATCATCCGTCACATCGAAGACGCCATCGGCTTCGACAATTGGATTCAAGCGATAGAGCGCTTGCAAAACTGCTGTTTTCCCAGCCTCGTTCTTGCCGACGAGACAGGTAATCTTGTCAACTGTGAAGGAATGTGAATCCCAGATCGACTTAAATTCTTTAACGTGAACCGTGCTCAGCTTCATTTCAGCCTCAGCCCTCTTTAGCTTCAGTTTCTTAACGGTTGATCGTATCGCTTTTGTACACAGCAACTCAACCAAGCCCGACTTGGGACGAATACGATCAGTTCAGAAACCAGGCAGACACGGTGCATCCCCGCCCGGTCTGGGGTGGCAATGGTAGGACACTTATAGCATGGACAAGGGCAGACTGCAAGAATTGCTGGCCGCGCTGTATTTACGCCTAAACGGATACTTTACAAGTGGTTTCATTGTTCACTCACCTAGCGCGAGTGGAAATAGACGAAGGTCTTTACTGACGTGCTCGAAGCCGGACCCGACAGTCTGTTTCCGCTTCAAGGCGCATTAGGTTACGAAATTTACCAGACGCTCTTCATTGGTCCAAACTGCTTAATCGTGGAGGGCGTCTCCGATCTCTTATACATTCAAGCCGTTTCCGGGGTTCTGCAAAGGGAAGGACGTATCGGGCTCGATGGGAGGTGGACCATAACACCGGTCGGCGGCGCCGATAAGGTCCCTACCTTTGTCGCTTTGATCGGATCGCAGAAAAACCTCAATATCGCCACGATGATCGACTTCCAAAAGGCCGATAGGCAAACCATTGAGAATTTATACAAGAAGAAACTGCTGGAGAAGAGCCACGTTTTGACGTTCGCGGACTTCACCGGGAAACCCGAAGCGGACATTGAAGACATGTTCGATGAAAGCTTTTATCTCGACCTAATAAACGGTGAGTTCGAGAAGGCATTACCGGCAGGTTTGAATTCGGGCAAGTTGACAAGTCATGCTCCCCGCATCTTGGTCCGCTTGCAGGACTACTTCGCAAACGCGCCACTCAAAGGCGGCACGAAATTCAACCATTATCGACCGGCCCGCTTCCTCACCGAGAAGATGTCATCCATGACGATCCCGACGGCGACCCTCGACCGCTTCGAAAGGGCATTCAAGGCCGCGAACGCGCTGCTTTCTACGTGAGGAGTTCGATGGACACTTTCCAGCCATACCCAGCACTGTCAGGGGCTGTTCTGATCGACAATTCAACGTATTTCTCCGCAAAGGTACTTGCCTCCACTGGAGAACTTGAGCCCCTCGGCGTATTCAATCTTGGAAACTTCATTGATTCACTTATTCTCGCGGAAAATGTGTGTTTGGCTCCCACGACGGCTTGGGCACCGGACGAGTCGGACGGACTCCTATTTGGGCCGACCAAACCCTGCTCGCAGATCGACCTCAGCCAACTTCCAAGTGCTTCCCTGACAGAGCTCTTTGAAACTGCGCTGATGGCGTCCTTAGAAGACCTCAAGAGTAATCCTTTTCTACCAGTGGTGGGTGCGGACCGCCGGGACGTGCGACATATTTTACTTGGATGGCTATCCGAAGTCGGCTCGGAGCCTGCTCGTTTTCTTCGAATCTACTCCGGCAAGGTACACGAGACCGACATCGGCACCGAACACTTCCTGGCCGGACTGCCATCGCTCGGGAATGAGAATGCATCACCTGAACGGCGGCTTGCGCATTACTTGTTGCGCACCAATGTCGCGTTCGAGATCTCGGCGAGTATTCCGTACAGTCCACATTCGAATCGAATTCAATTCGTTTGCGAGAAGCTCCATCAGAGCCGCAGTGCGTCCCTTGCCCTCGGCCTTGAAATGTTAAAGGATACGGAGATTGCCGTTGAGGAAACTCTATCTTCTGAGCTGCCCTCGCTCGGTCTTCGCTGTCATCTTCCGCTCGCTCTTGCTGTTGTGCTGTCTGGAGCTAGCAATCCAAGCGAGATTTTGTCACGTTCGATTGAATTGAGAAATACACGGGCTGCTAAACGATATCGCCGCTGGATGACGCAAGTCGTGCGGATAACAAAAGTCGGCACGCTCGCGGAGCAGAGAACGGCCTTGCGTGAACTCAAGGAGGCAAGAGCCCTTCTATCAACGGAACTCTCAAAATTGTTATCACAGCGGAGTGGCCTCACTCAATTGACGGCGATAGCCGACGCAGTGGATCTTAGCAATCTCAATCTGGAGGAGAGTCGTACCGCACGTGCAAAACTAGCCCGCCAAGTATTCGACCGCGCGGTCCCATGGCTTAAGAAGCGGAAGGTTAAGAAGCGCATCGCGATTTTTTTATCACTTGCGCAAAAGGGTTCACTCCGCACTTTGAACCAACTACTTGGCAGGACCTTTAAACGCCAGCTTAAGGACCATGAGTTGGCGCGTCTTGACAGATTGCGGTTGGATCACTCGAACCAAATTCGGCGCGTGGAGAGAACCATGGGACGAGATGTAGAGGATCCCCGATGATGGAGATCGACCAGCCGAATTATCGGTTTTGTCCGTTCTGCGGTTCGGCATTAGTTACGCGGATGGAAGAAGACCGAGAACGACGTTATTGTGCAAAGTGCGATTGGACGTATTATCCGCGTGTGGCTGCTTCGGTCTCTGCAATCATTTGCGATGATCGCCATGTTCTACTAGTTAAACGTCGACGCAACCCTTTCAAGGGGACTTGGATGTTTCCCTCGGGATTTGTGGATCTTGGGGAGCACCCCGATGAAGCATTGTCCCGAGAGATCAAAGAGGAGACGGGTTTGGCGTTACAACGCTCACACCTGCTTGGGGTCTTTCAATCCGAGGACGACCCCCGAGAGTATGGCCACTTTGTTTTTTTCTACACGGTTGCCGTTTCGCGAGGCGCGATTCAAACTGATCCGTCGGAAAATGAGGACATACGATGGTTCGCTATTGAGGCAGTTAACGAGTCCGTCGAGATCGCGTGGAAACTTCACAAGCATTTTATGGAAGAGTTGCGCAGCGGAAGGCTGGCTTCATTGGTTCCGAAGGACACCTGGATGCAATAAGTAGCCTCGCAAAAGTCGGGAACAATACGGGAACATTGGCGAGGCGAAAACAGCCTAAATGTTCCCAAGTCGTCCCAAGAGTGGCGGTTTGTAAGTCTCTCTGTTACTTCTGTTTACGCTGATTCTGATCTAGTTAACGTTGTCGGTAAGCCGCTCTGAAAAGGCTGGCGTCGGCGGTTCGATTCCGTCCCTGGCCACCACGTTTTCAATAGCTTACAGACGCTCCATAACTCAGTTTCATTCCGTTTCATTCCAAACCTCTTGCTCTGTCGAGACTCGCCTCTCGGATGAAAC
>Ga0157370_10009177_pt1 | contig 10604 bp, 7 predicted proteins | sample C35metaG_FD_113463 | JGI IMG/M metagenome (GOLD analysis project Ga0157370, IMG submission 113463) | Corn rhizosphere microbial communities from Kellogg Biological Station, Michigan, USA - C3-5 metaG | ecosystem: Host-associated > Plants > Roots > Rhizosphere > Soil | place: USA: Michigan... | reverse complement strand
TCGCGGCCCTCGGCCGTCGTACCGATCGAGGTGAGGCGCACGAATTCGGGATGCCGCGCGGCCCATTCGCGCACCTGGTGCATGAGCTCGGCGTAGTCGAGGTATTTGGTCCGGAACATGGCGGGCATGATAACAGCGAAGAAAACCGAGAAAATGGGGACAGTCCCCTTTTGCCTATTGGCGGAACACCGTTCGCTCTTACGGAAAAAGGGGACTGTCCCCGTTTTTCGCCGTTTCACTAGAATCACGCCATGCGGACCCGATTCACCGAAGCGTTCGGCGTGAAGCATCCCGTCGTCTGCGCGCCGATGGCGTACGTCACGGGCGGCAGGCTCGCGGCGGCCGTGTCCAACGCGGGCGGCCTCGGCGTGCTGGCCGGCGGCTATGCCGGGACGGTCGGTGGAGAAGCCGACCTCGGCGCGGAAATCGACATCGCGGGCGGCGCACGCATCGGCATCGGTTTCATCACCTGGGCGCTGGCAAAGGCGCCGGCGATGCTCGATGTCGCGCTCGCGGCCTCGCCCGCCTGCCTCTTCCTCTCGTTCGGCGATCCGCGTTCCTTCGCGCCGAAGATCCATCGCGCCGGAGTGAAGCTGGTGTGCCAGGTGCAATCGCTCGCGCACGTGGACCTCGCGCTCGAAGCCGGCGCCGCGGCGATCGTGGCGCAGGGAACCGAAGCGGGAGGACACGGCGCGAAGCGCTCCACGCTGCCCTTCGTGCCGGAAGTCGCCGACTATCTCGCGCGCCGCGCGCCTCAAACGATCCTCCTCGCCGCGGGCGGAATCGCCGACGGACGCGGCCTCGCCGCGGCGTTGATGCTGGGCGCCGACGGCGTCGTGGTCGGCACGCGCTTCTGGTCCACGCTCGAGGCGCTCACGCCGCCCGCGATGACGGAGCGCGCGATCGGCGCGACGGGCGACGACACCGTGCGCACGACCGCGATCGACGCGATGCGCGGCGTGCCCTGGCCGCGCGAGTTCTCGTTTCGCGTGCTCACGAACGAGCTCACGGATGCGTGGGCCGATCGCGAGGAAGAGGCGGCCGCGAAGTTCGGCGCGCTGGCGAGCGACTACGCCGACGCGCGCAATCGCGGCGACCTCTCGATGGTGGTCACCGTCGCGGGCGAATGCGTGGGCCTCGTGCGCGCCCGGCCCGGCGCGGCGAGCGTCGTCGAATCGATGGTCGTGCAGGCCGAGAAGCTCCTGGCGAGGGGAACTTCCTGAAGACCCTCGTCGTGCTGTGGCTCGCGGGATTGTGCCTGCGCCTCACCGTCCTCGCGATCCCGCCCGTGATCCCGATGCTGCACGAGAGCCTCGCCCTCTCGCAGGCCGAGATCGGCGCGCTCGCGAGCCTGCCGGTGCTGCTGCTCTCCTTCGCCGCGATTCCCGGCTCGTTCCTCATCGCGCGCTTGGGCGCCGCGCGCGTGCTGGTGGGGGGCATCCTTCTCGCCGGACTCGCGGGGGCGCTGCGCGGCGCCTCCTACGATGCGGCGATGCTCTTCGCGACCACCTTCGCGATGGGCATCGGCATCGCGGTGATGCAGCCCGCTTTCCCCTCGATCGTGCGCGAATGGATCCCGCAACGCGTGGGCCTCGCGACGGCGGTGTATTCGAACGGCCTTCTCGTCGGTGAAGCCATCAGCGCCTCGCTCACGATCCCGCTGGTGCTGCCCATGGTGGGCGGCAACTGGCGTGCGAGCCTCGTCGCGTGGTCGGTGCCGGTGTTCGTGATCGCCGCGATCACCTTCGTGCACGCGCGGCACCACGAGAAGCGCTCCGCCGAGCCGCGCACGCGCGGCGGCGCCTGGTGGCCCGACTGGCGCTCGCCCCTCACCTGGCGCCTCGGATTCATCGCCGGTGGATGCTCGAGCCTGTACTTCGCGGCCAACGCGTTCCTGCCCGACTACCTGCGACACCTCGGCCGCGCGGATCTCATCGGCGCCGCGCTCTCCGCGCTCAACTGGGTGCAGATTCCGGCCTCGTTCCTGCTGCTCGCGCTCTCGCGGCATCTCATGCACCGGCGCTGGCCGCTCGTCGCCTGCGGCGTGCTCGCCACGGTGGCGATGGTCGGCATCGCGACGAGCAGCGGCGACGGCATCGTGTTGTGGTCCGGCGTCGTCGGCTTCTGCACCGCGTTCGTCCTCATCCTCACGCTCGCCCTTCCCCCGATGCTGGTAGAGGCATCGCACGTGCACAGCGTCTCCGCGGCGGTGTTCGCGATCGGCTACCTGTGCGCCGTGGTGACACCGGTGCTCGGCGGCTTCGCATGGGACGTCACCGGATTGCCGTGGAGCGCGTTCGTGCCGGCGGGCTCCTTCGGCGCCGTCATCGCGGCGCTCTCCGTCGGCCTCGACCTGGCGCCTCGCGAGCCGCTTGCGCAAGCCGCGCCCTGAGCCGAATGGACTAGGGCCGGGTCTTTCCCCGGAGGCTGCGCTCCCCTTTTGTCGCGAAACGCGCCAGAATGGCAGCGCAAAATCCAAGGAGGCCTCGATGCTCAAACGATCCCTCGCCGTCACGACGGCGGTCCTCGCGCTCGCTGCCGGCGCGTACTCCACGCAAGCCGCTGCGCAATGCGACCCGGTCCCCGGCATGGTGATCGGCGGCGGCATCGGCGCGGCGATCGGCAACGCGCCCGGCGCCGCGGTGGGCGCCATCATCGGCGGCGCGATCTCCTCGAGCGGCCCGTGCTACTACCCCGGCGGCTACTACGGTCCCCCCGGTTACGCCGTGCCTCCCGCGCCCTACTACAACGCGCCGCCCGCGTACTACGCGCCCGCACCGGCCTACTACGGGCCTTCGTACTACTACTATTCTGGGCCGCGCGTGGTGTACCGCGGATACCCGCGCTACGCGTACCACGGCTACGCCTACCATGGCCATGGTGGGCACGCTCGTTACGGCGGCGGGCACCACCACTGGCACGGTTGATCGCCTGACCCGCGGCGCCGCCGGCGCCGCTCCGATCATTCCTGCCGCTCGAGCGCCATGCCGAGCGTGGCGAGCAAGCGTTCCCGCAGCGGCCGCCGCGTCCATTCGTCGAGCGTGATGCGCCGGCTCTTCGCGAGATCCGCCGCGAAATCGGCTTCCATGCGCGCCGCAAGCGCCTGGTCGCGCAGCGCCGCGTTCACCTCGTCGTTCAATCCGAACGAGCGGTTGTCGAAGTTGGTCGAGCCCAGCACGGTCCAGAGCCCGTCGACGACGAGCACCTTGGCGTGGATCATCGACGGCTGGTATTCGTGGATCTGCACGCCGGCCGCGAGCAGCTCGCCGTAGCGCCGGCGGCTCGCGAGCCGCGCGATCGGGTGGTTGTTGAGCCGGTTGGGCGTGACGACCACCACCGAGACGCCGCGCTTCGCCGCGCGAACCAGCTCGGCGCGGGCGCTGCGATCCGGCACGAAGTACGGCGAGTTGATGTGGATCGACCGGCGCGCCGACGCGAGGAAGAGCTGGAAGAGCATGCGGGCGCGATTGCCGCGTGCCGCTGAAGGCGTGCTGTTCACCACCAGGCCCGACACCCTGCCCTTCTCCTCGCGCGGCGGGCTCGACTCCGCATACGGGAACTCGTCGACTCCGGTGAGGATCTCGCCGCTGCCCTCGAGCCAATTCTCGATGAACGCCGTCTGCAATCCCGCGACCAAGTCTCCCGTGACCTCCACCGTCGTGTCGCGCCAGGGCCGCCCGCGCCCGTGCGTCGGGAGCCAATAGTCCGCGATGCCCGCGCCCCCGATGAAGCCGACCCGCCCGTCCACGACGAGGAGCTCGCGGTGCGTTCGGTTGTTGAAGCGCTTGAGCGTGTACCAGCGGATCGGCTGGTACCAGGCGACGGCGCCGCCCGCGGCGCGCAACGCGTCGAAGTAACGGTCGGGCGTGAGGAAGCTTCCGATCGCGTCGACCACCACGCGCACTTTCACGCCGCGCCGCGCTGCCGCGGCGAGCGCCGCGAGGAAGCGCTCGCCGGCGATGCCGCGCAGGAACAGGTACGCCTCGAGGTGCACCGTGGAGAGCGCCGAATCGATCGCGCGGATCTCGGCATCGTAGATCGCCTCGCCCGACGAATGCACGTGCACGCGGCTCCCGGCGAAGATGCGGGCGTTGATGATCGCCGCGAGGAGGTCCATGAATCTCGGCGACTCGACCGGCTCGCTCGCGCTCACCTCGTAGCGCAGTCCCGGCTCGAAGAGGATCAGGAAGAAGAGGACGGCGACGATCGCCGCGGTGCAAGCCAGGACGAGCTGGCCCAGGTCCACCTAGGCGCCCGGGGAGCCCGCCGCGCGCTTCGCGCGTTCCGCGAGGTAGCGCTCGGTGGCGTCGCGGCCCGTCGCCATCGCGCCCAGGACCTTGCCCGAGGAATCCTTGAGCATGGCGAAGCTGAAGTCGACGTAGAGCTTGCGTCCGTCCTTGTGCACGGCGCGCGTGGTCATCACGCGGCCCGAGTATTTCGTGGCGCCGCTCGCGAGCGAGCGATCGTAGCCTTCCCAGTGCGACGCCCGAAGGTGCTCGGGAATGATCACATCGAGGCTGCGGCCGAGGACTTCCTTCGCCGCGAAGCCGAAGAGCGACTCGCAAGCGCGGTTCCAGACGCGGATGAGCCCCTCGCGGTCGGCGAGGATCACCGCAACCGGCAGCTGCTCGACGAGGGCCTCGAAGCCCGCGCCGAGCGCCGGTGCTTCCTGCTGCATGAATCTCCTCCGGAAGGAGCGGCCCGCAGCGAATGCCCGGGCCGCTTCGTCCTCCTACCCTATCACTCCACGGCCACCGGGATGAGCTGCGCCTGCTGCGCGCCGCTCTGGTTGTCGAGCGTCACCACCATCACTCCGAGCGCCGGGGTGAGCGCGTATTCCGCGGAGTTCACCGCGATGGCGTTGCTCGTGTCGCTCCCGTTCGGCGCGACCGTCGCGAAGCCGCCGGTGCTGATGGCGTTCGTCCACGGATTGAAGCGGCCGACGCCATTCACGTTGTCGGTACCGCCGTTCACCAGGTCGAAGCTCACCGCGTGGTATGCGAAGCGCGGATTGGCTGCCGAGAGGCAGGGCTCGCCGGTTCGGCACAACTGCGAGGAAAGCACCGTAAGCTCCGCGACCGAGCCGTCGGTGGGCGCGTTCGCCAGGGACACGATGGAAGCGCCCGGCGAGCGCGTGCTGAACACGAAAGCGCCCATTTGCCCGTTGAAGTCGCCGGTCGTCACCGCGCCGAAGTCCACGCCGACCACGATGTAGTCGTCCACGCCGTCGCCGTCCACGTCCACGTAGATGTCGAACTCGTTGGTCGAGGCGTTCGACCAGCGGTTCCACGTGTTCACCGCGAAGACGATGGCCTGCCGCCCGCCCGAAATCGGGAACGATTGCGTGCCGATCGCGCGCACGTCGTTGGTCACGTTGCGCGCGTCGTTCTGGTGGTGGCCGTTGTTGTCCTGCCCGTCGAGGATGCCCCAGGCGTAGAAGTCCGCGTCGCCCGCGACCGCTCCCTTTCGGTTGGTCACCGTGGCGAGCGCCGAGGGATCGGGGCCCTTCAGCTTGCCGAGGTCGGTGGAGACGTTCGAACGCACGCGCGGCACCAGGTAGTACGGAACCCGCAATGCGATGCCGCCGTTGTCCGACCCGCTCACCGGCGTGAACTCCACGAGCCCGGCGACTTCGCGGAACGCGCTGCTGTCGCCGGCGGAGGCCGCGGGCACTTGGAGCGTGACGTTCACCGTCGCGCTCGAGTGCGCGGGCACGGTGAGCGCCGACTTGCCGAGGCTCAACGTGTGCGGGCTGCCGGAGGCGCGCGCCTCGGCGACGTGGAAGCTCGCCGCGGATGCGCCGTTGTTGACGAGCGAGACCGTCTGCGTTGCGCGGAAGTCGCCGGTGAGCTCCTCGAAGCCGAAAGAGAGTGCCGCGCCGAACTTGTCGCCGTTCACGCGCGCGACCACCTGCGTCGCCGTGGAGGAAGCGGGCTGCACTTCGCCGGTGCCGGCATGGCTCACCGCGTAGTTCGCGACCTTCGAGGGCGCGCCCGTCGCGACGATCGCCGACTTGATGTCCTCGACCTTCCACGACGGATGCGCCTGGACGGTAAGCGCCGCGACGCCGGTCACGTGCGGAGTCGCCATCGAAGTGCCGGAGAGGAACTCCCCGCCATTGCCGGTACCGACCGCGGTCGAGAAGATGCTCACACCGGGTGCGGTGATCTCGGGCTTCAACGCGCTATCGCCGCTGCGCGGTCCGGCCGAGCTGAAGCTCGCGAGCACCTCGAACCCCGGGTTCGCAAGCGTCGTCGGGCTGACCGTCGCCGATGTGCCATTCGCCGCCGCGAGCTTGGCTCCGTCGCTCGCCGGGCTGGACACCGGACCGCGCAGCCCGAGGAAGGGAATCGTGACGGTGAATGGGACGCCGTCGTCCGGGTTGGAGGTGATGGCGCCTTCGTACGGCGGCAACGTGCCGTCGGTATTGATCATCGCCACCGCCGCCGCTCCCGCCTGCTGCCCGAAGATCGCCTTGGCGACGCGCGCGCAGGTTCCGCGGTTCACCACCGCGAGGGTGCCGGGTGGCAGCGGCCCGCCGAAATCCGCCACGCTGCAGCCGAGCTTGCCGGTGTACTTCACCGTGTACACGGAGGTCGGCGGAAGCGGGAACCCGTTCGCGTCGATCGCCGTGAGCGTGGAACCGGGAATCGAGATGAGCGCGCCCGGGAAGCTCTGCGTCGAGTCGTTCGCCGCGACCGAGATCGCGCCGTCGCCGGTCGAGGGCGAGCCCACCATGTACGGGTTCGGCCCCTCGTTGCCCGCGGCGGTGACCACCACGACGCCGGCCTTCGCGGCGTTGGTCGCCGCTTCCGCCGAAGGATCGTCGCTCGTGCCGAACGGGGCGCCCAGCGACATGTTGATCACGTCCATGTCGTGGTCGACCGCCCAGTCGATCGCATCGACGGTGAGGTTGGTCGAGCCCGCGCACCCGAACACGCGGATCGAGTAGATGTCGGCCTTGGGCGCCACACCGGGACCGATGACCCAGTCGCTGGGGGCGAAGCTCGTGGTGCCGTCGTAGGGGCCGGCGTACGTGCTGCCATCGGCCTTCACGCCGGATCCCGCGGCGGTGCCCGCGACGTGCGAGCCGTGCCCGTTGCAGTCGAGCGGGTTCGGATCGGGATGCGGCGTCGAATGCGCCGGATCTCCCGCATCGTAGTCGTCGCCCGCGAGATCGATGCCGCCCTTCACGCGCGGCGCCGAGGGACCGATGAGGCTCGGATCCGGCGCGAGCGTATCGGTGGCGAGTGCCGCGTCGTAGGCCGCGATGGTGCCCGGGCCCCCGAAGTTCGCGTGCGTATAGTCGATGCCGGTGTCGATGATGCCGACCTTGATGTGCTCGCCGCGCAGTCCCAGGTTCTGCCACACCGCAGGTGCGCCGATGAACGGGATGCTGCGAACGTTGCTGGGCTTCATGAGGAGCAGCGGCTTCACGGCGACCACGCCGGGAAGCGCCGCGAGCTGCGCGAGCTGGTTGCGCGCGATGCGCACCTTCATGCCGTTGTACGCGGACTGGTAGCTCGCGACGACGCTGCCGCCGAGCGCCTCGACGTTGCCGCGCAGCGCGTCCTGTTGCGCCTTCAGCTGTTGCTTCGCATTGTCCTTCTCCGAGCGGCTGAAGCGCCGCCCGGCGTTGCCTTCCTGCTCGGCGACCGATGCGCCGGCGAGCTTCACGACGACGTCGACCGGCCGCGTGTCCACCCCGAGCGGCGTGAAGACCGGCGCGATGGTGGCGGGATCGCCGGGCTGTGCCTGCGGCTTTGCGGCGAGCGCGTTCGATGCCGGAATAGCGGCGAGCACCGCCGCCGCGGCGGCGAGTGCGCGCAACGAAACGAATCGCATGGAAACCCCCTGTGGTCCGAACGATGGGAATCCGCCGCGGCCTCGTGGGCCACGGCGGGACATCTGCAGATCTGGAACGCATTGCGTGCGCCGTCTTGTGGGGCTCGCGGCGCTGCGGGCAGTTTGCTCCACGCGAAATTGCAACGCAATCCCGCGTTTCAGTACTTGTGACTCAGGAAGATCGCAGGCGCGACGCGAGCTCGCGCGTGAGCTCGGCCGCGGGAACCTCGCGGCAGCCGCTCGCGTTCTGCCCGCTCCAGAGCGGCGAGAAATCGCCCGAGCCGCGCGCTTCCGCCTTCGCGCGGAGCGGTGCGATCGCGGCGGTCGCGAGCGGAAACTCCGGCGCGCGCGCATTCATGGGCCCGAGCTCGCGCAGGATGCGGTTCACGATGCCGCGTGCCGGGCGACCCGTGAAGAGGTTGGTGAGCGCGGTGTGGCGCGCGCCCTCGCTCTTCAGCGCCGCGCGATGCACCGCGCTGGTGGTCGCCTCGTCGGTGAGGAGATAGGCGGTGCCCACCTGCACGGCCGAGGCGCCGAGCGCGATGGCGGCGGCGACTCCCGCTGCATCGGCGATGCCGCCGGCCGCGATCACCGGCACCTTCACGGCGGCCACCACCTGCGGCACGAGCGCGAAGGTGCCCAGTTGCGTCGTGAGGTCGCTCGTGAGGAAGTTGCCGCGATGGCCTCCGGCTTCCACGCCCTGCGCGATCACCGCGTCCACGCCCTTCGCCTCGAGCCACCTCGCTTCCTCGACCGTCGTCGCCGACGCGAACGCTTTCGATCCCCAGCGCTTCACGCGCGCGAGGAGATCCGGCGGCGGCAACCCGAAATGGAAGCTCACCACGGCGGGACGGAACGGCTCGAGCGCGTCGGCCGCCTGCGCGCTGAACGGCGCGCGGCCCGGACCCGCGGCGATCGTCGCCGGATCGATGCCGAATTCCCGATAGTACGGTTCGAGCTCGCGCCGCCACGCCGCTTCGCGCTCGGCATCGGGCGCGGGCTGCGCGTGGCAGAAGAAGTTCACGTTGAACGGGCGCGTGGTGCGCGAGCGGATGAGCTCGAGCTCCTTCGTCATGGCGGCCGGCGCGAGCATCGCGCACGGCAACGCGCCCAGCCCGCCCGCCTCCGACACCGCGGCGGCGAGCGCGCCGAGCTGGACACCCGCCATGGGCGCCTGGAGGATGGGAAGCTCGATGCCGAGGAGGCGCGCGAAGCTCACCGATGCCTGCCGCACGATCGCATGGAGTCGTAGTCTAATCCTCATGGACACCGAGATCCTCGTCGTGGGCGCGGGGCCCACGGGACTCGCCGCCGCGCTCTGGCTGCGCAGGCTCGGCGTCCGCTTCCGCATCGTCGATCGCAACCCGGAGCCCGCGCGCGAATCGCGTGCGCTCGTGGTGCACGCGCGCACGCTCGAGCTCTATGCGCAGGCGGGATTCGCGCACACGGCGATCGCGAACGGCATCGAGTTCGCCGCGGTGAACCTGTGGGCGCGCGGCGCGAAGGTGGCGCGCGTGGCGATCGGCGACATCGGCGCGGACCTGAGTCCCAACCCCTACATGCTGGTCCTCGCGCAGGACCGCCACGAGCGCCTGCTCGTCGAGCACCTCGCCTGCCTCGGCGTGGAGGTCGAGCGCGACACCGAGCTCACCGGCTTCGAGCAGGACGAGCGGCGCGTGGTGGCGCGGCTGCGCCGTCCCGACGGCAGCGAGGAGCGCTGCGAGTGCGCCTGGCTCGCCGGTTGCGATGGCGCGCGCTCCACGGTGCGCCACGTGCTCGACCTGGGCTTTCCCGGCGCCACCTACCGCCACCTTTTCTACGTGGCGGACGTCAACGCACGCGGCGCCGCGGTGAACGGCGAGTTGAACGTCGCGCTCGACGAGGCCGATCTCGCGGCGATCTTTCCGCTGCCCGGACAGGGAAACGTGCGCATCATCGGGACCATCCGCGCCGAGGCCGAGGGCGCGGGCCGCAAGCCGGGGTGGGACGACGTGAGCCGCGGCATCCTCGAGCGTCTCGGCCTGCAAGTTGAACGCGTGAACTGGTTCTCGACCTATCACGTGCACCATCGCGTGACCGAGCGCTTCTGCGCCGGGCGCGCGTTCGTGCTCGGCGACGCGGCGCACGTCCACAGCCCGGTCGGCGGCCAGGGCATGAACACCGGCATCGGCGACGCGGTGAACCTCGCCTGGAAGCTCGCGATGGTCACCTCGGGAAAGGCGCCGGAGCGCATCCTCGACACGTTCGAGACCGAGCGCATCGCGTTCGCGAGGCGGCTCGTCGCGAGCACCGATCGCGGCTTCACGCTCGTGTCGAGCGACGGGCCGCTCGCGCGCTTCGTGCGCCTGCACGTGGTGCCGCACGTCCTGCCGCAAGCGATGTCGTTCGAGGCCGCGCGCCGATACCTCTTCCGCACGGTGTCGCAGACGATGATCCGCTATCCCGACAGCGCGTTGAGCGCGGGACGCGCGGGTTCGGTCTCGGGCGGCGATCGCCTGCCGTGGACCGGCGAGAACTTCGCCTCGCTCGCCTCGCTCGCCTGGCAGGTGCACGTGTACGGCAATCCTTCGCGCCCGCTTGTCGACACGTGCGAGCGGCTGAGTCTCCCGGTTCATGCCTTCGCGTGGAACGAGCGCGCCGAACGCCGCGGCTTCGCGCGCGACGCGCTCTACCTCGTGCGGCCCGACGGATACGTCGCGCTCGCCGATGCCGCGGCCGATCCCGCGCGCCTCGAATCCTACGTGCGCAGCCATCTCGCC
>Ga0157370_10009176_pt1 | contig 10604 bp, 20 predicted proteins | sample C35metaG_FD_113463 | JGI IMG/M metagenome (GOLD analysis project Ga0157370, IMG submission 113463) | Corn rhizosphere microbial communities from Kellogg Biological Station, Michigan, USA - C3-5 metaG | ecosystem: Host-associated > Plants > Roots > Rhizosphere > Soil | place: USA: Michigan... | reverse complement strand
GGTCGCGTTCCGCTGTCCATCCCGCAAACTCGTCGCACTCGTGAGCATCCCGCTCGGCGTGCTCGCGAAAATCGAATACGCCCGACTCAAACGCCTCAAACCAAAGGTGAAATTATGACCGCATTGACGCCGCGTCGCATCCAGCGCTTCGGGTGGCGGAAAGACTCGCTCGACCCACGTGATCGCACAGCGAAAGTCGTCGCGCCCATGAAAGTCTCGGCATTGCCGGCGACGGTCGATCTCCACACGCGCGCAGCGATGCCGCCGATTGTTGACCAGGGACAGCTCGGGAGCTGCACAAGCAACGCGATCGCGGGCGCGTTCGAGTACGAGCTGCGCAAGCAAAAGCTCGCCGACTTCCCGCCGAGCCGACTCGCGATCTACTATGGCGAACGCGTGATCGAAGGCACGGTCGATTCCGACGCCGGCGCCGAGATCCGCGATGGCATGAAGGTCGTTGCGAAGCAGGGCGCCGGTCCGGAATCCCTCTGGCCCTCCAACATCGCCTTGTTCCGCAACGCACCGAACGCGGCGTATCAGGCGGCGGCGCTCAAACATCTCTGCATCAGCTACGAACGCGTCGAGCAGACGGAGCTCGGCTTGAAGCGCGCGATGGCGGCCGGATTCCCGATCGTCTTTGGCTTCACGGTCTACGAGTCCTTTGAGTCCGACGCGGTCGCGGCGACGGGGCGTGTGCCGATGCCCAAAGCGTCAGAGTCCGTGCTCGGCGGCCATGCGGTTGTGATGACGGGCTACACGAAGACGCGCGTGCGATGCCGGAATAGTTGGGGCCCGAGTTGGGGCGTCGGCGGATACTTCACGATGCCGCTGGCGTACGTGCTCGACCAAAATCTCGCGTCGGATTTCTGGATCTGTAAAGTCGTCGAGTAGTTGCGCCCGCGGCTGCCGGCCCGTCCTTCTGGCTCGGGCCTTGTCGCATCAGCCGGCGCCGGCGACGATCGCATCTCGTGCGACATCGGAGCGACCGCGCAGCCATCGCGGTGCGCCGGCAAGACGCCGCTCAAGCCACGCGGGCGCCGGCCCTTCGTTCGGCCGGCGCAGCACCATCAGCACACACGGCACGAGCAGCACCGGGACGGCGATCGAACCGTAGCGTGTGATCTCGCCGAGATGCTCGATGTGAGGCATCGCGTGCGCGATTTTGAGCGGCACGTATGTCAGCAGTGTCAAGCCGACGACTTCCCACTTGGTGCGCGGTACGGCAAATAGGAGCAGATCGGTGTACAGCCCGGGCGATTGCGGGACGACAGCGAGCGCGAGGAGCCACCGTGCTTCCGGCCGTCGCCATCGGAACGCGGCGGCGAGTACGAGTATGCCGCCGGGATATGAGACCGATGAGCGTAGCACGGGACTCCCGCGCACCATCGTGAGCCACGGCGCAATCCACCCCGGCTCAAGCGCGAAGGCCACCGCGCAGAGTGCGACGGCGCCGGCGACAGCCCACTGGAGTTGTCTCCAGGATGTCCAGCTCGCGGCGAGCGCGACGCCGACATTCGGCTTAATGACACTAACGGCGTTGAGCCGCGGCAGAAAAAACGCCGCGAGCAACAGAATCGACCACTGACCAACGGCCGCACTCGCGATGAACGACTGACTGAGCAGCGTGAGAAATAGCCAGCGGTTCCCGGAATGCTCGATCGCGAAACCGAGCGCGAACGCACTGAGCCCAACGAAGATCATCTGCGCGACGTCGACCGGGAGCCACGTCAACGGCACGAGCGGCACGATCGCGGGGAGTGGATATAGGAACCGATTGGCCCAGTCGGCGGCCAGGCTGTTGGCGTACGGATCGATGCCGCGTCGCAGCGCCGTCGCCGCCGAGAAGAACACGCCGAAGTCCGGATAGCTGACCGGGTTGTGCAGGAACCATGCGGCAAGAAGGACGGCGAACAATGCCGTCGCAGCCCCAACCGCGATACAGCGAACATTCGACCTCACGTTGTCACTTCGGCTCGTTGATCGCGGCGACAATGGCGTGGACAGCGAAGACGACGAACCAGACCGGGATCGCGGCGAGAAGGAGCTTGAAGAGGAACCGCGCGAGATTCGTCCACGGAATGTCGCCGCACCTGGGGCACATGACCGCGCGAGGGCTGATCTCCGCGCCACATTCGCCGCACGTGATGAGTGCCATGTCAGCCCCGCTCCCTCGCGTGTCGTGTTTGTCGAATCGTAAGGCGAATCCGCGCGGCGTCGCGTGTCAATCCTTGCTCGGCTAAATCGGCGACGATCGCGGCGGCGACACTCTCGGTGCACGTGATTACCTCGTGCCCATCGCTCGCGATCGAATCGCTCAGGTTGTCGCGATACGTCGAGTGCCACGCACGACGACGTACCGCGTGGAGTCGAACGGACCTCCAGATGTGGGTCGGAATTGCGAACTGCATGAGCGGCGACGGATCGGGCGCGGGTAGCGGATCTTTCGGCGCGCGCTTGACCATCGCGAGAAACGCGTCGCCATCAGGGTCCGCGAGCTCGAGCTGCTTCGCGTGCGGCGGTCGTCGCTGGGATTTCTTCCGTCGTTTCCCGACGGCATCGTAGGGAGATGAAGACTCGTAGGGATTCGGCGCGTCCTTTCCGGGTCCGCGCACGAGCAGCTCCGCGAACACATCCGCCTCTTCTTCGCGCACCTGATCGTACCACGGCGGCGACGCGTCGTAGACGGCGATCTCGCTTCGGCTGAAGAATGGGTCGACGTGCAACCAGAGATGCGCGAGCTCGTGTGCGCCGATGATTTTCCACGCGAGTTTTGGTTGACTTGAGTCGATGATGATGGTCCAGCGGCCGAGCAGGGGAAGGAGTTCGCCCATGCGCGCGTGTGGTCGTGCGAGCAGTTCCACGCCCTCCCGCGCGGCGATGCGGCGAAGACTTGGAAGCGTGAGGGGCGCGGCCAGCTCGTGATGTATCGTTCGCTTCGCGTCGAGCACGGCGCGCAATTCGGCGAGGCGATGAGGGACCACCGGCATCCGCCGCTAACGGTTGGCGAGACCCGCGATGAGCGCGACGATGGCGGCGAGCGCGATCGCGATCAGAAAAACGCCCTGCATCGTCTTGACCTTCCTATTCGTCGCGCCGCAGCTCGGACACTTGACCGCGTCCGAGCTGATTTTGCCACCGCATTCGTAGCACTTGATGAGACTCATACGGCCCTCACAACGTTGGCCCCGCGAGAATCCGCCGCGCGGCCTCTGCGACGTTATCGATCGCCTGGATGAGCTGCGCTTCGGTGTATTGATCGTCTTCCGAGCCGCCGGCGAAGCGCGCTAACAGCTGCCGATCGCGGAGCGTCCGCATGACGTTTTCTTCTTGCTCTGGACTGGCGCCCAAATCGATCAATTCCGCCTGAATCGCGTTGAGGCGCGCTCGGACGTCGGGGAGGCGCAGGAGTGTGGCGATCGGGAAACGGGGCGTCCTGCCGTCATCCTGGCTGTAGCGCGGGGTGTTCTCGCCGACGACGCGACCTTCTAGAAGTTTCAGCTTGCCTGCCGCGTAGTCACCGTAGGTCCGGATCGCGTTTCTGGCCTTCGCTTCGGTCGTTCCCTTGGTCTCCCAGTCGGACAGCGTCCTGTCCGTCACCCCCAGGAGATCAGCGGCATCGCGCTGGCTCAGCCCGGCCGCATCGCGCGCCTGCTTGAGCTCTTTCATGAGTGACGCGCTCTGCTGTTTCGCCAAATCTCTAGAACCGGCAATATTTGCCGCTTGACACTTCTAGAAGTTTCCTCTAGAATAGTCAGCGTAGTGATCGCGCAAGCAACCACAGTATAGGCCCTATCACGGAAGGTTGGCAAATGTCAGGAGCGGCGAATGCGACCAAGGCGGCGACGGACTGGATCACCGTGCCCGAGGCGTGCGGCCTCTTGGGAACCAACCGTGCCGGTGTCATGACGCTCGCCGTTCGCGGTGAGATCGTCGCCGACGTGCGCGGCCGGTACACGTTCATCTCCCGCGAATCGATCGAGCGGTATCTCGCCTCGAAGTAACTGCGCCATCACGCGCGGAATGATCTCTCCCAGTTTTTCCACTCATCCACTTTCACCAACTCGGACGATGTCGACTCACCACCACAACGCGGCGCCGCTGGCTACGGACCGCACACAACCCGAACGACGGACGACCGTCGCACAGCGGGCGCGCACGGCAGACAATCACACGTTCGTCAAAGGACTCCAAGGGATTGCGCGGCAGCTCTACTTCTCAACGCCCCGCGCGACAGAGCGGGATCACGAGTTCTTGCAGGAGATCGCGCGCGAAGAGCAGCGGGTGCAGATGAAGCAATTGCAGCGACTCATCAGCATCGCCGCGCTCTCGACGCGACCGGAGCACCGGCTCGCCTTGGTCGACCTGATCCGTCTGCACTGCGATACGCAGCGCGAATGCTTGGACGTCGTGATCGCGTCGGATCTCGAAACCGAAGTCCAGGGGCCGGCAGACGTCGACACGCGGATGTTCGAGCGCGTGCGGACGCGGGCCACGAAAGAGCGCGCGTTGACGTCGCTGCGCCGGCACTACGCCGCGCTCCGCGCGCTGATCGACTCCGTCGAATCCTGCTCGGTTCAGTAGGAGATCAGTAAATCCTCATGACCACACACACGAACGCCGCATCTGCGAATCGTTGGGCCGGCAAAGCCCTATCGCAAACACGGCGTTCGTTCAACTCGGAGATTCAAGCTATGCACAGAGCCGCATGGAGACAAGAGATCGACAATGCTGAAACGCTCGCCGCCCGCCCCGCGCCCGTCGCTGGCATGTCGGTGTGCTACGTCTGCCTCGCTCCGGCAACGCAGTTGATCGAGTCGAACAGTCAACGCTTCCGCGCGCCGCGCTGCGACGAGCACGCGTCGGAACTGCTCGCCTATTGGCGCCAGTGCGGTGTCAAAGACGTCCGCACCAGCGCGATTCGCCAGCCCGAGCCTGCGGCGCAGACGGACGGTGTACGATGACCGCACGCGCGAATTTCGTGCGACCGATGGGAGTCGTGCCGCCGATCGAGCCGCGCTTCCAGGCGATTCTCGACGAGAGCAACGCTGCGGCCCAGCGAGTGATCGAAGAACATCACGCCTCGCTCAGTCGCATGGCGTCGCCGCTCACGACGGACGATTCCGAGACGGTCGCACAGATCGTCGACCAACTCAAAGAAAATCCGTTCGCGTTCGCATGCTCGTATGTCAACCTCACGCGGTTCGTGAAGCAGATGCACCGCGACCTGATGGAACTGCGCGAGCAGGTGAACGGGTTGAGCGCGCGGGAGGCGATCTAGCCATGGGTCGCTATCCCGCAGACGCAACGCCCGCGCAGCGCGCCGCCATCGATCGCGAATGGGGCAAGGACGATGAGATCGTCGGTGGAGACGCGCCGCTCGAACGCACGCCACTCGACCAGGAATGCTGCGCGCGCCAGTCGATCGCATGGATCGAGAACGCGGCGCAACGCGCCGCCCGCGCCTACGATGTCGTGTCGACGCTTGAGGATGAACGCGCGCTCATCAAGCCGCAGGCGATCAAACGGCTGATAGAATCGGGCGCCGCGACGTCGGCAACGGCCGCCGAAAAGATTGTGGAGGCCGATCCCATCTACGCCGCGCACCGTTTGCGCCAGCGCGACGCGGAGATCGAAAAGTGGGGCGCGTTGGGCGGATATGAAGTCGCCAAGCTCGCCGCGCAACTCGACGTGGCCTTAGTCACCGTCATGAGTAATCCAGAATGACCGCACCAGCCCGCAATCTCCCCGCGCGCCAGAGCGCGAACGACGTCGAATCGTCGAGCGCATCCATCGGACTGCTTCCGCCCGATCTGCAGCAAGCGTTGCAGCTCCGCAAACTCCGCAATCAGGTCGCCGGCCAGCTCGCCGCGCAAAATTGGGGCAAGTCGCTCGACCTGGAAACGCGTCGCGCGATCGCGGACTGGGGCCAGCAGTTCCGCGTTGACGTCACCACCGAGATTCATGTGCTCGGGGGCAACGTGTACCTGAACGCCGCGTTCTGGCTCCGCCAACTCTCCGAGATGATCGAGGCCGGCATCGTCGAGTATGCCTACGCGGATCACGTCGAGGACGATCCGCGGCTCAAGCAACTCGGCGCTGAAGGGGAAGGGGAGTATTCGCGTCGTCTGCGCGAGCGCATCATGCACGGCTTGCCCGACAAAGCAGCAGCGGCCGTGATCTTCCGCATCAAGCTCCGCTCGATGGACAAGGAGATCACCGGCGCCAAGGCGTGCGGCAACGGGGTCAAGAAGAACGACCCCGTTGGCGACGCTGCGCCGATCGAGACGTGCGAGTCCCGCGCGGCACGCCGCGCCATGCGCATGATTGCCTCGCACGTCCCGCGCGCTGTCGCGGACGATGTCGAGCGCATCAACGAATCCGCGAGCGAGCTGACGGATCGGATCAAGCAGGCGCGCGCCGCCTTCGCGATTTCGGAAGCCTCGCATCGTCGAGCGCCGGTGCTCATGGCGGGCAGCACGGAACCCTATGAGACCGACGACGCGCGCCAGTCGCCGCAAGAGGCCCAACGCGTCACGCCGCCGCCACGGACCGAGGCGCAACGGCACGCCGCCGTACAGGCCGCGAGCGGGGCCGATCCGTACGCGGAGGACTCGAGCGACACGGGCGACGGACGCGATGCGCGCGATGCTGGCGACGTCGCCGGCAAACACACCGGACCGGCCGCGTTCGTGATGCCGTTCGCGATGGGCGGGGCGGCCAAGGGCGTCGCGCTTTCGAGCGTGTCGACCAAGGATCTCGGCGATTCGATTCGCTTCGCAGCGGACGTTGAGAAATACGCGACGTTCGTCGAGATGGCGACCGAAGTGTTGGAGCAGCGCCGGCTCGAAAGCGAAGCGTCCGAGTAATCGACCGCACAACGCGCAGCGGCGACCGGAAGCCCACACCGAACCCACGAGGGACGCCCTAATGCAACTCCAGATCGACGAAAATGAGCAGGCGCACATCTACTCATGCCTGCTCGTTGGCAACCAGGAATTCGGCAAGATCAAGAAGACGCTGGCGAAGCTCAACCGCGAAGACGCCTCGATCGACCACGAGATCGCGCTGAACGCAAAACTGCGTCGGGAATTCAATCCACGCGCCGAAGACGAAGCCCGCGAGCGTTCGCGCAAGAACGATCCGGCGCAACTCGACATTACCGACGCGGTCTCGTCGGGCGAGACGGGCGGCGGCAACGGAACGGGCGAGACGTTCAGCCTCACCACGCCGGACACGATGACGGACGACGATCTCCGCGATGCCTTGCTTGCGATCGGGCTCGTGGTGTCGCTCGCGGACATCGGCACATTCGAGTCAGCCGAGTTCGCCGCGGTCGCTGAATGGGTGGGCCATGTCGTCGCCGCGAACACGATCGGAGGGACGATTCCGGACGAGCCCGAAGTCTTGGCGCTCAATTCGACGAGTGTCGCGCGACTCGTTGAATTACTCGCCTGCGGTCCGTACGTCGTCGTCGAGGAGATCGACGAAGATTCGACCCCTTTTTTCGAAGTGCAAGACTCGACCTATACGGGCGACGACGACGAGGCGGCGCTCGATAGCCAGCACGACGATAGGCTTGACGCTGAACTGCGCGCTGCACGCCTCAACCTGAATGCATTGCGCACGTCCCACATGAGCACCGACGACGTCGATCGTTGGGCCGATGCCGGACCGTGGAGCGCGAGCGAGCACCCGATGGGTTGGGCGATCGTCGCCGGCAAAGAGCGCGAGGAATGCGATTCGATGGAAGACGCGCGCGGCCGCGCTGCGCGATACAACCGACAGATCGCCGAGCGCGGCGATGGCTCCGCACCTGAACATTCTTCCGACGATGCCGCGAAAGAGATCGTCACGCTCGCCGGCCGCGCCGACTGATGCAGGGCAGCGCCGCGAAACCGCTTCCGCCCAACGCGACGTTCTACGTCGTACCAGCTGGCCGGACGCCGACTAAGTGTCGCGGCCAGTCGTGCGCGGCGATGATCTACTTCGTTCAGAATCCCGCGACCGGTCGCATGGTGCCGGTCGATTGCGACGTGCCGGACGGGATTCGACCGAGCGATACGAAGGACGAGAATCAGCTCGACATGCTGAGCGGCGGCATGGCTGCGGTGCACGACGGCCGTGGAGTTTCTCACTTTTTTACATGTTGCGACGTCGACATGTTCACGCGGAAGGGCGCGCGATGACGATCATTTTCAGTCCAGCGCCCACGCCGATCTCACCGCCGAAGGCGCCGAAGCTCGGCGTGCGGAAGATCAACAAGCAGCGAGCGAAGAATGAGTTCGCCCGATGCTATCACAGCCGCGCACGGCAGAAGTTCGTCAATCTCCGGCCATGCGCTGCGTGTGACGTCTGGGGCTATTCACAGAACGCGCATGTCTTGGGAAACGACGGCGCGTCGCGGAAGGGCTCGTACAAGACAATCGCAGCGCTCTGCACGGTGCGGCCGGACGGCAAGGGCGGCGTCTGGCCTGGCTGTCATCATCTCCACGATCGCGAATACGACAAGTTCCGCGCTCTCTTTCCGACATTCAGCGCCACCAAGGCGGCGCGAGAGTGCGAGCGCGCATGGCAGACGTTTCTCCGCGACGCGAACGAGGCGAGCGAGAGCCGGTCCCGTCCTCGTCGTGGACCCCACCAGGAAGGCACATGAGCGAATCAAAGAAGCCTAAAGTGTACTTTGGCGTGGGCTCGTCGACTCCTGGGCTCAGCATCGGCCTTGCCGTCGTCGGCTGGCTCGCGCTCGATCACTGGAACGCGCCGGGATGGGCCTACGGTGTCGCCGCGACCGTCTACGCCCTCTTCGTCATCGCCTTCATCGTCTACCTCGTGAGCGATACGAAAATCATCACGCCGCAAGAGATCGACGACCGACTCACGCGCCTGGAGGCGTTTGCCAAGGCGCGCACGCCGATGGATGACCGCGCGATGTGGACCGACAAGCGATGAGCGCCGCCTCCCGTCGTGGACCCGGAGAACGCCCATGAGCGACCGACCGTTACCGCACAAGGTGCGACCGCACACGCCTGGACCGGGCTACATCTGCCGCGCCTGCGACCTTCCGCACGTCGCGGGGTGCATTCGGGACCGCGACCCGAGCGTCGAATGCGTGAATTTGCCGCGATTCGAGTACGGCGACGGGGCGGGCTCGCCCGGTGAGGGCAATGACAACGCGGCCGCGCGCTTCCCTGGAGAGAGGGTCGGGACAGATGGTGACGGTTTGTCATGCTTCGTCCCACCAGCCTCGCCGCGCCCCGCCGTCGAGCCGACACGAGAGACGCCGCCACTCTGCCCGGACTGTGGCAAGCCGATGAACCTCGCGCGGCCTGATGGTCTCTATTTGTGCGCGAACATGGACTGCATCCCGAAAGACTTCTACAAGGGAGAGTTCGCGTGCCTGACCGGCGATTGCCCGCACGAGACGCAGGCCGAATGCGATGCGTGGATTCGGAACGAACTGCTTGAACAAGCGAAAGAACTGGGCGCGCTCCGCGCTCAACTCGCCGAGGCGAGCCGAGACAGCGAGCCACTAACTGAAGAAGAACGGGCCGTTCTGCTCGACGCGCTGGATAAGGCGCGCTGTGATTTACGCAACGAACGCGAGCGATCCTCGCTCTGGCAGAAAAGAAACGCCATCGACGCGCACATCGAACGGCTACACAAACTTTCAGCAAAATTCTCGGCTCTCTCTCCAGGAGATGCCCAATGAGCGAAACAGCATGGCTGGTGGAGCTAGCGAACACGGGCTTGGGCCCCTCCCGGTGGCTGAGCGTGTACGGGCAGGGGCTTGGAGGGCCGCTGGATCAGCAGCGTGGGCGATTCGTTTGGTCAGACGATCCCATGTGGGCCTTGCGTTTCGCACGCGAGAAAGACGCGCGTTTTTTCGTCGCGGCGATGCAAGCACTGCAAGCAGACCTGCCTGTCCGGTGTGCGATCATCGGATTTCGCGACGGCGATGCGGGCCTCTTCGTCGCAGAACATGGGTGGATCGACGGCCCCGCAGGAGGTGCCGCCGAATGAGCCGCTTCGTTGATTCCCACGAAGGCCCCTGCCCGACATGCGACGGCGACGGATCGGACGACGCACCGTTCGACGCGAATTGCCCCGCAGCGTGGGCGCATCGCTTCATCGAATCGCGGGGCGGTGTCACGTCGCACGACATGGCCGCATCGCGAGCGTTCCGCAACATTGGCCTCGCGTCGTCACCTCGCGGAGCGCAAACATGAGCGCCGAATTGTTCGCGACGAATGAAGTCGTATCGGGCGCGACGTTCTCAACGGATCGCGTCTACCGCTACGCCCTGTGGCGCGTGTGGGACGCGGCGCTCCCGTCGTTCGTGGTCATCGGGTTGAATCCATCGACCGCCGATGAGACCGAGAACGATCCCACCATTCGGCGCTGCATCGGCTTTGCGAAGCGCGAAGGCTGCGGTGGTCTCGTGATGCTCAACCTATTCGCGGTGCGAGCGACCGACCCGCGCGTGATGATGGCGCACCCGGAACCGATCGGCCCGGACAACCCACCGGAGACGCCCGAGCGATGAGCGCAACGACTCCGACTCAGACAGCAGTATCCGCCGATGATGTTCGTGCGGTCGCGGCGAT
>Ga0157370_10009175_pt1 | contig 10604 bp, 10 predicted proteins | sample C35metaG_FD_113463 | JGI IMG/M metagenome (GOLD analysis project Ga0157370, IMG submission 113463) | Corn rhizosphere microbial communities from Kellogg Biological Station, Michigan, USA - C3-5 metaG | ecosystem: Host-associated > Plants > Roots > Rhizosphere > Soil | place: USA: Michigan... | reverse complement strand
TTTGAAGAAGTGCTTCGGCAGGTTGGAGCAGTGGAAGCAGACGGCCTTATTCGGGTTGTCGCCATAGTTGTTGTTCCAGTCGAGCAGCGCCGACGGCGTCTCGCTGGCCAACGTCAGCGCATACATGCTTAGCGTACCCATCGTATCCGTCTCGCATGCGCTGGGCAGCAGGCTTTCGCTCATCATGCTCATTACCGTGCAGGGCACGACGCCGAAGTACTCCTCCATCGAGGTCCAGCACTGCACCGAGCTGATGGTCAGCTCGCTCGCCTTCATCCAGCCATCGATCACCGCGCCCAGTTTCGACATCTTCAGCAGCGCCTCTTCGGGCACGTTATTGGTCGAGATGTATTTCTTGATCGTCGCCAGCTTGGCCTGCACCGCATCGTCGTTGTCCTTGGTCCGCTCGATGCGGCCGAAGATCTCGCTGAGGTCGAGCGTCTCGACGGTGATGCCGCTCTTCTCCAGCAGCTTCTCCGAGTAGCGAACAGTATTAAAAGCTGTCGGCCGCGCGCCAATCGCTCCGATGCGCAGGTTCTTCATGCCGTCAACCACACGGCAGACGCCCGAGAACCACTCCAGATCGGCCTTGAACTCAGCCGAGTCCGGGGCCTCGGTGTGCAGCCGCGTCAACGAGTAGGGAATCCCGTACTGCTTCAGGTTGTTGCAGATCGACATCTTGCCGCAGAAGCTGTCGCGGCGGAACGCGATCGACATCTTGCCCGCATGGTCGGGCGTCGCCTGGATCAGCACCGGCACCTGCAGGTTCGCGAGTCGCAGCGTATCGGCCAGCCCGCGCTCTTCGCCAAAATTCGGCAGCGTGATGATGATGCCATCGATCTCGGCTGCATGCTTTTTGAACAGCGCCGCGCACTTCTTCGCATCCTCGTAGGTCTCCACTGCGCCGTGCGCGGTCTCCTCCGGCGTCAGCACAATTGGCTTGATGCCCGCCGCTTCGAGCGCCGCAATCATTTCCAGCCGTCCACTGGTCGCTAGATGGCTAGGAAAGAAGCCACGGTTACCTACAATAATTCCCATTGTCATTTGCTTTGCCATACGTCTCCCTGCTGGTTATGAGCGCCCATCAACGGGCATCTCGATGATTCACTTGCTACGCTCACGCGCAACGAACTTAGAACAAATGCTTGGGTCGGTACCGGATCGTATAAACCGCTCCGAAGAGAGCCATCAGCAAGCCCCACCAAAGGGTTGGGTGCAGATCGGCCAGCACGGTGGGTGGCGGATGGTGAAATTCCATCAGTCCGGTGATGATCAACACCACGCCATACGCCAGCATCAGAATGCCGCAGAAGAACCAGATCGAAAGTTCCGCTGTTTCCACATCATGTTTATCGCTCATCATCTGGCTCCTACCACAACATCAAATTCAGAATAAAGAAGACGGTGATGACCACAATCGCCCAGAACATCGGCTTCTGCCACAGCGTCGTCGATCCGTCGTGAGGAATCGGCGTCACGCCATAGACCAGGCCGCCAAGCTTCTCAGCGGGAACCGGTTTTGTCATGAAGCTCACGACCACCGTCACGCCAACGCAGATCAACCAGCACCACAGGCCCCGGTACAGGTTCTCCGCCATCGGCTTCGCATTGGGGCTCAGCGCGATATAGCGCAAAGCACCCGGATCGCTATGGGTCCAGATGAACATGCCGATCGAAGAGACCGTCCCGGCCAGCAGCCCCCAGAACCCGCCCGCATGAGTCGCGCGCTTCCACAGCATTCCCAGAATTACCGTGCCGAACAGTGGCGCGATGAAGAATGTGAACAGCGCCTGAACGTAATCCATAATGCTGGCTGCGTTCATTACCAGGTAAGCCGTTGCGACGCTCACCAACATGCCGACCACGGTGGACCAGCGGCCCATCGCAACATAATGCTTGTCACTGGCCTTCTTGTTGATGAAGGCGCCATAGATGTCGTACGTCCACACGGTAGAGAACGCGCTGACATTGCCCGCCATGCCGCTCATAAATCCCGCAACCAGTGCTGTGATACCTAATCCCAGCAGCCCCGGCCCGCAGTAACGTATCAGCATCAGCGGAAGCACATCGTCATAGCTATGTTGTCCCGTTACCTTGGCAATGCTCGCCGGCACCAGGTGCATCACGCTTCCGTCAGGGTTCTTCAGCACCGCCAGCGCCAGCAGGCCAGGCACAATGACGATGAAAGGCACCGCCATCTTGAACGCCGCTCCAATAATCGGAGCCATTTTAGCCGCGCGTAGATTGTTCGCACTCAGCACGCGCTGAACCACAAGAAAGTCCGTCGTCCAATATCCGAAGCTGATGACAAATCCCAGCCCAAACACAATCCCGGTCCAGTGCACGCCCATGGGATTGTCCTTGAAGCTGCCTAGTGTGCTCCACAGGTGCGTATAGTCCCGGCTTCCTACATTGGCGGCGATCTGCGCCTTCAGGTTGGTCCAACCGCCGGCCTCGATCAATCCTAGAATCGGGATCATGGCCGCACCGGCCCAGATCAGCACAAACTGCAAAACCTCATTGATGATCGCCGACCGCAATCCGCCCAGCATTACGTAGAGAGCAACCGTCGCCGCGCCCACCCAGATGCTGAAGCTGATATTCCAGCCCAGCACAGTCTGCATGACGACAGCCATGGCGTACATGTTCACGCCGCTCATCAGGATCGTCATCACGCCGAACGAAATGGCCGACAACCCCCGTGCGCCTTCGCCAAACCGCAGTTGCAGATACCCAGGCACAGAGTGCGTTTTCGAGATGTAATAAAACGGCATCATCACGATGCCGAGAAACAGCATCGCCGGAATTGCGCCGATCCAATACCAGTGCGTCGCCAGAATGCCGTACTGGTACGCCGCACCCGCCCACCCCATCAGTTCCAGCGACCCAAGATTCGCCGAAACGAAGCTCAGTCCGGCAATCCACGCTGTCATCTCGCGTCCGGCCAGGAAGAAGTCTTCGCTCGTATTCGCCTTGCCCTTCGCATAAAAGCCGATGAACACCACCAGCGCGAAGTACAACGCCAGAATCAGAATGTCCACCGGGGCAAGTTTGGTCATCTGCCCCTTCATCATCAGCGCAGCAAAAACCTGCATCGGTTTATCCCAGGCGAACGATCCAAACCCAACGGCAGGGAAGCGTCCACACCCTCTCGATTAGAGCTATATTTATATCCAGCGGAGCGTTGCAGTTACGAGTTCCAGGCCTGAAAATAACTTGCCAAGTAAGCGTATACCGATATTTTCCATCCGTTGCCACTATACAGGAAGAGATTCTCTGCCATCCAGAAAATAAACGCTCCCAACTCCGTCTGTTTATTTGCGCTAAATCGTTTGAGCCATTCGGAATCCCTCCGCTCGATCCGGCTCTGTTCCTGCTGCTGCAACTCGGCGCCGCAATCCAGAATCTATCCCGCATAGCGGTTCTACCGCCCGACGGAGATATCGACTCATGCAGATGCGCAAAACAGGCACTTTCTTCCTCACCGCTGTCCTTACGGTTGGCATGTCTTCCTTTGCTCTGTCACAGAGTGACGCCGGGCAGGACATGAGAAACGCCGGCCACGAGACCAAAAATGCCGCCAAAGATACCGGCCATGGCATATCCACCGGAACCCAGAAGGCCTACCACAAGACCACCCATGGCACTCAAAAGGCCTATGACAAAACCGCCAACGGAACCGAAAAGGCATATGACAAGACAGCCAATGGAACTGAAAAGGCCTACCACAAGACCGCGAGAGGAACGAAGAAGGCCACTCGCAAGATAGAAGGCAAACCCACGACCGACACTCCGCAATAGCTTGCGGCAGGCCGTTAAGGGCACGGCTTCAGCCGTGCCCTTAAGCGGTTGCTTTCCGCGGGGTTTTAGCTCCTGAGGGAATGCCTGCTGGAACGAGTAGACTCTCTGACCTTCCCCACACCGCGTCCGCAGCCAGACAGACCAGTGCTATCCAGTACAGGTCCGCTCCCAGCAGATGCACCATCTGTATCCAGGTCGGTGCCAGTAGCAGAACGTCTGCAATCCCCAGTACAAACTGCAGTCCCAGCAACCAGACCACCACCCACGCCAGCCGCGTGCGCAGCTTCATCACCAGCCATAGCACGCAGCAGAATCCCACCACTGCGGCCGCCGGATGCATCCACCGCATCCTCACCAGCAGCGGAGAATTCGCTGCAAAATCCGCCGAAAAGCCCTCCAGCAGACTTGGCGAAGGGAACAGCGTATCCGCCAACGCAGCTACCGACCCCGTAGCTCCCACCAGAATCGTCGCTATCACTGCAATCCACGCCGGCCAGATCAGCGATCGATCTTCAATATCGGGACCTACTATATATCTCTGATCATCTCCCAGCCACCACGCAGTAAGCGCCAGCGAGCCCAGAAATAGCAGCGTGTTGGTAAAGTGAATCGACTGCATCACCACGCGGGCCGTCGAAATGTTTTCCCCGACAAATCCTCCCAGCACCAGCGCCGCCCCCAGCAACGCCTCCGTCACCAGGAACACTGCGGAAGCGACCGCCGCACGCCGCCCCCGATGTCCGCGTCTTGCCGCATAGAACGTCCACACCACCAGGCCAACGACAAGAAACGTGCTGATCCCGGTCATGGAGCGATGCGCAAACTCAATCACCGTCGCCAATCGTGGATGATGAGGAAAGAAGTCGCCATTGCACAGCGGCCAGTTATCTCCGCATCCCGCGCCCGAACCGGTTGCGCGCACCACCGCGCCCCACAGAATCACCAGCACGTTATATGCAACCACCACCCACGCATAGCGCACCAGCGACTTCGGAATCCGCTTTACTGCCGCAGCCGCAATCGTTGCCATGCTCCCATTCTACGCAGCTGCCCCCCGTCCCATCTCGCGTAAAAACCTGTCAAGTCCCAAAACCCCGTAAGTTAAACAAACCAAACCACATCGACACTGCAAAACAGTTATTCTCCATTTGCTAAAATAAAAACAGCACAAAAAAGCCCAGCGTTGCCGCTGGGCCTAACTGTTTTAGATGGAGTAATTTACCTGTAAGTTCTATATAATGAATAGTTTGCATCGAACTTCCAACCTAAACCGTTGAATCCAGATACTTTAGCGTACAGGTAGGGGGAAGGGGATCAGCCTTTGGCCAGCTCCTTAGCCCGCTGGGTGGCCCGCTTCACGGCTTTGATCAGCGTCACTCGCAACCCACCCTCTTCCAATTCCAGAATGCCATCAACGGTGCACCCCGCTGGAGTGGTAACGGCGTCTTTCAGTAGCGCCGGATGATATCCGGTCTCCAGCACCATCCTCGCCGAACCAAGTGTAGTCTGCGCCGCCAGCAGCGTCGCAATGTCACGCGGCAAGCCGACATTCACGCCTGCCTCGGCCAGCGCCTCGATAATGATGTACAAGAAGGCCGGACCGGAGCCCGAAAGACCCGTCACCGCGTCCATGTGTTTCTCATCCACGACGACTGTGCGCCCGACCGTCTGGAAGATCCGCTGCGCGATGGCCATCTGTTCTTCGGAGACAAAACGTCCGCCGCAAAGCGCCGTAATTCCGGCAGCCAATGTGGCCGGCGTATTCGGCATGGCGCGGATGACGCCAAGATCGTGGCCTGCGGCATCTTCGATGCTGCGCGTCGTTACCGAAGCCGCAAACGAGAGCACCAGCTTCTCCGCGGAAAGTGCTGGTTTGATCTGCTCAATCACGCCCGGAATCTGGATCGGCTTTACCCCAAGCAGAATCACGTCCGCCTGCTGCGCCGCCGCCAGGTTGTCGGTCGTGACCTCCACGCCAAACTGCGCCGACAGTGCCAGGGCGCGGTCCGGGTGATGAACCGTGGCGAAGATTTGGTCTGCCGAAACCAGATTGTTTTTCAAAAAGGCCTGCAAAAGAATGCCGCCCATCTTGCCCGTGCCCAGAATCGCTACCCGCAGCCCAGGCATCACCGGGGCTGGCGCTATCACCTCGTAACTTTCGTCGCTCATTCTCAAAGGCTACCAGACACTACTTCTTCTGCGCTGCAATCCAGTCATTCACCCGCTGTTCGAGAACATCCATCGGCAGCGCGCCCGAGTCCAGCACCTCGTCGTGAAACTTCCGAATATCGAACTTCGGCCCCAACGCAGCCTTCGCCCGTTCTCTCAAATTCAGAATGGTCAACTGCCCCATCTTGTATCCCAGCGCCTGTCCCGGCCAAGCAATATAGCGGTCGACCTCCGCTTGAATATTCGTGTCATCCATCGCTGTGTGCGCGTGGAAGTAGTCGATCATCTGCTGCCGCGTCCAGTGCTGCGAGTGGACGCCGGTATCGACCACAAGCCGGATCGCCCGCCAGATGTCTGCCTCCAGACGCCCATAGTCGCTGTAAGGGTCCTGATAGAACCCGATCTCTTTGCCCAGCCGTTCGCTGTAAAGCGCCCAGCCTTCGGTATAAGCCGTGTAGTACGCCTGCTTGCGGAACGCCGGTAATCCAGTCAGCTCCTGCGCAATCGAGATCTGCAGATGATGTCCGGGAATGCCCTCGTGATACGAGACCGCCTCGACTCCAGCCAGCGAACGCTCTGCGAAGTTGTAGGTATTCACCTCGACCTTGCCCGGCCGCTTTCCGTCCGCGCTGCCCTGGTCATACACCGCCTCGGCCTGGTCCTTCGCAATAAACGAAGGCATCTCCACAACTTCCAGCTTCGCCTTGGGAAGCGTCCCGAAAAGTTCCGGCAGCTTCGGTCGCATCCTGTCGATGTATCCACGGTAAGTGTCCAGCAACTGTTCCTTCGAGGTCGGATGCTCCTTCGGATTCGTTTTCAACGCTGCGTTAAAGCTCTTGAGGTCGGCGAACCCCAGCTTATGCACAATCGCCAGCATCTCGGTCTCGTCCCGCTTCACCTCGTCGAGACCGATCTGATGAATCTCCGCGGCTGATTTGTTCAACGTCGTGCTTTGCCGTATACGAAATGCGTAGTAAGCGTCGCCATCCGGTATGGCCCAGATTCCCGGGTCCTTGCGACCCTTCGGTACGTAATCCACCTTCAGAAACTTAGCGAACCGCTGATACGATGGCAGCACATTCGTAGCGATATCGCCCAGCAACTCACTGGAAATGCGCTTCTGCTCCGCCGCACTCACCGAGGCGGGAAACTTCTTCAGCGGTAGCGCAAAAGGACTGTCCTCAGGCTTCTGATCGGCCACCGTCTGCACCTGCACCAGAACCTTTTCCAACAAATACTCCGGCGGCATCCGCCCATCGTCGATGCCCATCTGCATGTTCGTCATGATCTGCGAAAACGCCTTCGGCACCTTCTGCAGCCGGGAGATGTAATCGTCGTAGTCCTTCACCGAATCGAACTGCAGGTCGAGCGGCATCTGCGCCAGGTCGGTATGGAAGCCGCTGAACTGGTTGACCGGCATCTCCCATTCTTTGAACTTCGCCGCCTCCTGGTCATCGATCAGCGAGCGCATCATCAGCTCGGCCGACAGTTTTTCCTGGTCCGGCAATCCCGTCGTGTCAATCGCGCCCAGTTGCTGGATATAGCCGCGCTCCCGGGAGAGCGTAGCGTTCACCGCCTGCACGGAGTAGTCCGTAAGCTGATCGTTATATCGCTTATCGCCAAGGTAGGAAGCGTACTCCGGCGAGTGCTTCAGCTTGTCCTGCCATATCTCGTCAAGCAGCGCATTCAAAGCCTTGCTGCGTTCCGCAACTGGCTGATCAGCTGCCGCCGCGCTGGGGAGGGGAATCGGGACCTGTGCCGTCATTGGTACAACGCTCATGCAGCACGCCAACGCAAGTCCACCAGCCAATCCAAGCGAAATTCTGTTCATCCGGTCTCCAGATACTTATTCGCCAGTGTACCCCTCCACCCCTCCGGCAGAACAAGCCTCCAGCATCCGGTAAAGCGTCGAACGGCTGATTCCCAGCAGCTCCGCCGCTCTCAATTTATTGCCACCGCAGTTATTCAGCACTCGCAAAACATGCTGCTCAATCACCTCCTGCAGCTTGGTCGCTTCTCCGCAGGAAGTCTGTTTCATCTCTGCAGCTTCCGCAAGTGCAGGAAGCTGCCGCGCCTCCAGTACGCTTCCCTCGCACCGCAGGACCGCGTCGCGCATCGCGTTCTCCAGCTCGCGGACGTTCCCCGGCCATCCATGTGCGCGCAGCCGCTCCATTGCGTCGCCTGCAATCGTCCGCACGCGCTTTCCATACATCCGCGTAAACCGCTCAAGAAAATGCGTTGCCAGCAGAGGCACGTCCTCCGTGCGCTCCCGCAGCGAAGGCACGGCAATCTGTAACATCGCAATCCGGTGTTGAAGCTCCTGCCGGAACCGCCCCGCCGCCGCCAGTACCCGCAGGTCCTGACTGGTCGCGGCCACGATCCGCACCTTCGCCTTCATTGGAGCGGCCAGCCCTTCCTGTGCCCACTCATTCTTTCGCAGAACAATCAGCAACTCGTCCTGGGTCGCCAGCGGCATCTCGTCGATGCTGTCGAAAAACAGCGTCCCGCCGCGGGCAATCTTCATCAGGTAATCCACCCGGTTCCCGGCAGCGGACATCACGAACGGTCCACTCGCGCCAGCGCTCATCCGGTGCAGCGCACGCGCGGTCATCTCCTTGCCCGAACCGGCTTCGCCAGTCACCAGTACAGTACGAAAGTGCGGCCCGATTCGCCGCACCTGCAGCCGCAGCCGTCGAATCGCCGCGCTTTCGCCGATCATCTCCCGTTCTCTTGGAGATGCAGGCGCAACAGGACCGCCAGCCGGAACAATATGCGAAAAAGTAGGAATCGAGCTAAGGGTTGCCATGGCTGCTCCCTTTATCGGCAGAAATCGCCGTCAGGTGAGCCGTCGCAAATAAAAAGCCGGATACCGCACCCAGCGGCATCCGGCTTTTCAATCTTCTCTTCGATTAAGCAGTCGTCTTGGCGCAATACGTATCGAAAGCGCGCGTCAGTTCCTGCGCAATCGCCGGTGCCGTCGAAGTTTCGATCGCCGACCGCTGCATCAGGTACACCAACTGACCATCGCGCAGAATCGCAATCGCCGGCGAGGTCGGAGGATGCCCGCCAAAGTAGCTCCGCGCCTTTTCCGTCGCCTCGCGGTCCTGGCCAGCGAACACCGTGACCGCATGGTCCGGCTTGGCGCTATGCTGCATCGCCAGGCGAACTCCCGGACGCATCTTTCCCGCCGCGCATCCGCAGATCGAGTTCACCACCACCATCGTCGTTCCCGGCTGTGCCAGCGCTGCCTCAACATCGGCTGCCGTGCGGGCTTCGGCCAGGCCTGCGCGCGTAAGCTCCTCGCGCATCGGAATCACCATAATCTCTGGATACATAAGCATCTCCCTGGAACAGCCCCAAAAGGCTGCCTTTTCGATTGTACGGTCTAGCCACTCGCCGCGCCACTCCTGTCGCGCATTCGCACCATAAGTACGAAGGCATCGGCAGCCGCATCCTCAACATGTCACTCCCGCCGCGCATTCGCGCCGTAAGCATCGAAGTCGTCGGTCAGGCCTCAGCCCCCAATATGTCACTGCTGCCGCGCATTGTTGTACTCTCAACCCGTGCAGACTCCCGCCATCCATATTCAGGAGCAGGTCCCCCTCGCCCCTTACACCACCTTCCACATCGGCGGTCCTGCCCGCCTCTTCTGCGAGGTCACAAGCGAGGCCGATCTCCTCCAGGCGGTTCAATACGCCCGCCAGCAGGGCCTCAAAATATTCGTCCTTGGTGGAGGCAGCAATCTCCTCATCGGCGATCAGGGCTTCGATGGCCTGGTCATCCGCATTGTTATCGACGAGCCCCTTGCATTTACACCCGGAGGCGCATCCATCGACTGCACCGCTCCCGCCGGAACCGAATGGAATACTTTTGTCCTCCAAATCTGCGAGCAGGGAATCAGCGGAGTCGAATGTCTGGCTGGAATCCCCGGCTTGGTCGGCGGCACGCCCGTCCAGAACGTCGGAGCCTACGGACAGGAGGTCTCCGGCACCATTGCCGCCGTTCGCGCTCTCGATCTCGAACGCCTTGAAGACTCCGCAGCCGATCCCTTCGTTACCCTCTCCCGCGAGCAGTGCCGGTTCGCGTATCGCAGCAGCATCTTCAACACCACGCACCGCAATCGCTACATCGTCACCGCCGTCGTTTTCCGTTTCGATCTCGCCGCCCGCCCCAATCTTTCCTACGCCGACCTGCAACGCCACTTCGCCGACTGGAGCCCGGCCGGGCCGCCCACTCCGCTCGATGTCTATCACGCGGTACGGGCGATCCGCCATCGCAAGGGCATGTTGATCGTCGAAGGTGAAGCTGACTGCCGCAGCGCCGGCTCCTTCTTCAAAAATCCCGTCGTGCCAGCCTCAGCTTTGTCTCGAATTGCCGACAATCTGCAGATTCCCGCAACCGAGATTCCCCACTGGCCCGCCTCCGAAGGCCATGTCAAACTTCCCGCCGCATGGCTTCTCGAAAAGGCAGGCTTCATCAAAGGTTTCACTCTGGGCCATGCTGGAATCTCGTCTCGCCACACCCTCGCCCTAGTCAATCGAGGTCACGCTACCGCCGCCGATATCCTCGCGCTCCGCGACGCCATCCGGCATGAAGTGCAATCCCGATTCGGAATCCAGCTCGAACAGGAACCC
>Ga0157370_10009174_pt1 | contig 10605 bp, 9 predicted proteins | sample C35metaG_FD_113463 | JGI IMG/M metagenome (GOLD analysis project Ga0157370, IMG submission 113463) | Corn rhizosphere microbial communities from Kellogg Biological Station, Michigan, USA - C3-5 metaG | ecosystem: Host-associated > Plants > Roots > Rhizosphere > Soil | place: USA: Michigan... | reverse complement strand
ATTTGAATTATATTTACTCAATTACATTTATGCTTAGCTGTTATATAGATGAATTAGAATATTAACAAATGAATGAAAATGTATTTATAACGGGCACAAGCGGACGCTTGCGCCAACAGCGGGCTTAAGCACCTCAATAGCAACAGCCTACTCCGGTAGTAGTACCTATTTTTACACTACCAATAACACCTCACCAACCTATAGCCAGCCAATAACACAGTTTAATATTACAAGAGGAATGCTGACCGGAACAAAGACTGAAGTCATTGGTTCGTCAAACCAATTTTTATATGGAGCTAGTTTATATGATGACAGGGGAAGAATTATACAAATACAATCGGTTAATTATACATGTGGTATTGATACAGCCATCATCCAATATAGCTTTAATGGAAAACCTTTGAGGTCTTTGTTATTGCATAAAAAAAGTGTAACAAATGCGCAAAATCACAAGATATTAACTAAGATGAATTATGATGCTGGAAACCGCCTGCTGACTTTATATAAAAATATTGACAATGCAGGAAGCGATCAGTTGATAGCTACTAATAAATATAATGAATTAGGCCAATTGCATAATAAAACTGTAGGTAATAGTCTTGACAGTCTTGTTTATGATTATAATGTAAGAGGATGGTTAACGGGTATAAATAAAAATTATATAGCAGGAACTACTACTAACTATTTTGGAATGGAATTAGGATATGATAAAACTGCTTCAATAGTGGGGACTACCAGTTATCTTACACCACAATACAATGGGAATATAGAAGGATCTGTTTGGAAAAGCAGAGGTGATGGTATTAACCGAAAGTATGATTTTGGTTATGACAATGTAAACAGGATAACGAATGCTAACTTCCTTCAAAATACAACTGGCAGCACTTGGGATAAAACTTATCTTGATTTTACCGTTAATAACCTGACATACGATGCAAATGGGAATATATTAACTATGAACCAGAAGGGTTTTAAAATTAACGGTTCGGGGTTGATCGATTCTTTGAAATATACTTATTATTCAAATAGTAACAGGCTTAGTAAAGTCGATGATTTTGTTAATGACCCTTTGAGTAAACTAGGTGATTTCCATTACACTGGTACAAAGCAATTAACAGATTACAGTTACGACGGCAATGGAAATTTAATTAGTGATAATAATAAAGCTATCAGTGCTATAACCTATAACTATATGAACTTACCCAACCAGGTAACTGTAACGAGTAAGGGGACAATAGCCTATACTTATGATGCTTCAGGAAATAAATTAGAAAAGACTACAGTTGAAGGAGCAAAAACCACCACCATATTATACATAGGTGGAATAGTTTACCAGAATGATACCTTACAATTTATAGGACATGAAGAAGGAAGAGTCCGGTGGGCACAGCACCATTACACTAACGGTAGTTCATCATATGGATTTGAATATGACTTTTTCTTAAAAGATCATTTGGGTAATACAAGAATGGTATTGACGCAAGAAAAAGACACAGCTCAATATATAGCGACTATGGAAGCTGCTTATAGGACTACAGAAAATCAACTGTTTTATAATATTCCGCAAAGTTGTTATCCAAAGAGTGATGTAAGTGGCTATCCTACTGATAATACAACTGTTCCTAACGACTCATTGGCACGGGTAAACGGAAGTGGGCAAAAAACGGGGCCATCAATCTTGTTAAGGGTGATGAGCGGTGATGTAGTTGATGTAGCTACTAAGTCATTTTATAAATCAGGAGGAACGAAGCCAGGCAATACATCGGTCTTTACTGATGTTTTAAGCGCCTTAACCGGCGGAATTTCAGGAGTTACTTTAGGCAGCCATGGTACATCGACGCAACTTTCAGCAAGTGGTACTCCAATATATAATGCATTAAGTAACTTCTTGCCGGCAAATAATCCCGATCCAGTTGGTAAGCCCAAAGCTTATTTAAACTGGATATTACTGGATGACCAGTTTAATCCTGTATCTACCTACCCTCAAAGCGGCGCTATTGTGGTTGGAAGTCCAGATATACTTAATACCTTAGCTTATAGTGGCATCCCGATAAATAAGAATGGATATATGTATATTTGGGTTAGTAATGAAACTCAAGGATGGGATGTGTTCTTTGACAATCTTTCAATAAAGCAATATACCGGGCCAATAATAGAAGAAACGCACTACTATCCGTTTGGCTTGACGATGGCAGGAATAAGTTCTAAGGCGGTAGGTGGAATGCCAAATAAATATCAATTTTTGGGTAGAGAAAAACAAAGTGATGAGTTTAATGATGGTAGTGGATTAGAGGATTACGATTTAGAAGCAAGATTTTACGACCCGCAAATAGGCAGATTTCATTCAATTGATCCATTATGTGAATATATGCCTAGATGGAGTCCTTACTCTTATGGTTTTGATAACCCCATGCGTTTTGCAGATGGTACCGGTTTGGCTGGGGGTGATTCTACAAACAAGGATGATGCGTCTAATGGAAGCAATCTAAATAACCCAAAAACACTTGCGCCCGTAAAAATAACGGCCAGATTAAAACCTAATAAACCACCAACAGTTGCAATGGTTAATGCAAGAACTTTAATAAAAGTAGACAATGCACATGCTTACCTTAATCCACCATGTATGGGATGTAAAATAATTCATGATACTAATGAGGATTCTGGCGGTGGGGGTGGTAACGACGACCATGATGGCCCTGGATCTACGAGCCCAGGCGGTGTGCCCGGTGTTACTTCACACGGCACTGGAAGAGAAAATAAAGATCACGCAATCAACCCTAGTGAACCAATAAATTATGATGATTTCTTGCTTATGTTAGGTGCCACATCTAAAGCCGAACCAAATCCATTGGCTCCCAATGTAGATCATTTTCTATATCATGCGTATGATGTATTGCAGAAAGTTGGGGAATATCAAAATGAATCAAGGGCGGGAAAAGAAAATGATGATAAGACGGTGTATACACCAGCAGGACCTCAGCAGAGTACTTCTAACACTTCAGCTGTAAAACATGTGACAAAAATTAATAAACCTTGTGACTGCGGAACTTTACTACCCGACACTTTATGGGCAAATAAAAATTCTGTAAATGGAACAGATCCAGATACTAATGAGTTAACACCAAATACCCATAAATCTATAATTTATAAAAGTAAATGAATGAAATTACCAATTTTTTTGAGCCTTATTTTTTTTTCTATTCTTTCTTGTACTAATAAAAATGGAAATGTAAGAATAAAAAAATCTAACAATATTATTTATGAAGGGAAATTATTTGCAGACTCCCTTTTTGATGGCAAGGTTAAATATTATGATTCTTCTGGTAAATATTTTGGTTATTCAACGTTTATATATGGAAAAAAGGAAGGGATAGAGGTAGCTTATTTTAAAAACGGGAAAGTTTCTGATAGTTCGTTTTATCATAATGATATGCAAAATGGGTTTGCATATAAATTTGACGAAAATGGGCACTTGCTTTATAAAAGTTATTATTTAAACGACGTTCCATTTGGACATTTATTTGAATACGATAGCAATAAAAATATTATTCATTATTATTTTATAAATTTTGAGCACCAAATAATTTTTGAATTATTTAAAGTTAATGGTGAAGAGTATCGTAAGGGAGATGAAATTCAAATGTATCTTTTTTCAAAAGATCCCAGCAAAAACAATTTTCTATTTCTTTATTTATTTGCGTCGCCTTTTACCCCAAGGCACTATGAAATTGGAATTCTTGATTCAAATAAGAAAATTATTTCATCAAAGTCTATTATTTCGCCGGATTGTTATTATGAGCAAGAACTTGTACCATTACCAAAGGGTTATAAATATGCTGTGATTTTACACACATATAATTCCTTTAAAAAAAGAGATGACATAACATTTGAAGTTGTTGAATAAACGCAATATTTGATCCTCTACTTGTGGAATGGATAAAAAAGGTGGTAATGTATCAGAAATGTTGTTTTGCTAAATTTCACGTTGAAAACATTATAAATAAAGAAGTTTAAAAAGAAAAAGATAATTATTTTGGGCAGCTTAATGGTTGCCTTTTTTATTTTAAGGCTTAAAAACTAACTCTAATGCAGACAAAGAATACTTCATGTACCAGATATGTTGATGAAAAAACTTTATGCAGGTATTGTAATGAAAATTGTAGTAAGCATGGTTGGTTTTCAGGGAAACAACGTTATAGGTGTTGCAGTTGTAAAAAAACTTTCATTAAAAGCTATACTTATAATGCCTGTAACAATGGTATGAGCGACTGGATTAGAAACCTGGTAAAAGAAGGCAGCGGCATAAGAAGCATTGGCCGTTTATTAAAAATATCTGTTACTACAGTATTAAAACGGATATTGAGTATCGCCAAAAACATTCCAAAGCCATTGATGATGTTAGGTAAGAGTTATGAAGTAGATGAAATGAGAACATTTTATAAATCAAAAACAAGATTACTTTGGGTTGTATATGCGTTACGAAGCGATACAAAACAAATTGCCGACTTTGCCGTAGGTACAAGAACCATCAAAACATTATAGAGGGTTATTAATACTGTGCTGTTGTCAAAAGCAGAAAAGATATATACTGATAAGTTGCCTTTATACAAAAATATTATTCCCGTTGGTATTCATCATACAAAAATTTACTGTACCAATCATATTGAAAGAAAGAACCTCAGCTTGCGTACTCATTTAAAAAGGCTAAACAGGAGAACAATATGCTACTCGAAAAGTATAGCGATATTAGTTGCCTGTTTAAAAATTTATTTCTGGAGATAAAAAGCGATGCAGCAAAATTTCATAACGATATAGCATAGCTGCTATTCTAACTACCCGGTTGTTTTAAAAAAAAATTTAATTTTTTAAAAAATATAAATAGTCGTCCCGCGGATATCAGTTCCAGGCTATCCCTCAGATCCTACCACCAATCCCAACGATTCATTAGCTAAAGTAAATGGAAGCGGGCAGAAGATCGGGCCTTCCATAATACTTAAAGTAATGGCTGGTGACAATATTGATATTGCAGCAAAATCCTATTGGTTGGCTAACGGTAATCCCGCTACGAATTCATCACTTACTGATGCCTTAACTGCTCTTGCTAATGGAATAGTAGGATTAACCAATAGCAGCAAAGGAACGCTTGCCCAATTAAATACAACTGGCAGTCCTTTATACAATGCCCTAAACAGTTTTATAAATAATAATGAAACCTATATAGCCAATAAACCAAAAGCGTATCTAAACTGGATATTGCTGGATGAACAATTTAACTATGTAAATAGTTATCCGCAAAGCGGGGCTATACCAATAAGTAATTTTGCAGCGGGAACGTTAGGCACACCTGGTTATTTCGGAATACCCATAACTAAAAGCGGATATTTGTATATTTACGTGAGCAACGAATCGCAAGGTTGGGATGTGTTCTTTGATAATTTATCGGTACAACACAGAACAGGGCTCGTCACAGAGGAGACACATTATTATCCGTTCGGCTTGACAATGGCGGGGATAAGTGATAAGGCAATTAATAAGATAGAGAATAAGTTTAAGTACAACGGGAAGGAACTACAGCACCAGGAATTTAGCGATGGAAGCGGTTTGGAATTGATGGATTTTGATGCTCGGTTTTACGACTTGCAGATCGGGAGGTTTTTTACTCAAGATCCTTGGGCAAATATTATGCGGCGTTGGAGTCCTTATGAATTTGGGTAATGTATCAGAAATGTTGTTTTACTAAAATTTACGTTGAAAAAAATATAAGCACAGGATTTTAAAAAGATAAAAACAATTATTTTGGGCAGCTTAATGGCTGCCTTTTTTATTTTATGCCTTAAAAACTAACTCTAATGCGAGCAAATATTATTACGTGCACCAAATATGTTGGTGATAAAATTATCTGCAGGTATTGTAATGAAAATTGTATTAAACATGGATGGTTTAAGGACAAACAACGCTACCGGTGTTGCAGTTGCAAAAAAACTTTCATTAAAAGTTATACATACAATGCCTGTAAACATAATACCAGCGCATGGATAAAGAACTTAGTAAAAGAAGGCAGCGGTATAAGAAGTATTGCCCGTTTATTAAAAATATCTGTTACAACTATATTAAAGCGAATACTAAGAATTGCAAAAGACATTCGTAAACCATTATTGGCAATAGGTAAATTGTATGAGGTAGATGAAATACGAACGTTTTATAAATCAAAAACAAGATTGCTTTGGATTGTATATGCATTGCGGCAGGATACAAAACAAATTGCGGATTTTGCCGTAGGTACAAGAACCATTAAAACTTTAAAAAAAGTGATTGATACTGTAATATTATCAGACGCAGAAAAGATTTATACAGATAAGTTGGGTTTATACACTTACATCATTCCGGCAAATATTCATCAATCAAAAAAGTATGGTATTAACCATATTGAAAGAAAGAACCTGAGCCTTCGTACTCATATGAAGAGATTAAACCGGAGAACTATATGCTATTCCAAAAGCATTGCTGTATTGGTCGCCTGTTTAAAAATATATTTTTGGAGTTAAACAGATTCAGAGTATGAATTTTGGCAACTGTATCATGAGCCTAAGATTATTTATACGCCAGAATTTGCCGTACAGAAATTGGAGTATATATATAATAACCCGGTAGATGCAGGAATAGTAGAAACAGCAGAAGAATATATTTATAGCATTTCAAGGAATTATTATTATGGAAAGCAATGCGGAGTATAATAATCGAATTTCTGTTATAGATTTAATGCCTGTAAGCCCGAAGGTTCAAACTCAGGACGGCGCAACTAGCGGTTATGGTTAACCTAAGTATAGCAGGGAATAACTTATTTTAACAGAGCCGATGTATTTTAATTAAGCATAGTGGGCGTTAATAGCAGCAATAATTTTATCAACATACTCCTGGCTTACTTTTGCCGATTCGGCATAATCAACATTCCAGGCTTTGCCTGAATCTGAATTGTGAACAAGAATAAATTGAATAGCTGATTTTTTCCAAATTTCATAAGCTCCTGCATAATTTTTAAAGCTTAGCCTCCTTACTTCGAGTGGTTCGTTATCAATTATTATGGTAAAAATATCATTCATTGACATTATACTTTTGTAAAGTATGTAAATTAAATCAGTAAATATGGAGACTGTTGAGATCACGTACTAATACGTACGATGAACAACTGGTTTTTAACCGGAAATTATAATTATCGGCCGGCATATAATATTATACCTAAGAAGTATGAAAGATCATTTAAATGTTGTTGAGAATACTGAACCAAAATCTTTCAAAACAAGGAGGGTGATTTTCGTGTACCCCTCTTCGTTCGACTATGGAGAAAGTTCGTTGGCGCAGGCTTGGTAGCAGAGCCATGTGTGTTAGCTACACCTGTGCTATTCCGGATTAATATTATTTTAGAAAAATATGCCGGAACCTTTTAAATATTTGCGAGAACAAAAAAGTTATCAATTAATAAATGATGTTTATTTCTGGACTTCAGTAATTAAAGATTGGAAGTACTTGCTCAAGGATGATAAAATGAAAATGATCATAATAGAAAACTTTCAATGGCTGGTAAAGCATGAACTGGTTTATATTTATGGATATGAAACTATTATTTATTTTGGCAAAAAAGATATTATCTATAAATGTTTTATTTTGAGAGTGGAAGGTTAACAAAGGGAAAAGCAGTGAAATACGAAATACCAAAGAAGGCTAATTCGGACGCAGCATACAGTGCAACAAAAGCTATATCAAATCTGATCCCGCTTGTGGGAGGAACAGTAACTGAAATTTTTTGCTCTATTGTAAATTCCCCAATCGAAAAAAGAAGAAATGAATGGATACAGGAAGTTGTCGATACATTAGAAAAGTTAGAAGCCCAAAGAAATGGCATAGTTCAAGAATTAGCGAATAATGAAGAGTTTATATCGCTTTTAATAGCTGCGTCTGTTCATGCTTTTAAAACTCATCTCATCGACAAAAGAAATAAATTAAAGGCCGCTTTAATTAATTCTATCGATGCGAATTTATCGTATGATGTAAAGCAAATCTATTTGAACTTTATTGACGAATTGACATTAACTCATATAGAATTATTAAAATTTGTTTATCAACGGGAAGCCAGATTGCATAATGTTAACCAATATCATAAGATCTATGGTATCATGTTGGCAACAAATAATTACAACAGTAACCATGGCTTATTAATTTAGAAATAACCGTATTCCGCTTCCTTTTAAAAGCCTTAGAATCTAAGGGATTAATTTTTATAAGCGATGAAATAAAGGAGATCGAGAACCAAGTTGTTGAAGGTTCATATTTAGCAACAGGAATAACGGAGACTTCAGCTTTATTTGTTAAGGTTACAGACTTCGGGAAAGGCTTTTTAGATTTTATAGATTATTAAATAAGATAAATATCTATGCAATTTTTCAACAGAAGAACAATTTCAGGAGGATCTCAAGGCCAGCCTAATAATATTGCTATACTCGATAAGATCTAATTATGCTATTTTATTTGCTATGATTTTTTACGAAAAATGAATCCTGATGGACTTAAAAAATAACAGGCCTAATTATAAACCTAAACTGGTTTCATTAAAACGAACAGGTGAATTAGTAAAAGATGTTTGGGAATTTAAAAAAAATATAATTGCAAATCTGGGTGACGAAATCTTCAATTACCAAACAAAGCAAATTTTACTTTTTCATTTATTAAAACAAATTACTCCTATAAACAAGTCTGTAGTGCTCAATGACAAATCAATTGAAACAGCATGTGAGTGCATTGTAAAACATTTTGGATTAGACCTTGACGCTAAAGTAAGTGTGTCAACAGATAGGGGATGGAAAGAAATTAAGGGAGAAAAGAAAAACAATACTGAGATATTTTGTGAACATATAATTGGCATAGACAAAGTGCCCGGAAAAATTTATGAGCAATTATTAAAAGAAGTAACCCAAGACTTATCCACAATTTGCGAATTGATAAACTGGTATGAGCAACAAGGTTGTATTCAAAGATTTTTGGCAAAAAATGAAATTCCAAAAGCTCATAATGAAAGAACGGTTTATGACTTCTACAAACGTTGCATTGCTGAAAGAGGGTATATTCTGAATTATCAATTGTTTGGCCTAAAGAAACGAGCTCTGGTTAAGGCTCAGTATACACCAAAATGGATAGCTGGGATGTTAGCGTGGTCTGAGATTTACCGTGATAGGCCATATTATTTTGCCCGACCATTTTCTATTCATTACTTCGATTGCAGGCAGATCGACCTGGCTGGGCATAGAATTGGAGAATACCCTTTAAGTGAAGGGGAAAAAATGCAAAAACTTTATTTCACAAACAAGGCAAGCTTTTACAGAAGCTACTTTAAGCGTGTTTCTGTGGACCAGCACTTTCAAAATTTCTCTTATTATCTTGCTTACATACCTCTGCAAAATAATCGGAAGCCAATTTTCGAGGAGCTTGTTAAATTATTCAAGGCAAAACGTTGGATTAGCTTCTATGCCTTGGCATTACCGCAGGTTGAAGGATTGTTTTCAGAAATGTGTTTGGTTATTTCACCAGAGATGGATTTAAGCCAAAGATCTCTGGCTCATAAAGTTAATTCAGTTAGGCCATATCATGTTTTGAGTGCCAGCTATTTTGACTATTATCAATACCATATTCCTTTGCAAAGAAATAAATTTTCCCACACTGGTTATGATGAAGATTTTAAGCTAAAATCTTATGACCTGCTTGTGGACTTATCGCATTTATTTAAAATCTTTTATGAACTGGATAATCCTTTTGTGAAAATTAGAAAACTTCATACCCGAAGAAACTTTGAAGATTTTATCACAATAAGTGAGATCGCCGATTATTTCAACCAATTGAATAATCTTAAGGCGTCACAGATGAACAAAATCAGGGACAATATTGGAAAGTTTGAAAAAGAATTTTTAAGCCAGGATTGCAGCATAGAATATACATGCTATGAAATGATTCAGGATTTACCTGAAAAATTAAAGGAAATAATAGAGAGCATTAACGATTTTGATTTTGATGTAAAAAAAATTACCGGTTTCCAAATTACAAAGATGCTTCAGGACAACGAAAAACGTGAAAAGCTTCAAGATTGGTTTAATTTAAAAAAAGACCTTTTAGAATTACTAGAGGATCATCTCATTTTTTTGACAAACTATAATAGATATTTACCATCGTTGGCAAAAGAAGCAAAATCTGAGTTAGTCAAATTCAACAACGAATATGGAAATTCTTTACAGTCAATTGTAAATTTATACTCACACCTCAAGAAACAATCAAATAATCCAACGGTTGAACTGAAAGCATAAATTGTAAGTACAATCGTTGTTGAACACCCGGCATAAAATAATTTTCTTACTTTGGGGGACTAAGGGGACACGGGAGACAATCATAGAATCCATTGCTTGTCACACTAGTCGCAATAGTCCCACAACTAAATGCAAATAATATGGCTGCTGAAAATAATAAAGAAGGCTTTATCCCTTTGCATGGTGGTTACAGAAATTTAATTACTTATCAAAAATCAGAAATAATCTATGATGGTACTGTTTATTTCTGTAATCATTT
>Ga0157370_10009169_pt1 | contig 10609 bp, 10 predicted proteins | sample C35metaG_FD_113463 | JGI IMG/M metagenome (GOLD analysis project Ga0157370, IMG submission 113463) | Corn rhizosphere microbial communities from Kellogg Biological Station, Michigan, USA - C3-5 metaG | ecosystem: Host-associated > Plants > Roots > Rhizosphere > Soil | place: USA: Michigan... | reverse complement strand
TACGACGGCTCGTCGACGACGTGCCCGTCGATGCGGTAGCTCTTCCCGCGGAACAGCGCGACCGTCTTGCCGCCCTGGTTGCGGACCTCGATGTCGTAGACGCCCGTGCGTCCGGTCCGGGAGCGCTCGACGCCGGTCGCATGCAGCACATCGCCGGCGTGCGCGGGCGCCAGGTAATCGATCGAGCAGCCCTGCGCGACCGTGTTGCGGTTGTAGCTGTTGCAGGCAAACGCAAAGGTGCTGTCGGCGAGCAGGAAAATGTAACCGCCATGACAGATCGCGTGCCCGTTCACCATGTCGTCGCGCACGGTCATCGTCATCTGCGCGTGCCCCGGCCCAATGCGCTCGATGCGCATTCCGAGCGCGCGCGAGGCGCGGTCGCTCGCCAGCATGCTCGCGCCGACACGTTCGGCAAGCGCCTGCGCTTCGGAATGTGGCTGATCATTCATGGCGATCCACTCGGGCGCCGTCTTCGCTCAACGTGGCGCCCACCGCGTGCCGGCGCGCGATCAGCGGCGAAAGCCGGTAGCGATCCTCGCCGTAATGCGCTTCGAGGTTCACGAGCGCGTCTCGCACACGCGCGACGCCGATCTCGTCCGCCCAGCGCAATGGCCCGCGCGGGTAATTCACGCCCTTTTGCATCGCGAGATCGACGTCGCGCGCCGACGCGATGCCGTGCGTCACTGCGTCGGCCGCCTCGTTGGCGAGCGCGACGACGGTTCGCAGGACGGCGAGACCCGCGACGTCGTCCAGCAGCGAAACCGCGATGCCCGCTGCCTGCAGCGCGCCCGCGGCAGCATCGAATGCGCTCGTCGCGCACGAGTCGGCGCGCGCAAGTGCCAGGCGCGTGCACGCCGAGTAATCGAGCGCGAGGTCGAACAGCACGAGGTTGCGTGCCCCCGTCGCCGCTGCACGCGCGGTGGCCGTTCGGCCGTCCGAGAGCGCCAGCACCGCGTCGCCGACATCGATGGCGCCGTCGGGAAAACCCTCGCGCGATGGGCCATGCGCAAGCTCGATACCCGCGCGTGCAAGCCGAGAGAGCAACGGCGCCGCAATGCCCGCATCGCCGCGCACCGCGATTCGCGCCGGCGCGGGACGCGCGGGCGCTGTTGCCGGCGCGGGTCGCGCTGCGCCGTCCGAATAATCGAAAAAGCCGCGCCCGCTCTTGCGCCCGAAATGGCCGGCCGCGACCCGCTCCTCCTGCAGCACCGACGGCGCGTAGCGCGGATCGTAATAGCACGCCTGCCACACCGTGCGCGTGACGGCGAAGTTCACGTCATTGCCGATGAGATCCATCAGCTCGAACGCGCCCATCCGGAAGCCGCCGGCCTCGCGCAGCAGCGCGTCGAGTGTCGCGGCGTCGGCGGCGCGCTCGGCCAGCAGGCGCAGCGCTTCGCCGTAGACAGGGCGAGCGCAGCGATTGACGATGCAGCCAGGCGTCGATGTCGCGCGCACCGGCTGCTTGCCCCACGAAGCCGCCATGGCCGCGGTGGTTTCGGCGGTTGCATCGTCGGTCGCGAGGCCGCTCACGACCTCGACGAGCTGCATCAGCGGCACCGGATTGAAGAAATGCATGCCGACGATGCGATTCGGGAACCGGCGGCCAGCCGCCAGCGCGGTGATGGACAGCGACGACGTGTTCGACGCGAGGATCGTCGTTGCCGGAACGATTTTCTCGAGCTCGCGCAGCAACGAGCGCTTCTCCGCGAGATCCTCGACGATCGCCTCGACGACGAGACGCGCGCTGACGCAATCGCCGAGTGCGTGAACAGCGGCGATGCGCGAAGCCGCCGCATCGGCCGCCGCCCGTTCGAGCTTGCCCTTCGCGGCAAGGCCGTTCAACGTCAGCGCGATCGCCGCCCGCGCTTTTTCGGCGATGCCGAGACGCGTGTCGAACAGCCGTACCGGGTGACCGGCTTGCGCGGCGATCTGCGCGATCCCGCAACCCATCGCGCCGGCGCCGATGACGGCAATCGTCGCATCGCGCGGGATTGCGCCGGCGCTCGTCATCGGCGGCTAATGCCCGGTGAAGATCGGGGCTCGTTTGGCGAGAAATGCAGCGACGCCTTCGCGGTAGTCATCGCCGTGGCCGAGCGTGCGCTGCACATCGCGTTCCAGCGTGAGCTGCTGCTCGAGCGAGTTGTCGGCCGACGCATGCATCGCGCGCTTGATGGCCGCAAGCCCGCCGGTGGGTGCGTGCGCGAAGTGCTCGAGCAATGCGTCGACGGTGGGCATCAACTGGTCGTCGTCGACGCATTTCCAGATCAGCCCCCACGCTTCCGCCTGCTCGGCGGTCAGCTTGTCGCCCAGCAGCGCGAGTCCCATCGCGCGCGCGGTGCCGACGAGGCGCGGCAGGAAGTAGGTGCCGCCCGAATCGGGAACGAGGCCGATCTTGCAGAATGCCTGGATGAAGCTGGCCGAGCGGCAGGCGACGACGACGTCGCAGGCGAGCGCGATGTTGGCGCCCGCACCGGCCGCGACACCGTTGACGGCACAGACGACCGGCAGCGCCAGGCCGCGCAGCGCAAGCACCAGCGGCCGGTAGTTGTTCTCGATCGATGCGCCGAGGTCGACCGGCGTGTCACCCGGCGCTACGGCGCGATCGGCAAGGTCCTGCCCGGCGCAAAAGCCACGCCCGGCGCCCGTCAACAGGAGCACGCGCGCACGATCGTCATCGGCGACGCTGGCAAGCGCGTCGCGCAGCTCCGCGTGCATCTGTGTCGTGAAGCTGTTCAACCGGTCGGGGCGATCGAGCGTGATGCGCGCGACGCCGTTTGCGGTTTCAAACCGGATCTGTTCGTAATTTGTGGTCATGTCACATGTTGCCTTGCTGTGCGGTTGAACGAGTCGTTGAACCGATCTGATCCCCGATGCCTGTCCCCTGATACCCGGTCAGACATGCGCCCGATGCTGCACGATCCGGAAGCGGTTCGCGACGTAGCCGGCATCGGTCAGTGCCGCGTTCGCAGCCGGATTGGCGCCGGTGCCGTGGAAGTCGGAGAACGCCGCGGATTGATTGACGAACACGCCGCCGGTGAGATTGATCGAAAGCGCGACGCCGACATCCTCGGCGACCTCGATCGCCTGCGCGATGACGTCGTCGTGCGTCGAATAGACCGACATCGTCAGCGCGCCATGGCCGACGACCGCGTCGCGCGCGATCGCGAGGCTGTCGGCGGTGTCGTCGGTCGCGATGACGAATGCAATCGGCCCGAACCATTCGTTGAGATACGTCGCACGATCCGCCTTGCCGAGCTTGACGATCAACGGCGTGCGAATTGTCGCGTCAGGGAACTGCGCATGCCGGATCGTGCGCGTATCGAGCGCGATGTCGCCGAGCGAGCGGGCGGCCTCGAGCCGGCGCAGCACACCTTCGCTCGAGACGGCGCCGAGCACTTCCACTGCCCGCGCGTCGTCGGCGAGAAGGCTGTCGACGCCCTGCGCGAGCGCCCCCGCGAAGTCATCGAACGACAGGTGGCCTTCCGCGGTGTCGATGCCGTCCTTCGGCACGTAGATGTTCTGCGGCGCCGTGCACATCTGCCCGGCGTAAAGCGCGAGCGAGAACGCGAGGTTGCGCACGACGCCCTTGATGTCCGCGGTGGAGTCGATGATCACCTGATTCACGCCGGCCTTCTCGGTGTACACCTGCGCCTGGCGCGCATGCTCCTCGAGCCAGCGACCGTTCGCGGTGCTGCCGGTGAAATCGACGATCTTGATCTCGGGACGAAGTGCCAGCGTCTGCGCGATGTTGTCGCCCGCTTCGTGCGCGACCAGCGTGACGACGTTCGGGTCGAAGCCGCCTTCGGCCAGCACGTCGCGCGCGATGCGCACGGTGATCGCGAGCGGGAGGATCGCGTTCGGGTGCGGCTTGACGATCACCGCGTTACCGGTTGCAAGACTCGCGAACATGGCCGGATACCCGTTCCACGTCGGGAACGTGCTGCAGCCGATGACGAGCGCCACGCCGCGCGGAACGATGCGGAAGCGCTTTTCCATCCGCAGCGGCTCGTTCCTGCCCTGCGGCTTTTCCCAAGTCGCCTTCGCGGGCACGCGGCGCATCTGATCCCATGCATAGGCGACGGCCTCGAGACCGCGATCCTGCGCGTGCGGGCCGCCGGCCTGGAACGCCATCACGAATGCCTGCCCCGTCGTATGCATGACGGCGTTCGCCATCTCGAAGCTCGCCTTGTTGATCCGATCGAGGACTTCGAGGCTGACGCCGACCCACGTCTCGGGACCCGCCTTGCGCCATCCGGCCTCCGCGGTCTCGACCGCGGACATCAATCCGTCGATGTCGGGCTTCGGATACGTGATGCCGAGCGCGATCCCGTACGGGGAGCGCTCGGCGCCGACCTGGCCGATCGTCGCCGATTGCGTCAGCGGAAAGCGCTGGTTCGCGAGCCTGTGAAAGGCTGCCTTGCCGGCATCCGCCGCGCCTTCACCGTAATTCTTCGGACTCGGCGATTCGGGAAACGGCGTCCAGTAGCCGCGGTCGGCGATCGCGTCGACGGCACGATCGAGCGTTGCGCGATGTTTTTCGAAAAAGGGATGCGACACGGGACCCACTCATCGGGCTTCTGCAATGCGTTTACTCTAGCACGCACGATCGCTCGCGTGCGCCTCGGTCGCCGCCGCTGGATCGCGCAATCGCCGCCATGCGAGCGACGCCCGGCCGCAACGTCAGCCAGTGCCGGTCTGGTCGAAATCGACCGTCACGCGGTCGGTGACCGGATAGCTCTGGCAGGCGAGCACGAAGCCGCGCGCGACCTCGTAGTCCTCGAGCGCGAAATTGACGTCCATGTCGACCTCGCCTTCGACGAGCTTGCAGCGGCAGGTCGAGCATACGCCTCCCTTGCATGAGAAAGGCAATTCGACACCGTTGCGCAAACCCGCGTCGATAATGCTCTCGCGCCCCTTTTCGAGCAGGAATGTCCGCTGCGAACCGTCGATGATCACGTTCACTTCGCACTCGGTCTGCGCTGCCGCCGGCAGCGGCCGGGGCACATGCGCGTGTTTCGGAATGCTCGCCGCGAAGCGCTCGATCCGTATGCGCTCGGCGGGAAATGCATGCGCGACCAGCGACGCGCGCACCGCGTCCATCATCCCCTCCGGCCCGCAGAGGAATGCATAGTCAACGTCGTCGATCGGTACCCAGCGCTCGAACAGCGCGTCGGCCTTCGCGCGGTCGATCCGCCCGTGCAGAAGCTCGATGTCCTGCGGCTCCCGCGACAGCACGTGCACGAGATTGAAGCGGGAAAGATAGCGATCCTTGAGCCCTGCAAGCTCGTCGCGAAACATCACTGTCGCCGACGCGCGGTTGCCGTAGATGAGCGTGAATCGGGATCGCGGCTCGGTCGCCAGCGCGGTTGCGATCATCGACAGCAGCGGCGTAATTCCGCTTCCTGCCGCGACGCCGAGATAATGGCGCGAAGCGCGCGCGTCGCGCGCGACGTTGAAGCGTCCCATCGGCGCCATGACGCCGAGCTCCGCTCCGGGTCGCAGCGCATCGTTCGCCCACAGCGAGAAGCGGCCGCCGGGCGTGCGCTTCACGGCGATGCGCAGCGGCTCGCCTTCGGGGGCGCAAATCGAATACGAGCGGCGCACGGCTTCGCCGTCGATGTCGGCTTCCAGCGTCAGATGCTGGCCGGCCTCGAACAGGAAATGGCTGCGCAATGCATGCGGGACGTCGAACGTAATGGCGATCGCGTCGCGCGTTTCACGATCGACTTTCGCAATGGGCAGCGCATGGAATTTGCTCATCGGCGCGGCACCCGTTCAACTCAATGCGGCTTGAAGTAGTCGAACGGTTCGCGACAGTCCAGGCAACGGTATTGCGACTTGCATGCCGTCGAGCCGAACCGCGAGAGTTCCTCCGTGCGCACCGAGCCGCAGTTCGGACACTTGACCGCGGCGCGCCGAAGCAGGAGCGGTCGCGCCTCGCTCGCCGGATGATTGCCGGAACCGGGTGGCGCGATGCCGGCGTCGGCAAGCTTGCGTCTCGCTTCCGGTGCGACCCAGTCGGTGCTCCACGGCGGCGACAACGCGGTGACGATGCGCAGCGGGCCCTCGACGATGCGTGCCACGGCCGCACGCACGTCCGCTTCGATCACGCGGGTGGCCGGACAACCGGAATAGGTCGGTGTCAACGTGATTACCCATTCGTGACCGGCGCGCGCCACGTTGCGCACGATGCCGAGCTCGACGATCGATACCACCGGAATTTCGGGGTCGACGATCGAGCCGAGTGCGCGCCACATCGACGCCACGGCATCGCCGTTGCCGGCATGCGGCGGTGACATGGTGCGCGTTTTGCCTTGCATGATCGACGGCGCAGTCACCAGATTGCATCCGGATACGAGCGCGGCAGGATCTGCATTTCGGCGAGCAGGCGCGAAAGGTGCTCGGTGTGCCGGCCCTGTTTGCCTCCGCGTGCGTGGGCTCCCTGCATCCAGTCATCGCGCGGCACCGCGAGCGTCGCTTCGGCAAATACGGCGCGGACAGCCTCGATCCACGGTGCCTGCAGCGCTTGCGCATCGGCGGCGATGCCGGTGTCGACCAACGCGCGTTCGGTTGCATCGACGGCGAACATCTCGCCCGTATACATCCACAGCGCATCCATCGCGTCCTGCATCCGCGCGTGCGATTCGGCGGTTCCATCGCCGAGCCGGATCACCCAGTCGGCCGAACGCTCGACGTGATAGCGCGCTTCCTTGACGGCCTTCGCGGCGATGGCGGCGATGCGCGCGTCGCACGACGCGGTCAACGCCGCGAGCAGCAGCACGTGCCACTGATCGAACAGGTACTGCCGTGCGATCGTGTCGGCGTAGTTGCCGTTCGGTTGCTCGACGAGCAGCAGATTGCGGAACTCGCCGGCATCGCGGAAGTACGCAAGCCGGTCCTCGGTGCGTACGGGCGATGCATCGCCCGTTTCGATCTCGCAGGCGTAGGCGAGCCACAGCCGCGCCTGGCCGAGGAGGTCCAGCCCGACGTTGGTCGACGCGATGTCTTCCTCGAGCACCGGAGCCCTGCCGACCCACTCGCCGAGCCGCTGCGCGAGGACGAGCCCGTTGTCGGCGAGACGCAGGAGATAGTCGAAGCGCATGGCCAAGCTTAAATGTGCTTCACTTCCTCCGGCATCGGAAAGAACGTCGGATGCCGGTACACCTTGTCGTTGGAAGGCTCGAAAAGCGCCGCGCGGTCGCCTGGCGACGACGCGTGAATGTCGGACGAGCGAGCGACCCAGATCGAGATGCCTTCGTTGCGTCGCGTGTAGACGTCGCGTGCGTTCCTGACCGCCATCTCCGCGTCCGGCGCGTGCAGGCTGCCCACGTGTTTGTGCGCAAGCCCGTGCTGCGAGCGGATGAACACTTCCCACAGCGGCCATTCGGCGCTCATGCTGCCGCCGGCTCGCGCGCCGCCTGCTTCTCCGCGTACGCGATCGCTGCTTCGCGGACCCACGCACCGTCTTCCCACGCCTTGACGCGCGTACGCATGCGGTCGCGGTTGCACGGCCCGTGGCCCTTCAGCACGTCGTGGAATTCCTGCCAGTCGATTTCGCCGAAATCGTAATGTCCGCGCCCGTCGTTCCAGGCGAGCTTGTCGTCGGGAATCGCGAGGCCGAGGTATTCCGCCTGCGGCACGGTCTGATCGACGAAGCGCTGGCGCAACTCGTCGTTCGACAGGAGCTTGATCTTCCAGCGCGCCGATTGCGCGCTGTGCACGCTCGCCGCGTCCGGTGGCCCGAACATCATCAGCGACGGCCACCACCAGCGGTTGAGCGCATCCTGCGCCATCGCCTTCTGTTCGGGCGTGCCACGGCAAAGCGTCATCATGATGTCGAAGCCCTGCCGCTGGTGGAACGACTCTTCCTTGCACACGCGGATCATCGCGCGCGCATACGGCCCGAAGCTGCAGCGGCACAGCGGAATCTGGTTCATGATCGCCGCGCCGTCGACGAGCCAGCCGACCGTCCCGATATCGGCCCACGTCAGCGTCGGGTAATTGAAGATCGACGAGTACTTGACCTTGCCCGCGTGCAGGTCGCCGATCATCTGGTCGCGCGAAACACCCAGCGTCTCGGCGGCGCAATACAGGTAGAGGCCATGCCCCGCCTCATCCTGCACCTTCGCCATCAGGATCGCCTTGCGCTGCAAGGATGGCGCCCGCGTGATCCAGTTGCCTTCCGGCAGCATCCCGACGATTTCCGAATGCGCATGCTGCTGAATCTGCCGGATCAGCGTCCGCCGGTACGCCTCGGGCATCCAGTCCTTCGGCTCGACCTTGACGTCGGCGTCAATGCGGGCCTGGAACGCGCGCTCCTCGGGCGTCATGTCGGCGGCGTCCTGGACCTGCTTCAAGCCCGTTTCGACCATCTGCGCGTACATCGAAACCTCCCGCCCGCATCAGCGACCGGCGCGCCACCTCGGAGCAGCGCCCTTCCCGTTCATCATACCGCCGCGCTGTCGCACGGCGGCGTTCTGATTGCGCGCACGCGGCTCGAGCCCCGGAACCACGTGCGCCGGAATGCTGGCGCCCGTGTAGCGCTCGATCTGGCGCAGCGTGCCGCGCTCCATCGGATTCGCCAGCGACACGGCGATGCCCGCTGCACCCGCGCGCCCGGTGCGCCCGATCCGGTGCACGTAGTTTTCGGCCTGCCGCGGCAAGTCGAAATTGATCACGTGCGTAACGCCTGGCACGTCGAGCCCCCGCGCCGCGACGTCGGTGGCCACCAGCGTGCGCACGCCGCCGCGGCGCATGCGCGTCAGCGTCCGGTCGCGGTCGCGCTGATTCATGTCGCCATGCAATGCGGCCGCGGTATGCCCTTCGTCCTGCAGCTTGTTCGCGAGCGCCTCGGCGTCGCGTTTCGTCGCAATGAAGATGATGCTCTGGCCCTCTCCGACGTTGCCCAGCACGTGATCGAGCAGCCGGTATTTGTGCGCGCGGTCATCGGCAAAGTGCACGCGCTGCTCGATGGCGATCGGCGCTGCGCGCTCGGCGCTGATTTCGATGCGCACCGCGTCGCGTGTCAGCCGTGCGGCGAGACGCCCGATCGCGCCGTCGATCGTCGCGGAAAACAGCACGGTCTGGCGCGCCTCGGGTGCCTGCGCGCACACGCGATCGACGTCTTCCGCAAAACCCATGTCGAGCATCCTGTCCGCTTCGTCGAGGACGAGTATCCGCAAGCGCGACAGATCGACGCGCCCGCGCTCGATGTGATCGAGCAGGCGGCCCGGCGTCGCGACGAGGATGTCGACACCGCGCTCCAGCTCCCGGTATTGCGGCGGATACGGCGCACCGCCGAACAGACAGACAGTGCGCAGGCGCAGATTCTGGCCATAGCGCGATGCCTGTGTCGCCACCTGCTGCGCGAGCTCGCGCGTCGGTGCGAGCACCAGCACGCGCGGCACGCCGGCGCCACGCCGCTTCGGCGCGGGCCGGGAACCGTTCGCGGCGAGCAATTGCAGCGCGGGCAGAACGAACGCCGCGGTCTTGCCTGTCCCGGTTTGCGCCGAGGCGATGACATCCCGCCCGGCGAGCATCACCGGAATCGTCTGCGCCTGGATCGGCGTCGGTTGCTCGTAGCCGCATTCGGCGAGTGCCTGCAACAGCGGCTGCACCAGCTTCAATTCTTCGAATCGCATCGATATTTCCCATCATCGGACAACGTGCCGCGCGCGTTTGCCGCGCGGACAACAGGGAGCGGCGCCCACCCGTCCCTGATGGGCGCCACGGTCCGGCTATCGCAGATGAAGGACGCGCGCAAGGCCGATCCGGTGGACGCGAGAGCGCCACGGTGGATTGCGATCGCGAAAACAGCCGCTACCGGTTCGACGTCACTGCAAAGCCATCGTCGCTAACCGGAAGCATCGGCATCGAAGGGCGAAGCCGGCTGAGGCGCCCGCATGGCGCCAAAGTTAGAAGTCGATGATCGGGTTGCCGGAGAAAGAACCGCGCATTGCGGCGGGCAACCGACGATACCTCGCAGATCACCGCAACGGAACGCAGCATACCACGATTGGACGCCATTGTGCAGCGCAGCATGCGGCGTGGAACTTCATGCGCGTGGGCGGGCCGAATCGTAACCCCGTTTGGCATGCACTCGAGGATACCCGATGGCACAACGAGCCCGCACTCATCCCCCGAAGACCCATTCCCGACAGGAGCGATCGATCGACAAAATGGTCGAGGACACGTTTCCGGCCAGCGATGCGACGCAGCTTCCGGGGCGCGCGGCAGACGCCGCCGATCACCGCAGCGAACCCCACGATCCGAAGCCCGACGCGATCCCGGCACCCCGCACGATCGGCAACCAGGGCGTGATTCCCGCGACGCGAATGCGCGAAGAGTCGGTACCGTTGAGCGACACCAGCGTCGTCACGTTTCGCCTGAACCCGACCGCGCGGCGGCTCTCGCTGCGCTTCAGCGACGAAGGAATGTGGCTCGACTCCGAAGCGCTCGACCGCCTGATTGCGGCGCTGTCGGCGAAGCGCGCGCAGATGGGCGAATAGCCTCGCAGCGGCGCTAGCGGCCGACCATCGCCAGCACGTCGGCCTTGAGGAAGCGTTCGACAACGAGCATGAAGCCGATCGACGGCACGAGCAGCAGCAAC
>Ga0157370_10009166_pt1 | contig 10610 bp, 11 predicted proteins | sample C35metaG_FD_113463 | JGI IMG/M metagenome (GOLD analysis project Ga0157370, IMG submission 113463) | Corn rhizosphere microbial communities from Kellogg Biological Station, Michigan, USA - C3-5 metaG | ecosystem: Host-associated > Plants > Roots > Rhizosphere > Soil | place: USA: Michigan... | reverse complement strand
ATTGGCGGTATCGTCGGGCTGATCGGCGCGGTCAGGGTGTATTCCAAATGGAATGCAGGGGACAACGACATCAACAAGGAGCTAATGGGCTGGGGAGGTTCCTGTGTCTTCCTGGTGGTCTCCTCACTGGTAATCAAAGCCTTTTTCAGTCTTTAAGATGCGAAATTTTTCAGTTTACCGGGGCTTGCAAAAGCCCCTGGTATTTAAAGGCTTCAAAGGAAAATTCATTTTCTGGGGTGTTGGCTGCCTGCTCTGCGGCCTGGTACTGGGCGCCCTGTGCATGGCTTTGATCAATATGTATTTCGGCGTACTCGTCCTTGCCGCTGCAATAGGCGGAGGGCTCTGGCACACGGCCAACACCCAGAAGAAAGGACTCCACAGCAAAAAACGCAGCAGGGGGCTTTACCTCCATCAATCCACTTTTAATTTCCGGAAAAATGTCAAAAAAGAACGTTTTTAAAATACCCTACATCGGGATCGATCCCCACCAGGATTATGATCTGCTGTATGGGCCTAATGGGGAGTATTCTGTTGTCATAAGGCTCAACAACCCCGTTCAGCAATATTCAGGGGCCGCGGATGCTTATGATGAGTTCCACAGCCTTTACAGCAATATCGCAAAGATCCTGGGTGGCGGGTACCTCATCCAAAAACAGGACATCATCAGCAGGTCTGCTTATCCATACCATCAGGCAGAAGACTACCTGCAGGATAAATATAACCAGCATTTTGCGGGCAGGAAAGCGGTAAAAATCTGTACCTGCCTTTCCCTGACCAGACTGGTTAAGAACAGTTCCCTGTATGTTCATGATGCCGGGCAGCTCAGGGATTTCATTCAAAAAGTTGACAAGGTGCTGGAAATACTCAAAACAGCGGGTACAGGACCGAAAGTCCTTTCGGAGAAAGAGATCAATCAGCTGATTAAGCAGATCCTGTCCATGGATTTCTCTGAAGGTCCGGTAGCACTCAACAACTATAAGCCCACCGATACCCAGATAAACATGGGCAGCATTTCGATCAGAAGCCTGAATCTCATAGACATAGACAGTATTGACCTGCCCCAGAATTTGTCTGCGCACCGGGAACTCAATGACAATGAGTCGGTAAAAGGTTTCCCGGTTGACCTGTTTTCCTTTCTCCTTAAGGTGCCCGAATACCAGAGCATTCTCTTCAATCAGGTGATCGAGATTCCAGACCAGGCAGCAACATTAAGGAAACTGGCGGTAAAAAGAAAGCGGCATTCGGGCATACCCGATCCGGCCAACGACCTTTGTGTGGAGGACATCGACCTGCTGCTCAAAGATGTTGCCCGCAACAACCAGCTGCTGGTCAATGCCCATTACAACATCATTATTGCGGCGGAAGCTGAACTGCTTCAGAAATCCTGCAATTTCGTGGAAAGTGCCTTGTTCCAGCTTGGTATTACTCCCTGTAAGAGTGCCTATAACCAGCTGGAACTGTTCAGAACAGCACTTCCGGGCAATGGAATCGAACTCCGGGAATACGACTGGTTCCTCACCACTTCGGACGCAGCGATCTGTTTGATGTTCAAAGAATCACTCCCGGCAGATGACCCTTCCGATTTCCTGATCCGCTTTACCGACAGGATGGGGATCCCGGTGGGAATAGACCTTTCAGACCTGGTCATGCGCACAAACCGTATCAATAACCGTGGACGCTTTGTCTGCGGCCCAAGCGGAGCAGGTAAATCGTACTTCGTCAATAATCTGGTGGAGCAATACATGAACTACAATATGGATGTGGTTATTGTGGATACCGGGCATTCCTATTCAGGACTATGCAGCTATTTCAAAGGTAAATACATCACCTATACTGCGCAGAGCCCGATTACCATGAACCCCTTTGCCATCTCAGAGAGCGAATACAACCTGGAGAAAAAGGATTTTCTGCTTACGCTGGTTTCCCTGCTGTGGAAAGGAGCTGAGGGCAATGTCTCCGCAATTGAGCGGGATGTGATCTCACAGGCCGTCTCTGCCTATTACAGCAGCTATTTTAGTAAGGGGGTCAAAATGGCTGAGGGGAACGTCCCTGAAAGACTGGACTTTAATTCCTTTTATGAGTTCGCCGTTCTGTATATCCCCGAGATCAAAAAACAGGAATCCATTCCCTTTGATCTGGAGGAATTCCGCTTTGTACTCAAAAAGTTTTACAGGGGTGGTGAGTTTGAAACCATATTGAACGAACAGGTCGATCAATCCCTGTTCAGTGAAAGATTCATTGTGATAGAAATTGATGAGATCAAGGAGCATAAGATCCTGTTTCCTATTGTTACACTGATAATTATGGATATTTTCCTGCAAAAGATGCGGCACCGCACCCAGCAGCGTAAATGCCTCATTTTGGAAGAGGCATGGAAAGCAATTGCCTCACCGATGATGGCCTCCTACCTGGTCTATCTCTATAAAACCCTCCGCAAGTTCTGGGGAGAGGCCATTGTGGTCACCCAGGAGCTTGGAGACATCCTTGGAAATGCAGTGGTAAAGGACAGTATCCTGAGCAATTCCGACACGGTCATCCTGCTGGACCAAAGTAAATTCAAGGACAATTACCAGGACATCGCTAAGCTGCTTTCGCTGACACCCACCGAGCAGAAAAAGATCTTCACCATCAATAAACTCGACAACAAGGAAGGCCGGTCCCGTTTCAAGGAAGTCTATATCCGCCGGGGCATGACCGGTGAAGTTTATGGTGTTGAAGTATCCGCCGCTCAATACCTCACCTATACCACGGAAAAACCGGAAAAATTAGCAGTTGAGCGGTACACCAGGCATTTCGGGACTTACCCGGCCGGCCTTGAGGCTTTCCTTTCAGACCTGGACAAAAGCGGGCTCAGCCTGGGCCAGTTCGTCACACAGGTCAACAGTAGTGGAATATTCACACCATAAAATCCTATAAAATGCTTAGAAAAATAATAGTACTCGTGCTGTTCCTGTGGTTCGGGAAAGCATACGCCCAGACCTTATACATCGATCCGGTCACCTCAGCGGCAATGTACAGTTCCAGTTCGACCCTGGACGGACAACTCAACCGGACAAACAATAACCTGAGCCTGATCCAGCGGGGGCAGCTAGCGGTAACCGGGCAACTGGTCATTGTAAATGACCTTCAGGACAGGATCTACAAGGGATTAAGCGAGGTCTCAGGAGTGGTCCACAGTTTAAATACCATCAAAGAGATCGCTGATGTCGGAACCGACATTGCAGGTGATGTGCGGGAAACGGTCAGGATTGCCACCTCCAATCCGGTACTGCTTCTTTTTGCGGAAGAAGGTGCCAGGGAATTCAAGTCACGGGCGACCAGTTTAGCAATTGAGGTTGGCGCATTTGTACTCAAGGCAGGAAAAGACAACCTGATGGACTCGGGAGAAAGGGCAAAGCTCCTGAATCATATCGCCTGTGAAATGCGCATACTCCGGGGTATTGCTTACGGGATGCACAGGGCCATGTACTGGGCGAGGATGAACGGGATATGGCGGTCCCTGAATCCCTGGGACAGCTGGGTCAGCATGGATGAAAAGATCGCAAATGATGTGCTCAGCCAGGCCAAATACCTCAGAAAATGAAGCGGCTTATTGTGATTTCCAGCTTCTGGCTGATTCCTCTGGCAGGATTCACCCAGAAAAAAGCGCTCAACATTCCGGGAATCCACCAGCTGGTTGCTGATTCCAAATCAGAAAACGGGCTGCAAAAATCAGCACGGGACAAACAGGCGGTGACTACAGCAAATGAACAGGCCAATCGCAGCATGCTGGCCCGGCTGAAAGTCAAATACCGGCAGCTTCAGGATCGATTTCACACCATCGGGCTTTTAATTGACGCTGCAAATATTGGCATACAGGCCGGCCCTATGGTGAACAGGATCATTCAGAACCAGGCCGGGATCTACCGGATAGCTGCAGAGCAGCCATTGTTCATCGGAATCGCCTACCAGACTGAAATTGAATTTGTATCGAAATCCCGCGCACTGGTCAATTACCTGATCGGCCTCAGCGCAAGTATCGGCCCCCTGAACCAGATGAAAGCCTCAGACCGGAAGATCCTGTTTGACTACGTCCTTTTTCAGCTGAGTGCCATCCAGGAGCTTTCAGCCAGCCTGTTCAATTCCATGCAGCACAGCCAGGTAATCGGTCTGAAAAGATCCTTGAATCCTTTCCAGGATTATGTCGATCAGGATGCGGCCATTGTCAGGGACATCTTACAGAACGCTAAATATTTAAAAGAATGAAATTTATGCAAACCTCTTTATATCTACTGCTCATGAGCGCGGGTCTGATCAATGCCGCTGATGCTCAGCGGATCGTTCATGACCGCAAACACCTGCAGGCCGTAGCAGAAAATGCCGTTGTCCGGCAGGCTGCTGAACTCAGCCATACCCGGTACCTGGAGAAGATCGACCAGAACCTTCAAAACATCAACCTCAATATCGGTTCAGTGGTTATTGCCCAGAACATGATCTACAACGGGCTGGCCAATGTCAATTCAGCTTTAAAAAATGGGATGGCCGTCAGGGATATGGGGCTGATCATCGCCGACCTGATCAGTTATAGCCGCCAGATGCTGGAAATGGCAAAAGGAGAACCTTACCTGCTGCTGTTCGCCGAAGATTTCGGTCAGCAGATGAAGATCCGCTCCGCAAGGCTGGTTACAGATGTCTCTGTTTCAATCCTTAAAGAAGGGGACAATATGCTGGCAGATTACAACAGCCGTGACCAGCTGCTGCGGACAGTGACCCAGGAACTCCAGCTGCTGTCATCACTGATTTACGGCGCATGGAAAGCGATGTTCTGGGCAAAGCAGCGCGGCATATTCCGCAGTATCAATCCATTCGAAGCCTGGATCAGTAATGACCGGGCTTACGTGGAAGACATCATCAGAAATGCAAAATACCTTAAGCTATGAAAAAATTACTGATCACAATTACCATGTGCTGGCTGGTGCAGTCGGCTTACGCTCAGAAAATGATTGTGGATGAAAGCATCCGTTATCAGCAGGAACGAATGGTCTTTAAGCAGTGGGACAAAAACAAGTTCACTCCGACCAGCGGATTTTTGGGTCTTAACCCCTATTACTGGCTGACCTGGGGACTCCATCCCAATTACAGGAAAACAGATATCAGGCCCCTCTCCCCGGCAGGTCCGCAAACCCAGCGCTTGAGTCTGGTCGCTGCAATGACAGCAGCCAGCAGTGCCTATCACCTGGAATCAGATACCCTGCGCAATGCATCCCTGCTTGAAATCGCGAACCAGAGTGGTTCCTTGTCTTTTTCGGATCCGCTCTGGATATGGTACTACAGTAAGGAGCTCAATCCTGTGCTGGAGTTCTCGGACAATTCGATCCTGGCACCGCTGCCCCAGGCGGTTCGCAGCAAAGTCATATCAGAAGGTTTGCTCAGCTGGTATAAAAATGAATTGTCCATGCTCAAAGAACGCATTGAGGGTGCGCGTACCGCAGATATGGACAGGGGTGCAAGAATCCTGGCTTATCACCGGATGCTGCAGGAATACCGGGTACTTGAAGCGACCTGGGCCACCAGGACCTCAACCGCTCAGAAGAACATCAACAATTCAGTTGCGCAGGAAAAAATGAAGTCCGATCCAACCATCAGCACAACCTGGACACCGGAAACGGACGAACAGATCGCCCGGGAAATTCTAAAAAACAGAAAATACTAACCTTATGAAAAAGAAAAATCTGATACTGCTGATCCTGGTGTTTTGCAGTGTTTCCGTATTTGCCCAGGCTCCGCCCATCAATCAGGACTATAAGAATTCATTAGAATTCCTGCAGGGGAATGGCGTTTATGAGTCGGGTATGATGGTCTTCCTCAAAGGACTGAAAGATTCAGTCTGGACACATTTTGGAATGTTTATCACTGACGCCAAGGCACTGGCCGCAATTTTTATGATCATATTTTTTGCCATAAAATCCTATGAGATGATGGCCGGAGACAAAAAACTGGAGGTAATGCCATTGCTCAGGCCATTCGGACTGGTCATGGTCATATTGTGGTGGGGAGTTTTCGTAAAGGTCATCGCTTTTCCCACGGATCTGGTTGCGGTCAGGACTGAGGAAATGTTCAAAAGCGAGCAAAACAACGTCAACAACCTGCGGTACGTCAGGGCCAACCTGATGATCCGGGTGGCCAATAGCCTGTACAGTCTGCAGGCAGAAACCGAAGTTGCACAAAAGGAATCCGAAACCTGGTACGGCCGTGCATGGGATTCAGTGACCAGCACGGTAAAGGAAGGAATTTCAAAGGTGATCTCACCGATTATGGAACTGAAGAACAGGCTTTCCATCCAGCTGCAGCTGATGATGACACAACTTCTGGAGCTGATCGCATTGTGGCTGCTTCGGATAGCAGTTTACGTCATATTCATCATTCAGATCATTTATTCCACCATCCTGATCATTCTTGGCCCCTTTGCAGTAGCTGCCAGCATCCTCCCCGCATTCCGGGACAGTTTGAGTACCTGGATCGCACGTTTTGTAGCAGTTAATCTCTACACTGGCATTGCCTATCTGATCATGTACATCATGGCGCTCATGCAGAAATATGCCATGACCTCGGAGATCAGCAAGTACAAGGAACTCATAGGCGCCGAAGGTACTGCCCCAAACATGACCAAGCTTTTGCTGCTCACCGGAAACGGGGTGATCTCGTTCGGAACGGTAATCATCGTATTCGTCATCGGTGCGGTATGCATGTTCACTGTCCCAAGCATCTCCACCTGGATCGTTTCGACATCGGGGATCAGCTCAGCCACTTCAAGCTTCGGCCGGGGTTCAGTGACCATTATGAATGCCGCGAAGAAAGCCTCGGGCAAATTATTCTAACCACTTACCCCAAATTTATGATTGTCAAAAGTATTGAAGGAAAAATCCGGCTGGCTACGGTTGTGGCCATTGGAAGCCTGCTCTGCTCCTTATTGATCTCTGCCCTGGTCAGCCTTTTTGCCTGGAAGCAGGTTGTGAATGCCCGGCAGAGCGTGTACATCCTGGCCAATAACATTCCCATCCTTGCCCGGCAGACCGATGTCCAAATGAACCGGCCAGCTGAATATAAGGCGCACATTGACCTGTTCCATTCCATTTTTTTCTCAGTCACCCCTGATGATAAATACATAGAATATCAGATGAAAAAAGCCATGTACCTGATTGATGAATCAGGAATGCAACAGCTGAACAACCTGAAGGAGCGCGGCTATTTTACCTCCATCTTATCCTCCAGCTCAGTGCTCACCCTGCAAACTGATTCCATCTTTATAGACCCGGGAAGAAAGTACTTCAGGTATTACGGAAAGCTGAAGATAGACCGCAGGAGCAGCACGATCATGCGGTCTCTGATCACTGAAGGCTCCCTTAAAGATATTCCCAGAAGTGAAAATAACCCACATGGCCTGCTCATTACAGGCTGGAAAACATTAGAAAACAAAGACCTCGAAAATGTTCAGAAAAATTCATTCTAACAGGGATCCTTCAGTGACCCTGTTTGGCGAACTGCGAAAAGAATTCGCAGTCTGCTACACCAAAGCGATGGGAAAATTCGAATCGCTGTTAAAGGCGTATCCCTATCATTGTTATGCAGTGATGCTCATACTCATCCCCCTGTCCTGTGTTTACGTCTTTATCCTGAGCCCCAGGACCGGCCATACCCTTCCCGCTAAGCAAGCCATAAAAACACAGCCGGTATCCGACAGCTTTAGCGGGATGATCCATGCAGGGAATTCCCTTGCCAGGACAATTTCACTGAAAAAAGAAATTGAATCCATAGTGGCAAAGGATACCCTCACTGCCAAAGACGGGCTCAGGCTTGAATCCGCACTGGCGGAACTGGAACAGATTGATCAATCTTTAAAACAAAAGCCATGAACATCAATTTCAAACATCCAAAATACGTAATTCCCTTACTCATCCTGCCTTTTCTGTTCCTGTTCTTTATGGTGTACAAGTCCAGTACAGCGGACATTCCCAGGGAAGTAAAATCCGAAAGCGGAATACAGGGAAACATTGGTGAGGCTTCTGCCGAAGTGCAGAAAGGTGGCCTTTCCAATAAGCTGGATGCTTATCGCAACCAGTATAAAGAAGGTGACGGCAATACAGCGATCAACCCGATTGCCGAAGAACGTGGCCTGGACTCTATTGATCAGGCGATGAGAAAACGCTTTCTTTCGGGCAATCCCGGATTACAAGGCCCTGGTGTTGCTCCGGTTCCCCCAGGAATGCCTTATACGGATCAGGGAATGCAAAAGACGGGTATGACCGATCAGGACCTGGCCTTGTCTGCTGCGCTCTCTAACCTGAATGGTCAGCGTCAGCCTGTCCCTGTTCAGAATGGCGGAGTTCAGCCAAAAGAAAAAGATCCTATGGAGCTGTTTAAAGCGCAGATGTCATACATGGACAGCATCAGTAAAGCTGCCGATCCGGAATACCAGCAGCAGATGAGAGAGAAAGAAGCGCTCGAAAAAGTAGAAACGTTAAAAAAGCAGCTGAAAAAACTGGAAGTCAGCAAGGCAGATCAACCCGCCCTTATCTTCAATACGGTCATGCCGGAGCGAAGAGAGAATTACATCACCGCGATCATTGATGAGAACCTGACCGGTTATGCCGGATCAAGAATACGGTTACGTTTGCTCGAGGACATCAAAGCCGGCAGCTTCCTGGTGAAAAAAGGCACGTACCTCTATGCCGAAATCAACGGTTTTGGTGGTCAGCGGGTGACCTTAAGCATACCGTCTATCCTATCGGGTGGTAAAATCTTGCCTGTCAGCCTGGATCTGTATGATATGGACGGGCTCAAAGGACTGTATGTTCCTGAATCGGCATTCCGTGATTTTACCAGGGATCTTGGCGGCAGTTCCATGCAGGGAGTAAATCTGCAGGGCTCCTCCCAGAACCAGGGCCAGTTCCTGATGAGCACGATTGACAAAATGTTCCAGAGTACCTCCTCTGCCATTGCCAGCCTGATCCGCAAAAACAAGGCAAAACTCAAATACAGCTCCTATATCTACCTGATCGATTCGCAGGCACTGCAGACCCAGCAGCAGAATTATTAATCTTAACCCAATCTTTATGAGAACCTTCATCATTTCCATTACATTACTGCTCTTAAAGGCATTGTCTGTCTCAGCGCAGCTCCCGGTGGTTTACATGCCGCCAAATGCCACTGTACATTTCAGGTCACCTGAGCCGGTTCAGTACGTGGACATCTCCTCAGGAAGCATTGCAGGGGACATCCCGTTGAAAAATGTTGTCCGGATCAAATATATCCCGGACTCATTAAGCAAAGACCAAACAGGTTTTCCAAAAAACGCAGTGGTGACCATCGCGGGCGAAAGCTTCCTTGCGCAATACCGGATCGTATACATGCCAGATCACGAAACCGAAACACAAACCAATATTGAGATTCTTCCTGAACATACCTCTCCCGTAGATATCGGGGGTATATCACTTTCCCAGCATAAATTGAAGGACTATGCCCTGCAGTTCATTGGTACAAAACCTAGGGGGTATTTTGCACAAAGTAAGGCTTTTGGCCTGGAAGGAAAGGTCAGCCAGATCGCTACCCTTGGGGATTATATCTTTCTCGACGTTTCATGGTCAAACCGCACCAATCTTAAATACGACATCGATGAGATCCGTTTTAAGATCAGGGATAAAAAGGTGAACAAGGCAAGCAATGTGCAGGAAGTAGAAATCAGGCCCGAATGCTCGTTATACCAGTTACCAGGCTTTCAAAAACATTACCGGAATGTATTTGTATTTAAGAAGTTCAGTTTTCCCGGCAATAAAATGCTGGATATAGAAATGACGGAGAAACAGATCTCCGGCAGGGTCATCACCCTTTCACTGAAATACGCAGCAGTTCTGGATGCGGATACAATGGAATAGCATTCCTTAAAACAAAACTTTATGGATGAAACCAGGGAAATGCAGAAGCTACATGGCTTTTTGCGCTGTACAATATATGGAATGGTCGCCCTGGAGGCGGCCATTTTTATTTACCGTGACTTTCCGGTGTGGGGCATCTTTCATCCCGTAATTGATAAGCTCAGCACCATTGCTGTTTACAGAACCTTACTCAACAGCAAACTGGCTACCTTAACCCTGATCTGCCTGGTCAGCATCGGAACCCTTGCCAGGAAGAAAACAGACCTTGACCCGAAAAAGCACATCATTTACCCGCTGAGCGCAGGACTGCTTCTTTTCTTTGGAAGCATATTCCTGTTTGGGCGGCCATCCGGGTATGCATTTGCCAGCACCACCTGGTTTAATCTCGCCTATATGGTCTGCTCGTTCCTGGGCGCACTTGCCATCAGTCTGTCCCTGGACAATGTTTCCAAAATGATCCGTTCGGGACTCGGTAAGGACAAATGGAATACTGAAGGTGAAAGTTTCATGCAATCACGTGATAAGATAACAGGAAATGGGATAGTTAACATTCCGATGCAGTTCTACTATAAGGGAAAGGTTTGGGACGGATGGCTTAATCTGCCCAATTTAGCCAGATCATGTTTAATTGTCGGTGTACCCGGATCAGGCAAGACCTTTGGGTTATTCAATCCCATCCTGAAGCAATTAATTGCTTTT
>Ga0157370_10009164_pt1 | contig 10610 bp, 8 predicted proteins | sample C35metaG_FD_113463 | JGI IMG/M metagenome (GOLD analysis project Ga0157370, IMG submission 113463) | Corn rhizosphere microbial communities from Kellogg Biological Station, Michigan, USA - C3-5 metaG | ecosystem: Host-associated > Plants > Roots > Rhizosphere > Soil | place: USA: Michigan... | reverse complement strand
TCGACGCCGCGCACCGCACGCTGCGGCTCGCGGTGCGCGACACGGCCAAATTCAGGGCGATCTATTCGCCGGTGGCGCCGGACCATGGCAAGATGATGCATCTCTTCCTCGTGCGCGTGCCGGCGATGGACGTGTTCGCCCACTTGCACCCGGTGCAGAGCGACTCGCTCGTGTTCACGGGCGAGGTGCCGGCGTTGCCGGCGGGCCGCTACCGTCTGTTCGGCGATCTGGCATTCGAGAACGGGCTGAGTCTGACCGTCACGAACTCAGTCGACCTTCCCGACGCGCCCGCCGCCGCCGCTCCGTCTGACAGCGATGACGCGTGGACGCTCATGCCGTCCGTCGCCCGGATTGGTCCCGGCGCCACTGCTTCCTTGGGCGACGGGTTCACCATGACGTGGAACGGCGGCAGCGAGCCCCTCGCTTCCGGACGCGTGGCCGATCTCCGCTTCCTCGTGCGCGATGCCGCGGGTGCCGTCGCGCAAATGCAGCCCTACCTCGGCATGGCTGCGCACGCGGCCGTGGTGCGCGACGACCAGTCGGTGTTCGTCCATCTGCATCCGATGGGCACGGTGGCGGCGGTCTCGCAACAGGTGTTCGCCCTGCGCGATCGCGGCGACACGACGTCGAGCGGCCGTCTCCGCCTGAGCGAGCCGGCCGGGATGCCGGCCATGTCGCTGTCCGGCGATCTGGATTTCCCATACGAGTTTCCTAAGCCCGGCCGCTATCGTGTCTGGGTCCAGGTGCGGCCCGACCATCACGTACTCACAGGCACCTTCGACGTGGACGTCCGTTGATCGCCAACCGAACGCGCGTGTTCATGGGGGCCGCGATCGTCGCGGCCGCGATATTCGCACGACTTGGCGTCTGGCAACTGCATCGGCGGACCGAGCGCCGGGCCCGGAACGCGCTGATCCTGTCCCGACTCGACTCCGCCATGGTCGACGCCGGCGCGCTGCCGCATGACACGAGCGTGGCGCGCTTTCGTCGCGTCCGTGTGACCGGCGTTCCGGACTACGAGCACGAGCTCATCTTCGCCGCCAGAACGTATCGCGGGTCGCCGGGCGTGAACTTCCTCACGCCGGTGCGTATCCCGGGGCGCGACACGGCGGTGATCGTGAATCGCGGCTGGGTCTATTCGCCCGATGGAGCTACTGTCGACGAGGCCAGGTGGCGAGACACGAGCTCGACGTTCACGGGCTACGCCGAGGAATTCCCATCGGTGGCGGGCGCAAGCTATGCGAGCCGGCCGCGTGTGATCGCGCGGCTGTCCTATGCCGCGGCGTCAAAGGCGCTTCCGTATCCGGTCGCGCCCTTCTACGTCGTCGCACTCGGCGACTCGGTCATCGCGCCCGACCGTCTGGCGCGACTCACCGTGCCGCCGCTCGATGAGGGGCCCCATCTGAACTACGCCATCCAATGGTTCTCGTTCGCCCTCATCGCGCTGGTCGGTGCCGGTGTCGTCGTCAAGCAACAGCGCGAGGAGCGACCGATGGCGCCGCCTCCGCCTTCCTGATCCGCCGTACGCGTCGAACGACGCTCAACACGATGTCGGCGCCGACCGCCGGCGCAAGGACGATCGCGGGGCGCGGCACCGTGAGGGTATACCCGACGACGAGCAGCGTGAGCAGCGTGAGCGCGGTGAACGGACAGTGCGTCAGGAGCCAGTCCGTCAGCCGGTCGGCGAACCCGGCGCGTTCGATGGCTCTGTTTCGGCGCGGAGGATGCATAATTCAAGGGATTGGGGCCGGACCTCATTTCAGGCGGCATCGCCGTTCCACAGTCTGGGTCCGGATACGGTTTCCAGTGAGTAATCCATGTCACAGCGCGACGGCGCTCTTGCCTCCGAGAAAGAAGCCCGCGACGTCGCGGAAGCGGCGCGCGAGAGCGAATGGTCGGGACCGAGCTTCGTTCGCGAGCTGTTCCTCGGCCGGTTTCGTCTCGACCTGATCCATCCGTACCCGGCCGAGGATCCCGAGGAGGCGCGGCGCGCGCAACCCTTCCTCGACAAGCTCGCGGCCTTCCTGCGGCGCGTCGATTCGGACATGATCGACCGCACGGGAGAGATTCCCGAAGAGTACGTCCAGGAGCTCCGCGACATGGGCGCTTTCGGAATCAAGATCCCGGCGGAGTACGGCGGCCTCGGATTGTCGTACTCGAGTTATGTCAAAGCGATGGCGATGGTGACGTCGAAGGACGGATCCCTCACGGCGCTCCTGTCCGCCCACCAATCGATCGGATTGCCGCAGCCGCTCACGTTGTTCGGCAGCGACGAGCAGAAAGCGAAATACTTCCCGCGTCTCGCCAAGGGCGCGATCAGCGCCTTCGCGCTCACCGAAGTCGACGCCGGCTCCGATCCGGCGAACATGCTCTCCAGCGCCGCGCCGAGCAACGACGGCACGTACTTCGTGCTGAACGGGGAGAAGCTCTGGTGCACGAACGGCACCCGCGCCGAGCTGTTCGTCGTCATGGCGCGCACGCCCGACGCGGTCGTGAAGGGAGTCCAACGCAAGCAGATCACCGCGTTCATCGTCGAGGCGGATTGGCCGGGCGTCGAGGTGGTGCATCGCTGCCGCTTCATGGGCCTCAAAGCGATCGAGAACGGCGTCATTCGCTTCACCAACGTGCACGTGCCGCGTGAGAACATCATCTGGGGCGAGGGCAAGGGGCTCAAGCTCGCCCTGATCACGCTCAACACGGGACGTCTCACGCTGCCCGCGAGCGCCGCCGGCGGCAGCAAGGCGCTGTTGCAGGCATCTCGCATCTGGGCGAACGAGCGTGTGCAGTGGGGCGCACCGATCGGCAAGCACGAAGCGGTCGCCGAAAAGATCGGGATGATGGCGGCGAACACGTTCGCCATGGAATCGGTGGCCGGCCTCACGGTGGGGTTGGCCGAGCGAGGCCACTACGACATTCGTCTCGAGGCCGCGATCGCGAAGATGTACAACACGGAACACGGCTGGCGCATCGTCGACGACGCGCTGCAGATCCGCGGCGGCCGCGGATACGAAACGGCCGACTCTCTCCGCGCGCGCGGCGAGCGGCCGATCCCGATCGAGAGGGCGATGCGCGACTCGCGGATCAATCTCATCTTCGAGGGGTCGTCGGAGATCATGCGCCTGTTCATCGCGCGCGAGGCGGTGGACCATCACTTCAAGACGGCGTTCGCGCTCGTCGACAAGGAATCCACCAAGGCCGAACGAACCGCCGCGCTTGGCCGCGTGATGCGCTTTTATCCGGCGTGGTACCCGGCGCGGTGGGTCGGCAAGGGCCAGGTGCCGGGGTCGTTCGGCGACTTCGGAAAGCTCGCCGATCACATGCGCTATGCCGAGCGGCACACACGCAAGCTTGGCCGGGCCATCTTCCACGCCATGGTCCGCTTTGGGCCCAAGCTCGAGCGGCGCCAGCTGGTTCTCTTCCGTGCCGTCGACATCGGCGCCGAGCTGTTCGCGATGACCGCGGCCTGCGTCCGCGCCAACCTGCTGCGGAAGCAGGGGGCGCACGAGGCCGAAGCCTTGGCCGATCTGTTCTGCCGCGCCGCGGAGCAGCGGGTCGACCGGTTATTCGAGAACTTTTATGGCCGGTACGACGCCGAGATGTACCGAGTCGCCCAGCAGGTGATGCGCGGCGAGCATGCGTGGCTGGAGACCGGTATCATCAGCATGGTCGACGACGGCCTCGCCAACGTCAACCTCGCGCAGACGCAGGCGCGCGTCGCGCGTCCGAAGTCGAAGGTGTAACGTCGCGCGTGGGGCTCTCGCCGCAAAACGCCGTGAGCCCTTGTCGAATGTACGGGTCGAGTTGGTCGAGGTACTCGAGTGATTGCTTGGCCGCATCAGCGAAGCTCTGTTCACCCGCATGGAGACCGGTCCGCGCGACCGGCATCATCTCGGTGCTGACGTGAACGAGTCGGCAGCTCTCGGTCTTGTCCTTCAGCTTCGCTGCTTCGGTGAGCGCCGATTGGACGACGCCAAACGCCGCGGCGCCGGCAAGAAATCGCGACTGCTCGGTCGAATGAACAGTGTCGGCGAAGGTGATGAACCGGAGCGCCAGCGTGAAGTCGGCCGACGTTTTCGTACCGTTCGCCGCCCGATAGAGACCATTGCCCTTCGACAACGCGAACTGTGCGACTAGCGATGAGTCCTCGCCCGTGAAGACCGCATGCCTGAGTGTCACGAGCGCGGAGTCGGGGCGTCCGAGCTCCATCTCGAGTTGCGCGACCATGAGCTGCCCTTGCGGCATCGTCGAATCGATCGCCAACGCGCGTTTGCTGGCATCGAGCGATTCGGCGAGCTTGCCTCGGGCGCGCAGCTCTTTTGCGTTGAGCGCCAGCAGCGACGAGCTCTGTGGAAATAGGGCGAGGCCTCGCGGAAAGACAGTGTCGGCTTCGGCCTTGATGAATTGCGCATAGAGCGAGTAGAGGCGTGCATCGCCCGCAAACAACGAAACACCATGGGCCAACGTCTCGACGGCTTTATAGGGCCGATTGGCCTCGTGATACGCAGTGCCGAGTCGGAGATAGAAGGTGGAATCGGCTCTCGCCGTCGAATCCTTGACGAGCAACGCTTCCCCGGCATCGATCGCGCGTGTCCAGCTCTTGTTCTCGTACGTGATTCGCCATTTCTGCTCGATCAGGCGCACGTCGTCCGGATATGCATCGGCGAGGCTCACGATGAGCGGCTCGGCGCGCCTGGAGTTGCCGCCGTCGAATAAGGCGTTCGAGACGCGCAGTCCGAGATCGACGTTCGCCGTGTCAGTCCTCTGAAGACGAAACCACATCTCGGCCGCTTCGCTTCGGCGCCGCAGCGAATCGAGAGCGATCGCGGCGCCCTCGAGCGCGTGTGGGTTGACCGAATCCATGGCCAGCATGGCGCGTGCGACGCCAAGCAGCTCGGCCGGGATCTCAGGTCCGCTGGCCTGCCGCAGGGCCCACACGAGGCATGTTCTCGCGATGGTCGACCGCGGATACACCGTGACGCCCGCCTTTGCGGCCGCGATGGCCGCGGCCCCGTGTCCCTCGCGCAACGAGTTCTCGCAGCGACGCTCGGGGATCAGTTGGGTGCGCGCGGCGGCGATCTCCTTGGCGAATAACTGCGCGGCGGAGTCGAGGGTCGATGCAATCGCGTCGGGAATTGGCTGCCGAAGGTGCTCGTCACGCACGAGTACGAGCTGCCCCGTCAGGTGGAAGCCGGACGCGGTCTTCGCGACGCGTGCCGAGAGATATTCGTCGGTGCGGAAGAACACCCCGATCGCATGGATGTCGTCGAGCGAGAACGCCGAGTCCGTCGGCATTCCGGCGCGCTCGAGCTGATCCCGAATCGCGCCGCCGTCGATCACGTCGACCTCGCGCTTGTTCGACAGCTTCCCGACCCGCGACCGGACGGCATCGCCTGCGCGACGACCGAGTCGCAGGTCAGCGCCCGGTCCGGGCGCGAAGTTGACGATGAGCAGGCCCTGCCTCGTGAATTCCGGAACGCCCTGCTTTCTCTGCTGCGGCTGGACTTCGGATCCGACGACCACGAACGCCAACCACACACCAATGCTGACGGCAACCGCTCGCACTGGGCTACTCCGCGACAAAAGCCGTGTAGCCTTCGTCCGCGATCGCTTCCTCGATGTCGTCGAGGGTCGTCCGGGCCGGGTCGTACTCCAGCGTCGCCGAGCCCACGTTCACGTCATCGACCTTCACGCCGGGCGTTCGCTCAAGGCGCCCACGCACCGCGCGAACGCAGTGGTCGCATGACATGCCTTCGATCGTCAGGTTGAGTCGTTCCATCGTCGTCCTCTCCGTTTGACTGGAAAGCTACGCCGATGTCTCGACCGGCGTTGAGGAGAGACAACGCGCGAACGGGACGGCAGAAGCCGCCCGTTCGCATGGGGTTCCGCGGTTGGTCAGGCGGTTGCGGCTGCGGCGCCTGCTTCTTCCTTCGCCATGAAGCCGACCCAGACTAGCAGCACGCCCAGGGCGGTGTGCAGGAAGACGTCGTTGCCGCCGAGCGGCACCAGCCCGAACGCCGTCGGCGCAACGAGGCCGACGACCGCCAGCGCGAGATAGATCATTCCGCCGAGCTTGCAGTACGCCACGGCGCCGCTGAACGAGCGCGCGGCGGCGAGGCCCCATACACCGAACAGGATGTGTACGAGATTGTGAAGCAGGTTGACCGGGAACAGTCCGAGGAGCTTCGGTGCGTTGGCGGCGTCGCCCATCTGCATTCCACCGGGGACGGTGAAGCCGAGAACGCCAATGATGATGAACACGACACCGAAGAGCATCGCGACACGCTTGACCATCTGGACCTCCATGAGGGCATGGGGTGACCATCAGCAGCTGCGCGGACGTCAGAACAGCGCCGCGGGAAGGAGGCGGCGCCATACCACGATACAGCGGGCGGGGCGGGGAGTCCAGAGTCGATACCCTGAACCCACCGTCGCCCGCTCCGTGCGGAGGCCCGTTACAGCAGTGTGCCGTGCAACACGGCCAGCGCGACAATGAAATAGATGCTCAAGCCCGTCACGTCGACGAGCGTCGCGACGAATGGCGCCGACGCGCTCGCGGGGTCGAAGCCCATTTTTCTGAGCAGAAACGGCAGCATCGATCCGGCGAGCGATCCGAACGTCACGATGCCGACCAGCGACACGCCGACGGTCAACGCGATCAGTTGCCAGTGCGGATTGTAGTTGTACCCGAGCCAGATGTTGTGATTGTACATCCACTGCCAGCTCGCGATACGGCACATGCCGATCACGCCGAGGATCGCGCCGAGCATCAAGCCCGACGGCAGCTCGCGGCGCGCCACGCGCCACCAGTCCCCGAGGTCGACTTCGCGGAGCGCCATGGCGCGCGTGATCAGCGACGTGGCCTGCGAACCAGAGTTGCCGCCCGAGCTCATGACGAGCGGAACGAAGAGCGGGAGCGCCTTGACCAGTTCGAGCTCGCCGCTGAAATGCTGCATCGCCGTCGTCGTCAGCATCTCGCTGATGAGAAGCACGCTCAGCCAGCCCGCCCGCTTCTTGATCATTGCCATCAGGCCGATTTGCATGTAGGGCTCGTCGAGCGCCTCCATACCGCCGAACTTCTGCACGTCCTCGGTCTGCTCTTCCTGGATCGCGTCGATCACGTCGTCGACCGTGACCACGCCCATCACGTGGCCCGATTCGCTCACCACCGGCACGGCGACCATGTCGTAGTTGGCGATCACGCGCGCGACTTCTTCGCGGTCCGCGCTCGGCGCCACGCTCACGACCTCCGTCCAGGCGACGTCGCTGATCTTGGCGCCGGACGGCGCGGCGAGCAGCTCGCGCAGCGACATCACGCCGACCACGCGACCCTGCGGGTCCGTCGTATAGATCACGTGCATCGCCTCGCGCCGGCCCGAGCGCGCCACCGCCCGCACGTTTTCCAGTGCATCCTCGATCGTCATTTCCGCCGATACCGAGACGAACTCGGTCGTCATCAGGCCGCCGGCGGTGTCCGGCTCGTACGCGAGAAGCTTCTCGGTCTCCTGCCGCGCCTCGGCCGGAATCTCAGAGAGGATCTCTTCGGCGTGCTCCTCGGAGATCTCTTCGAGCGTGTCGGCCCGATCGTCCGGCGTCATCTGCGAGACGAGCTCCGCCGCCTGGCGCGGCGTGATCGCCTCGAGGAACTCGGTTCTCAGCTCCTCGTCGAGATACTCGAGCACGTCGGCGGCTCGCTCGGGACTGAGCGCGGCCAGGAACGCCTGAAGCTTGTCGCGATCCAGCAGCTCGGCGACGTCGGCCAGGTCGGCCGGATGCATCTCCTCCGTTTCCGCCGCGATGTCCGCCGGCGACTCCTCGAGCAGCGCGATGATGTCTGGGGCAAGCAGCGCCGCGACCAGGCGGTCCTCGGATCTTCTCTGCGGTGGCGTCATGGTGTCCTCCCGTCCGCACCTGGGTTGGCGGCGTCAACTTACGTAGAAGACCCGCGGCCGGACAACCCTTGTCGCTCGAGAATTTCAATTGGGGTCAGACTCCATTTCGCACAATTGCGCACAATTGGGGTCAGACTCCATTTCGCGACATTGGCGCGCGGCGCGGCGCGTATTACCGTGAGGCGTGATCACGACCTCCGCTCCTAATCGCGTTACCCTCGACGCTTCCCTGAATGCCGAGCTCTCGACCCTGCGAGAACAGCATCTCGAGCGCGTGCTTCGATGCGTTGGCCGCCGGCATGGCGCCGTCGTCGAGACCGAGTCCGGCCCCGCGGTCGATTTCTCGTCGAACGACTACTTGGGGCTCGCGTCCGATCCCCGCTTGCGCGACGCAGCCGCCCGGGCGGCGCTCGACCACGGGGGCGGAGCCGGAGGCTCGCGACTCATCTCGGGACACGGTCCGGAGCACGACGCGCTCGAGGCGGACGTCGCCGCGTTCTTCGAAGCCGACAGCGCGCTCACCTTCTCCAGTGGATACGCCGCCAACGTCGGGGCTATCCCGGCCCTCGCCACGCGCGACGACGCGATCTTCGCCGACGCGCTCAACCACGCGTCGCTGATCGACGGCTGCCGCCTGAGCCGCGCCACGGTGCACGTCTACCCGCACGCAGACACCGCCGCACTCGAGTCGCTCCTCGCGCGGCATCGCGCGCAGGCTCGTCGAGCTCTCATCGTGACGGACGGCGTCTTCTCCATGGACGGCGACCGCGCACCCGTCGCCGACATCGTCGATCTCGCCCGTCGCTTCGATGCCTGGACCTATCTCGACGACGCACACGCGGTGGGCGTGATCGGCGACCGTGGCCGCGGTACCGCGAGCGCAGCCGGCCTGCACGGCGACGTGGACGTCACCATCGGCACGTTCGGCAAATCGTTCGGCGCGGCCGGAGCGTTCATCTACGGATCGTCCACGCTGCGCCACTTCCTGCTCAATCGAGCGCGGTCGTTCGTCTTCTCGACTGGCGTACCGCCGGCGCAGGCGGCGGCATGCCGCACGGGTCTCGGCGTCGCCGCCGCTGAACCGTGGCGCCGCGATCGCGTCCGCGAGAACGCCGCCACGCTCCGCGCGCTGCTCGTCGCCGCCGGCGTCGACGTGCTGGGCGCGGGCGACGCGCACATCCTGCCGATCGTCGTCGGCGACGCCGCGCGCGTCGTCCGCATTGGACGCTCGCTTGCCGACGCGGGGTTTCTGGTCGGTGCTGTCCGGCCGCCGACCGTCCCCGACGGCGGCTCGCGCCTCCGCGTGACAGTCAGCGCGGCGCACACGTCGGAGCAGCTCGCCGGTGTGGCAGGCGCGCTCGTGCACGCGCTCGCGTCGTGACGCCCCCCGCGTTCGACCTTCACGACGCCGACCGGCGGCACATCTGGCATCCGTACACGCAGCACGGATTGGCCGAGCCTCCGATCGCGATCGCCCGCGCGTCGGGCGCGTATCTGTACGATGCGTCGGGCCGCGCGATCTTCGACGCGATCTCGTCATGGTGGGTCACGCTGCACGGCCACGCCCAACCGGAGATCGCAGCGGCCATCGCCGAGCAGGCGCGCACGCTCGAGCAGGTCATGTTCGCCGGGTTCACCCACGAACCCGCCGTGCGTCTCGCCGAGGGCCTCGTGGCGCGGGCGCCCGCCGGTCTCTCGCGAGTGTTCTTTTCCGACGACGGCTCGACCGCGGTGGAGGTCGCGCTCAAGATCGCGCTCCAGTATTGGCGGCAGCGCGGCGAGCCGCGCCGGCTCATCGTCGCGCTGGAGAACGCCTACCACGGCGACACCTTCGGTGCGATGAGCGTGAGCGCGCGCGGGCTGTTCACCGAGCCATTCGCCGAGTACCTGTTCGAGGTCGCCCGATTGCCCGACCCGGTAGACCACGACGTGCCGGCGGCGCTGGAGGACTTGATCCGCTCGCGCGGGCGCGACGTCGCCGCGGTGATCGTCGAGCCCATGCTGCTCGGCGCCGGCGGCATGCGGGTTTGGTCGGCCGACACCCTCCGCGCGCTCCGCGAGATCACGCGGCGCCACGGTATCGTGCTCATCGCCGACGAGGTGCTCACCGGTTTCGGACGGACTGGCCCGTTGTTCGCCTGCGAGCACGCCGGCATCTCGCCCGACGTCATGTGTCTGTCCAAGGGGATCACCGGCGGCTTCATTCCCTTCGCGGCGACGCTCGCCACCGAGGCGCTGTTCGAGGCATTTCGGTCGACCGATCGTAAGAGAACGCTCTTTCACGGGCATTCATACACGGCGAACCCAATCGCCTGCGCGGCCGCGCTCGCGTCGCTCGCGCTCCTCGACGACCGCTCGGCGGATCGACGTCGCGCGATCGAGCGCTCGCACCGCGCCGCCGCCGCCCGCCTGTCCGCCTCGAGGGGCGTCACGAACGTCCGCGTCCTCGGCACCATGGTCGCGCTCGAGCTGGCGGTGCGCGCGGAGGGCGATCGCGGCTACCTGAGCGGCATCGGCCCCGCGCTCCGCACCTTCGCCCTCGACCGCGGCGTGTTGCTCCGCCCCCTCGGCGACACGGTCTATTTGCTCCCGCCGTATTGCTCGACCGACGCCGACCTCGCGCGCGCCTACGACGTGATCGCCGAGTTCGCCGAGGCGGGCTGACTCGCGCGATGATTCGCCTCGGCATCACGGGTACGGATACCGGCGTCGGAAAGACTC
>Ga0157370_10009159_pt1 | contig 10613 bp, 6 predicted proteins | sample C35metaG_FD_113463 | JGI IMG/M metagenome (GOLD analysis project Ga0157370, IMG submission 113463) | Corn rhizosphere microbial communities from Kellogg Biological Station, Michigan, USA - C3-5 metaG | ecosystem: Host-associated > Plants > Roots > Rhizosphere > Soil | place: USA: Michigan... | reverse complement strand
GACGCTGTAGCTCAACAGCGGCCGGCGGGTCCGCGGGGACGCGGCGGTCGTGGTCATCGGCATCCCCGGCGCAGCCATTCGGCGGTCGGCATCAAGTGCACCAATTTAGGGCTTTCTTGCGGCATGGACTGCAATTCAGGCGCTCCCGTTGGCGAAACATCCATGGCAAACCTCGCGGCTCGCCGAAATTGAATGCCTAAGTTTTAATAATCCCTCGGCAAAAATATAACATCGGTTGCACAAAAAAACACTAGATTACAAAACCCGATTGCCACCCACGGGAATCGGTGGGGAAAGCGTGGCCGGCCGGCCACAACCTGGCGGGCGATCGGTGTCCGATTGCCCGCCCCGACACCCGTGCCGGCCCGCGCTGCGGAGCTCGGTTGCGCGCTCGGCGCGGGCAAAAGAAAACCCGCCGAGACGGGTTGGGATTGCCGATGTCTGCGTGCCGCCACGTCGGGCGCGCAGACCCACGACACGAGCCCGCGCGGCATGGCGTGGCCTTCATTCGTCGTCCGGTGGCGGACTGCGGCCTTGTCCGACACCTCGCCCCAACAAAAAGCAATAACGTCTCGCTCGACAGTGGCTTCGTGCCGCTTTGGCTTTCCAACGAGACCCCAGAAAAATGGCCGATGGCGCGCGAGTCAAGAGGGATGAAGCAACCGTTCCCGATCTCAACATTCCCCTGAACCTCGGGCTGATCACCGATGCCGACTACCGGCTCATGGTCGAAGCCATCACCGACTACGCGATCTTCTTCCTCGATCCCGGCGGCATCGTGCTCAGCTGGAACGCGGGCGCGAGGCAACTCCAGGGCTACGAACCCCACGAGGTCATCGGGCGCCACTTCTCCATCTTCTATCCCCCCGAACTGCTGGAGAAAAACTGGCCGCAGCACGAACTGGAGGTGGCGACCAAGACGGGCCAGTACCAAGAAGAAGGCTGGCGCCTGCGCAAGGACGGAACGCGTTTCTGGTCCAGCCTCGTCATCACCCGCCTCACCAGCCCGGACGGCAGGCTGCGCGGTTTTTCCAAGATCACCCGCGACCTGTCGAACCGCCAGAAGCAGGACGATCTGCTTCGCGCCAGCGAGGAGCGCTTCCGGCTGATCGTCGATGGCGTGAAGGACTATGCGATCTTCATGCTCGACCCCAGCGGCTACGTCGTGAGCTGGAACACCGGCGCGAAGGCGACCAAGGGCTACGAGGCGCACGAGATCATCGGCAAGCACTTCTCGGTGTTCTATCCGCCCGAGGTGGCCGCCACCGGCTTTCCCGACGAGGAACTGAAGACCGCGCGCGAGGTCGGCCGCTTCGAGGACGAGGGTTGGCGCGTGCGCAAGGACGGCAGCCGGTTCTGGGCCAGCGTGATCATCACCGCCCTCTTCGACGAGACCGGCCGTCACCGCGGCTTTGCCAAGGTCACGCGCGACCTGACGGAGCGCCGGCGCATCTCCACCCTGGAGGACGAGGGCCGCCGCATCACCACCTTCCTGGCCATGCTCGGCCACGAGCTGCGCAATCCGCTCACGCCGATCTCCAACGCGGTGGCGATCATGGATCGCCTGGGCCCGGCCGCCGACACGGCGACGCTGGCGCGCATGAGCAGCATCATCGGCCGCCAGCTCAAGCAGATCACGCGGCTGGTCGACGACCTGCTGGATGTCGGGCGCATCACCAGCGGAAAGATCCACCTCGAATCCAAACCCGTGCAGCTTTCCGACGTGATCGACGAGTCGATCGAGATGCTCAGGCCCTCCGCCGACGCGAAGCAGCACGCCCTGGTCTTCCACCCGCCTTCCGGCGACCCGTGGATCACCGGGGACCGCGCCCGCATGATCCAGGTCGTCTGTAACCTGCTGAACAACGCCATCAAGTTCACGCCCGATGGCGGCCGCATCGCGGTGCAGCTGCGCGAGGTGGGCGCCCATGCGGAGATCAGCGTCAGCGACAACGGTCCCGGCATCCCGCCCGCCGCGCTGCCGCGCGTCTTCATGCTGTTCGCGCAAGGCGAGCAGGAGATTTCCCGGCCGCAGGGCGGGCTCGGGCTCGGCCTCACGCTGGTGCAGCAACTGGTGACGCTGCAGGGCGGCGACGTCAGCGCGTTCAGCAGGGGCACGCCGGGACACGGCGCGGAATTCGTCGTTCGCCTGCCCCGCGCCGCCGCGCCGCTGGAGAAGAAAAGAAGCGACAGCGACGAGAACCGGAAGATGGTCCTCGTGGTCGACGACAACCAGGACGCGGCCGAGACGATGTGCCTGCTTGTCGAAAGCCTGGGCTACGTGACCCGCACGGCCGCCGACGGCCCCGCGGCGCTGGATGCGATCAAGGTCGAGCAGCCGGATCTCGTGCTGCTGGACATCGGCCTGCCGGGATTCAGCGGCATCGAGGTGGCCCAGCGGGTGCGCCGCGAGGTCTCTCATCCGCCGACGCTGGTCGCGGTCACAGGCTACGGCCAGGGCTCCGACCGGGACGCAAGCCTCGCGGCCGGCTTCTACGCGCACCTGACCAAGCCGGTCGATGCGCAGCAACTCGAAGGGCTGCTCGCGCGTCTGCTCGGCAAGCCCTGAAGGCGGGGCGTACAGCCGTCGCCGGCATCCGCTCGGCGCCGTGGAGCATCCTCATCTCAGGCCTTCTCGCTGAGCCCCTCAGCGCAGAACGCAAGGAACTCGTTGATCTCCGCGGCCTTGTCGAAGACGGCGTCGGCGCCCAGGGTCAGGCATTGCGCGCGGTTGTCCGCGGATGCCGCATTCGTCAGCGCCACCACCAGCCCGCATCTGGGCCCGAGGGCGGCCAGCGCCGCAAGCACCCCCAGCCCGCTGCCCTGCTTGAGCAGCAGGTCCACCACCAGCAGGCGCCAGCCGTCGCGGTTCGCCTCCAGCCACGCCACAGCCTCCGACTCCGAGGTCGCAGTGCCGACGATCTCCGCCCGCAGATAGCCCTCCAGCACCACTTTCAGGCTGTCCTGGATCGTCGGTTCGTCTTCCACGATGAAAACGGCCAGCGTCATGCGCCGGACAGTCGCTCTTCCGCCCGCGCACGGCTGTAGGCAGACAGCGCGTCAGCGTGTTGGCGCAACGGGAAGGTGCGGCGAGCGCTGCCGACCGCCCTTGCCCGCCCTCAGTCCAGCGTGGCCAGGTAGGCCGCGATGTCCCGCGCGTCCTGCTCGGTCACGCCCAACTCGGGCATCGCGGTGAGCGGATCGACTTGGCGCGTGTGGCGCAGCCAGCGCACCATGTTGTCGGGCGTGTTGGCGAGCCTGCCGCCGATCAACGAGCGCTTCGCCATGCCGGCCAGCGGCGGGCCGACGTTCGGAAAAGAGCCGGTGATGCCGGGGATGGTGTGGCACGCATTGCAGGCGTACTGGGAAAGCGCGCGTGCGCCGCGCCGCACCTCGCCCTTTTCCGGGGAGGCCGGGCGCACGCCGGGTCCGCATGAAGGCGCGGCCGGCGCGCCCTGGCCGGTGGGCATCACTGGCGCACTCGCCTGTGCGTACTGCTGCGGCGTCATGTCGGGCAGACGCTCGAGAAACGCGACCACAGCCCACAGGTCTTCGTCGGACAACCGGTACTCCCACGCCGGCATGCCGCTCATCTTGATGCCGTGCTTCGTCACCCAGTAGAGCTCGCTCGCATTCCAGCGCTGCCTCGCATCGACCAGCGGGCCCGGCAGCGGCTGCATGCTCTTGCCGATATCCCCCTGCGCCACGCCCGGCGCGCCGTGGCACTGCACACACTTGTCGCGAAAACAGCCCGCGCCGCGCGCCACCAGTTGCTCGTTGGCAATATCCGGCGGCACGATGCCGCGGGCCCGCAGGCGCACCGACTGCCGCATTGCCACTTCCAGCAGCGAATAGACGGGCTGCGTGTGCTGCTCGGTGGCGGCCACGTTGTAGAGGCCGCCCCACACGAGCCATGCCGCGCCGGCCGCCGCGGTCAGGCCGAGCGTCGCGACGGTGAGGAGGATGGTCTTGGGCGTCCCCATTTGGCGGCATTGTCCGACGCGCACCAGGGCTTGCGGTGTCGGCGGAAGGCCCGTTCGCGCTCGCAGAATCCGCAGATGGCCGCTCCTTCCGCCGCATTCGCCGCCCTGTTGCTTGCAGTCCTGGCAAGCGGTTGCGAACTCGGCGAGCGCGACCTGCCCTACGGCGGCGCGCCTTCCGCCCAACGCGTGGCGGGCCAGCGCCTGCTCGCGCAGTACCAGTGCGGCAGCTGCCACGCAATTCCAGGTGTGCCCATTGCACAAGCCGCAGTCGGCCCGCCGCTCACTGCCTACGGGCGGCGCAGCTACATCGCGGGCCACCTGCCGAACCGGCCCGACACGCTCGCGCAGTGGATCGTGGCGCCGGCTGCCCTCGTGCCCGGCACCGCGATGCCGGCCATGGGCGTGTCGCCCCAGGATGCGCGCGACATGGCGGCCTACCTGCTCGCGCTCGAATGAGCACCGCCCCGTCGCCATCGCAATCGGCACTGCAGGCCGCGGGGCCGGTCGCCGACACGCTGCTCGGCGTCACCGGGCTGCTGGCGGGCGGCGCGACGGTGATCTTCCTCGGGGTCATGGCGCTGCTGGTGCTCGCGGCGCGCCGGCACACGGGCACGCTGCACGCGCGGCTCTGGATCATCGGCGGCGGCGTGGTCTTTCCGGCCGTCGTGCTGGTCGCGCTCTTTGCGTACAGCGAATGGCACCGGCCGCCCTGGCGGGCCGTGCCGCCGAAGGACGCGCTCATCGTCGGCATCACCGCGCACATGTGGTGGTGGGAGGTGCGCTACCGCGACCCGGCGACCGGCGCCGAGGTCGCGACCGCCAACGAGATCCGCATTCCGGTCGGGCGACCCGTCTACTTCGGCCTCGGCAGCGCCGACGTGATCCACAGCTTCTGGGTGCCTGCGCTCGGCGGCAAGATGGATATGCTGCCCGGCCGCGTGCAGCACCTACTGCTGCAGGCCCACACCCCCGGCACCTACCGCGGGCAGTGCGCCGAATACTGCGGCGAGCAGCATGCGCGCATGGCGCTGCATGTGGTGGCACAGGCGCCGGCCGAGTTCGATGCGTGGCTCGCGGCACAGGCGAAGCCGGCTGCGCCGCCCTCCTCCTCTTCGTCCTCCTCTCCCGACATCGAACGCGGCCGCGAGGCCTTCCTCGCGAACCGCTGCAATGCCTGCCACACGGTACGCGGCGTGAGCGAGGAAAGTCGCCTCGGCCCCGACCTCACGCACGTCGGCAGCCGCCTGTACCTTGGCGCGGGCACGATGCCGAACGACGCCGAAAACCTCGCCGCGTGGATCGCCCACACGCAGGAGCTCAAGCCGGGCGCGCGCATGCCTTCGTCGGGCGAGCGCCTCGACGCGGCCACGCTGCAATCCATCGCGGCCTTCCTCGGGCAACTGAAATGACAGAGCCCGCCCCGCGCCCCGAAGGCGAACGCGAAGCACTCGAACGCGCCTGGCGCGCGCCGCACGGCTGGCGGCTGCTCTCGGCGGTCAACAACACGCACATCGGCGTTTTCTACATCGCGACGGCAATGCTCTTCTTCGTGCTGGCCGGCATCCTCGCGCTGGTGATGCGCATGCAGTTGGCGGTGCCGGGCAACGACTTCGTCGGTGCACAGACCTACAACCAGCTCTTCACGATGCACGGCACCGTGATGATGTTTCTCTTCGCGGTGCCGATCGTCGAGGCCATCGCGGTTTACCTGCTGCCGGGCATGCTTGGCGCGCGCGACCTGCCGTTTCCGCGGCTCTCCGCCTATGCGTTCTGGGCCTATGCCATCGGCGGCATCGCCTTCTTCTGCACGATCTTCTTCGGCGAATCGCCGGACGGTGGCTGGTTCATGTACCCGCCGCTCACCAGCAAGGAGTTCTCGCCGGGACGCGGCGCCGATTGGTGGCTGCTGGGCATCGGCTTCATCGAGATATCGGCCATCGCCGGCGCCATCGAGCTGATCATCGGCATCCTCTTCACGCGCGCGCCGGGCATGACGCTCATGCGCATGCCGGTGTTCGCATGGGCGATGCTGGTGAGCGCGGTGATGATCGTGTTCGCGTTTCCCGCGGTGATCGCGGCCACGACGCTGCTGGAGCTCGAACGCGCGTTCGACTGGCCCTTCTTCATCGCCGCGCGCGGTGGCGACCCGGTGCTGTGGCAGCACCTGTTCTGGTTCTTCGGGCATCCGGAGGTCTACATCATCTTCCTGCCCGCGGCCGGCATGGTCTCGATGATGGTGGCCACGCTCGCGCGCACGCCGCTGGTGGGGCACCGCGCGGTGGTGATGGCGCTCATCGGCGTGAGCGTGGTGAGCTTCCTGCTGTGGGCGCACCACATGTTCACCACGGGCCTTGGAAACCTCTCGATGCTGGTGGTGTCGGCCGCGAGCTTCATGGTGGCCATTCCGAGCGGGCTGCAGGTGTTCGCATGGATCGCCACCTTCTGGCGCGGCCGCATCACCCTCGATGCGCCTACGCTCTTCCTGCTGGGCTTTCACTTCATCTTCGTGCTGGGCGGACTCACCGGCGTGATGGTGGCGGTGCTGCCCTTCGACTGGCAGGCGCACGACAGCTACTTCATCGTCGCGCACCTGCACTACGTGCTGATCGGCGGCATGGTGTTTCCCGTGTTCGCGGGCTTCTACTACTGGGCGCCGGTGTTCAACGGGCATCGCCTCTCGGAGCGCTGGGGCCGCTGGGTGTTCGGGCTGATGTTCGGCGGCTTCAACCTCGCGTTCTTTCCGATGCACATCGCGGGGCTCATGGGCATGCCGCGCCGCGTCTACACCTATCCGGACGACCTGGGCTGGAATGGGCTCAACATGGCGTCGACCGTGGGCGCCTTCGTGCTCGCGGCCGGGGTGCTGCTGTTCTTCATCGACGCGGCGCGCACGCTGCGGCGGCCTGAAAAAGACCACGGCAATCCCTGGGGCGCGGGCACGCTCGAATGGTTGCCGCCGCGCGACTACGGCGTGCGCAGCATTCCCGAGATCGATTCGCTCTATCCGCTGTGGCGCCAGCCGACACTGCCCGAAGAGGTCGAGGCCGGCCGGCACTGGCTGCCGGGCACCGTCTTCGGCGGGCGCGAGACGCTGGTCACCAGCATGCGCGACGCACGGCCGATGCACCTGCTTCGGCTGCCGACCGATGGCTGGTGGCCGTTCATCGCGGCGGTGGGCACTGCCGGCTTCTTCCTGCTCCTGACAGTGTCGCAGGTGGTGCCCGCCTTCGCATGCGGACTGCTCGCGATCGTCGCGATCCTGCGGTGGCTCTGGGGTTCCGACCAGCCGCCACCGACGCAGACCGCCGACGTCGGCCATGGCGTGCGCCTGCCCGTGGGCGCCGCCGGGCGCGCCTCGCATTCGTGGTGGGCGGTGATCGTGCTGATCGCGGTGGACATGACGATCTTCGTGTCCTTCCTGTTCACGCACATCCACCTGTCGATGGCCGCCGAGGTGTGTCCGCCGCCGGGCGCCGCGCTGCCGCCGCTGCGTTGGCCGTTGGCATCCGGTGTGTTGCTGCTGCTGGGCTCTGCGGCCATGGCGGTGGCCGTTCGAAGGCCGCTCCCACCGGCTGTGCAGCGCACCGTGCGATGGCTCGCCGGCCTCGCGATGCTCTGCGCCGCCTCTGCGCTCGGGTTCGACCTGGCGGGCCACTGGCGCGCCGGCCTCGATCCGAGCGACCAGGCCTGGAGCGCAAGCGTCGGCGTGCTGCTCGGCTACCAGGCCTTCCACGTCGCTGTGCTGGTGCTCATGGGCGGCTATGTGCTCGCGCGCTCATGGGCCGGCAGGCTGCAGCCCACCGCGCGCGCGACGCTCGACAACACCGCGCTGATGTGGCACTGCGTCACCGCGCAGGGCGTGCTGGGCGCGCTCGTCGTGCAACTGCTGCCGCGCGTGCTGGGCTGATGTGCTGGGCTGATTGATCAGGACGGGTTTTCGATCACCAGCGCCGCCCACGGCATGTGGCGGAAGGCGTCCGCCAGCCGCACCGTGCCCGCAGCCGCACCTGCACCCGCATCGACCGGAATGGATTCGCCGGTCAGCAGGTTGCCGAGCGCCGCCACGCCGAGCCCTTCGGGCAGGCGCACCGTCGTGCCGTTCCATGCCGCGGCTGGCGGAAGCGTCGGCGCTGCCGCGGCGTCCGCTGAAAGGCCGACGAACAACCGGCCCGCGAGGATCACCAGCGTCTGCCCTTGGTGCCGGCGCGCGAACGCCACGACATGCCGCGCCCCCGGCCCCTCGACCGCCAGCGGCTCGTAGCCGCCCTCGCGGAACAGCAGCGGATGCCGCCCCCTGAGCGACAGCAGCCGCCAGATGAACCAGAGCTTCGCGCGCCCATCGTGCGGCGCAGCAGCCATGCCGCCGACCCGTGCGGCGAGCTCGTCCTGGTCGGCCATCGAATACAGCCCATCGAGCTGCTGCTGCCGCAGCCCATAGTCCACCGGCCGCCGGTTGTCCGGATCGACCAGGCTCAGTTCGATGAGCTCGCTCCCCTGGTAGAGATCGGGCACGCCGGGCGAGCCGTATTTCAGCAGCGTGAGCGTGAGGCTGTTCCAGGCGCCGAACCAGGCGAGCCGGTCCGCGAGCCGCTGGATGTCGGCGAGACAGCCGCCCTCCTTCGGATCGGCCAGCAGCTCGCGCACGAAGCCCTCGAGCGCGGCCTCGTAGTCGGCATCGGGGTGCGACCAGCGCGAGCGCAGCTTGGCTTCGCGCGCGGCCTTCTGCATGTATTGCCAGATGCGGTCGGCGAAGGCCGGCGCGGTGGCGGCGTCGAGCCCGCCCAGCGGCAAGGCGCCCAGCAGCGTCTGGTACAGCAGGTATTCGTCGGCGCGCGACGGCGCCTCGCCTGTCGCGAGCTTCTTGCGCGCGCTGCGGCACAGGCCGTGCCATCGGGTCAGTGCCTGCATCCATTCGTCGGGCATCTCCGAGAGCACGTCGATGCGGTTGCGCACGTCTTCGGAGCGTTTGTTGTCGTGCGTCGAGGTCGCGAGCATGGTGTGCGGCCAGCGCTTCGCGCGGTCGGCGCTGAGCGCGTGGAAGGTCGCCACGTCGATGCCGAAAAGATCGGGCTCGCCGCCCACCTCGTTGAGCGAACTCAGCGGAAAGTAGCGGTAGAACGCCGTGTCTTCCACGCCCTTCGCCGCCACCGGCGCACTGAACTGCTGGAAGCGCACCGCGAAGCGCCGCACCCGCTCGCCGAGCGCGGCCGGTGCCGAGGCGACGGCCTCGCCGCGCAGCGCGCTGCGCACGAAGTCGAAGACGCTGCGGTCGGCATCGCCACTCTGGCGCGCGGCCTCGTTCACGGCCTCGTCGATGAAGCGTTCGTCCTGCGCCGAAAGCCCATCGACGATGTAGGTCCGGTACACCGGCATGCACGCGCCAACCTCGGCCAACGCGCGGCGCAGCGCATTGAGCGTGTAGTCGCGCGTGCTGCGGTCGGCCCGCGCGATGCGCAGCAGCTCGGTGGAGAGCACGTTCAGCTCCGAGGAGAGCGCGTTGCGCATCACCTCGCGCCGCCCGGCCCGCGACATCGTGGCGAAGTCTTCCGCCTCGCCGGTGAAGCGCTGCCATGCATGCAGCACGGCCGCCTCGGCGGCGGTGTCGACCAGCACGCCGTTCGCCACATTGGCGAAGCGGTAGCCGGTGGTGCCGTGCACATGCCAGCTCTCGGGCACTTCCTCGTGCGCGCCCGCGATCTTCTCGGCGACCACGTACAGCGGCCGTGCGGGCCGGCCCTTTGCATCGTGCGTGGGCAGCACCAGGCCGGCGCGCCGCGCGTAGCCCTCCTGCAGCTTGCGGAAATAGTCCGCCGGGTCGTAGAGCCCGTCGGGGTGGTCGATGCGCAAGCCGTCCACCACGCCCGACGCCGCGAGGTCCAGCGCGAACGACTGCGTGGCCTCGAACACCTCCTCGCGCTCCATGCGCACCGCCGCGAGGTCGTTGATGTCGAAGAAGCGCCGGTAGTTGATCTCGTCCGCCGCCACCCGCCAATGCGCGAGCCGGTAGGCCTGCAGCTCGATCAGCCGGTGCAGCGCATCGCGGGCCTCGGGCAGGGCGAGGTTCAGCGCCGCCACCGAGGCCACGAGCGCCTTTGCGACCGCCGGATGGCGCCCGGCGAGCCGCGCGAGCCGGGCCTTGAGCAGTTCCTTGTCGCGCACGCGTTCGGCCTGCGCCTTCGGATCGCTCGTGTCCCGTGGCGGCAGGTGCCCGAATGCCGTCGAAAGGCTGGCGAGCCGCGCCGCAGACTCTGCATCGCCAAGCCGCGAGAGCGCCTGCTCCAGCACCACCGGATAGCTCTCCGGCGCGAGCGGAAAGCGGTGGTCGTAGTAGCCGATGGCGAAGCTGCCGGTGGCGTCCTCGAAGCGCAGCACCAGCTCGCCGTTGTCCAGCGCTTCGCCGTAGTGCACGCCCAGCACCGGCAGCAGCACCTTGCCGGTCAGCTCGACGTTCAGCGGCTGCCAGTCGATGTCGAAGTGCTGCGCGAAGAGCGAGGCAGGCCCGTTCTCCAGCACGTCCATCCACCAGGCGTTGTCGGCGCCCATGATGCCGACGTGATTGGGGACGAAGTCCAGGATGTGGCCCATCTTGTGGGCGCGGAGCGCTGCGACGAAGTCGTCGAACTCCCGGCG
>Ga0157370_10009158_pt1 | contig 10613 bp, 8 predicted proteins | sample C35metaG_FD_113463 | JGI IMG/M metagenome (GOLD analysis project Ga0157370, IMG submission 113463) | Corn rhizosphere microbial communities from Kellogg Biological Station, Michigan, USA - C3-5 metaG | ecosystem: Host-associated > Plants > Roots > Rhizosphere > Soil | place: USA: Michigan... | reverse complement strand
CTCCCGTTCCACCTTAGAAGGGGGGCACGAGGGGCTAAACACTAAAAGAAAGATCTTTTAATGCTCTGAGATACGGTCCGTCAAAACCGACTGGCAATGTAGGCCAGCATGCAAAGGATAATGCGCAACTTTGAAGGTGTCAATGTTCTATCGACTAAGTCTTAAAGCAATTATTCTTTTTTTTTAATAGATTAAGCAGTGCTGCATTAACTAAAACTATTGTTTTATATGCAAGAAAACTACATAGAATACGACATCTTTTATGAAATATAATTACGTTATTATTGGTCAATATCACTAAATATTGAACGAACACTATTACTATTACTTTCATTCATCATATTTGCTAATGGAACACGCTTAAAGGTACTTTGCTCATCATCATCTGACCGAAATAATTCAACTCGTTCCTTTGCTATAGCTACCTCTTCAGAAAGCTCATCCAAGCGACTTTTAATTCGACGATCATATTCGCTCAAGGATTGAACCTCTTCAAGGAAAGAAGTTATGGGTTCAAACTGATCATCAATATCAGCATCCGGATCCGCATCATCTTCTGTTTCTAAAATTTTGGCTGGTATAGTCTCTTCCAACATAGAAATGATTTTGAGAAACGTTTTAATAAGTTCATAAGGTCTAAAAATAGCCAAAATACTTTCATTAGATAAAAATGATACATCTAGATGAACTCTCGCAGCGTCTTCAAGCTCATCACAAATTTCTTGTCTTATATCTTCATTTAGTAGACCTAAAGAGTGAGCTTTTGCTTTTAATAATATCTCTGCACTTCTTGAAATTCCAGTCCAATAATTCTGACTTCCCTTTCGGTTTAACAAATGCAAATCAAGTTGCAATAAACGTTTTAGGATTTCTAAAGGTATTCTTCGATTCAAGAACTGAAATAATTTTTCATTATTATTTGCTTCATTTGGCGTTTCCAATAAGCGAGCTATTAACTCATCAAAACTTGAAGCAGGAATTAATACAGCATCATTAATTTGCGAAGCACCCTCACACACTACCTCGGCTAATAATGTATCTATTTTAACACCTCGAAGATAAAGATCTACAAGATCAGGCCTTCCGCTAAGTATACTGCTGATTGCATCAGCAAAAGTTGGATGTATAAAAGTCCAATAACGTACTCCTCTTTCCTCTCTTTGCACAATAAAGGAACCATTTAATTGCTCCAAAGCCTGAGCAATAGATGCAACTGATGTAGCATATTTATCGGCTACAAGCTGAATTTCATTTCCCAAAATCAATAATAAACGGGAGCGTGAAAGAAAAACCAATGTCATAGCTGCTTGTTGGGGAATACCAAGTTCTTGAATAGTACCTTTTAGAAAATCTTGAGGGGATTTAATAAAACGGATAAGGTCTTCAGGTAGTTTCCTAATCGCACTTGTATAATGCGGATCCCCCAATCGCCTAGCAATTTCTGGCAGAAGATTAGGTTCTTCAGCTACCACTGAGAGATGTGGTTTAATCAAGGACTTCCAACTCTCTTTCTGTTGACCACCCTTAATATGATTATAGAGAATTTGTTGTCGCTCTTCTGGAGATAATTGCCCAACTCTCACAACTGCTTTTTCATTAACAAACAATTGATGATTTCTAGTACCAAGACGTAATTTTGCCTCATTCCAAATATGTGTTCTAGATGTAAGAATAAAGTGACATCCCTGATCAATTGCCGTCTTCATCTTTGGCATAAATTCAATCCAAGCATCAACATAATCTTCTCTTAATTGATTAGGTCCAAAAGCATCATCCACCCAAAAAAGGCGATTCTGTTCATTAGGATTCCAATGCCGTCCTAACTCTAGAGGTCCATCACATTTAATACAGTCTAAATTATCAGTATCAACAGCCATGGTTGCGAGAATTGCAGCAAGCATAGATTTTCCTATGGCTGGAGCGCCTAATAATAGAACTAGCTTGTGATCACCTAAAATTCGAACAGCTGAACGATGAGCTGCAGTCGGGACATAAACTTGTAAAGATGGTAACAAATGACCTAATAGTGCATGTGTTTGGGTAATTACTCTTTCATCAAGAATACTTGAAAGATCACCTAATCCATAAACTCTAGGAACCAATGCACGTAATCGGGCACTGCCCCGAATTTCAGTTGTTAACCACTCACGACCAAGGACTAAAGGTTGTTCAACACCTTTAGATTTTAGTATTGTTCTAATTTTTGCTGCGACAGGCGCATCAACGCCCATACTAGTAATAAAATAGTACGTACTAGCTCTCCCATCACGCACCAAGGTCTCAACTATTTGCAGTTCAGAAGTGATATCTCCTAGTTTTAATCGCTGATCAGGTTTACTACTAAATTTACATTGAACAGTTGCTTCACAATAGTTCTGATCAGCTGGCAACAAAAAAACAGCATCTTGCCCCCCATCCTGAGCCTCTCGATAAATCGATACAGTACGCCCAATCGACTCAGCACAGATCTGGGCGCATAGGTCTTGAAATGCCTTCCAACCTAAAGTATGCAATGCAAAATCCGGCTGATAGCTAGACTGATATATTGGTTGATTACGCATAAAAGACCTGCCTAATTATTTTCACTTTGAGTTAAAGTATTTTCCTTTGCTAGACTCTGCATATTTAGCGAACAAGTCTTCAATCCTGCTTTAGTAAACCTATACCTCATATAAGATGAAATATCTTCCTCATGTGATGATAAAATAAGTTGGCAATGTCTTAATTCACAACGAAGTAAATCTGTTAATGAAGCTATATTCACCTCATCCAATGATTGAGATGGATCATCTACTAAAATAAGAGGAATACGGGCATAAACTTTATTGAGCGATAAGAAAAAAGCTAAACTTAGAGCTGATACCTGTCCTGAACTCATTGACAAAATAGCATCGTGCTCAGATTTTTCAGCAGTAAGAAATCTTAATTGCTTACCATCTCCACTTTCAATAAATAAACCTAGACCTCGTTGATAGTTTTGAATGAGCCGACCACTATAAATGTGGAATATCAGTTCTATTTCTGAAATGGTATGATCTGCATAGATTCGTTCAACAGTTTCAAGGGTATTACGAAGTATCCTAATCTTTTCACAAGCTCTCTTTGCTGCCTCTTTTTCCTTCTGAATTTTGCGTAATAAATCCAGAGACTGTTGAAGATTTTTATTCTTTGCTTCATTACCTTTAATCCTAATATATGCAGTTTTTTCAATTAGATCTTGTTGCTTAAAGTTGTAAAAATCTTCAATAGTTTTAAAAGTAGTATTGATAATCTGTCGCCAATCATTCGGCAATGCTTCAGTCTCAACTATTTTTTCTTCTCGAATCAAAGTAATAAGGTCAATTAACCGTACATTCACAATTTCAGGATTTTCTGAATACTGGTAATTAAACATTTTACCTTTGGTCTCAAGCCGTTCCGCCAACTTATTAATCCCGACCAAACGAACTCTTTCATTTTCTAAAGCAAGGTGTAAAATTCCATTGTAATTACTCATCAAAGACTCTTCTAGCAACTGTAAATGACTACTAATTAGAGCTAACTCTACATCCATTGAAGCAATCAGACCTACCAGAGTTTTTCCATCAACATCCAATGTATTTGCTATCTTTAATGATCTTTCTTCAATTGCCTCAAGCATAGTTTGATGTAGATGCCAATCAACTCCACAAAGAGGGCACTTTGACTCATTAGGATATAATTTATTATGCTCTTCTAGTAAGTTAGCCTTTAAGCGGATGAGATTTGCCAACACAGTGGCGTTCAAATTATTTTTTTGCTGTAGCTCATTACGTAATACAATTTGCTCCTCAAACCACCTTAGGCGCGCAGTATTCCAACCAGGAAGGGAGCTAGCTTCTTCTAAACTGATAATGATCGAACCACGTTGAATAATAGCCTTATCATGTGTAATCTGAATCAACTCTTTCCGAGTCTTATCTAAAATATCCAGTTTAGTAATATCTCGTCCGAACTTAGCTAAACTCCGTAATAAATCTGAATGCTGCTCTATATATGTTTCAATACGCTCATTATGATATCTAATTTTTACAGCATTCTTGAGAAGCATTAGCTCTTTAAGTTTCTGTACGGACTCTAGATATTGTTCAAAAATCTCTGATGTGTAAATTGGAAAAATATTTTCTTTATCCCAATTTGGCAGTAATTCTGTAGTTGATAACTTTTTATATTCCACACTACCTAAATCAGCTTGAACCATAGATCTAAGAGATTCACATTCTGATATTAACTTTGCTTCTCTAGCCTTACGATCTGGGTCAGTTAAATAGCTCCCAAACTTACGCTCAATGACTTTACAGTTATCAATTTCTGTCGTGATATCAGTGATATTAAATAAATTACCTAAAGCATCTTTTCTTTCATCCACCCTTGTATGCAAGAGTTGATTTTGTCCTTGCTCTAGATAGTTTAAAAAACAAAAATTTTCTCTAAAATTTTTACCGAAAAGCTCTTCAATGTATTCTTCAGTGCGTAAATTCTCTTTAGAGAAATTAGTTGAAGAAAAATCTGGCAATTCAAATAGACTAAATTGAACAAACTTATCCGCTCGATTAAGTGCTTTTTTCTTCAAGGTTTGAGCTGATGCATACCTTGCTAAAGTGACTGTGCGATCAGAATTAAAGAACTCAATTTTGATTATTAAATCTTTCTGACCTGACCTAATGTTCCAAAAAAGATTATCTTCATAATTCTTTTTATGCCTAGTCATAACTTTCGAGAATAAATTACCAATCCTTTTTATTTGTCCTGTAAGTAATAGTTCAATAGCATCAAATGTACTCGTCTTACCAAAACCATTCGGACCATCTAAGATTACTAACGAGGAGTTGTCGAGGTCTAAAGCAATACTCTTGAATGCTTTAAAACTTGAGATTTCAATCTTTGATATTTTCCAGTTCATCGCAAATCATTTCCTTGATTAAATCATCAACATTACTATCTCTAAGCTTTTGTATATTCTCGTACATTTTTAACAGTCCTACTTCACTCACAGCCTCCTCAGCTTGCAAACGAAGTGGTATTAACTCTCTCTTATTAAATGGTAATTCAAGGAAAGGGAGTTTGATGAATAACTTAGCTGCTACACTATAATGAGTAGCAGTTAATGGCTTATCTTTGTATGCATTGAATAATTCTTTATCAGCTATAATCGCTCTTAAAGTTTCATAAGACTGCCCTGATAAAGCAATCTCTTCAGCATCACTATAATAGAGAACATATTTTTTGTAATAATGCGGATCCTCCTCTAAGGCAAATATTTTTTCCTCATAGTTCTTAAATTCAGATAATTGTGGAAAGTGATGAACACAAATTAAATCGCTGTTTTTTTTAAAAGAAGGATCACTTGTAAAGCTTTTCGGAGCCAATTGGTTAATTAGTGCATGCAACTCTTTTGGAGTACAAAGCGTATCAAGTTTATGAAGTATTACGAATCGGATTGCACTACCAACTTCTCTTTTATAAAAATGAGTCTGTTCCGTTTCTAATTCTTTTATAAATTGATGAGCAATTAAAGCTTCATCGACAAGTTTAATAATCATTTAATCGAGCCTCTGCATCTTCTTTAGTAAGGATGCTAATGCATAGCATTTTCGTAATATGGCTATCTGCTTCTTCTTGTTTCTCAGTATTATCAAAATCTGTACTTGCAGTGTATCTAGTTTGGACCAAAAAAGACTCTTTAGCTCTACATGCGATAAGATTGTTATACTCATAAAGTAGTTCAAGTAAATCTTCATTACTACGCATTTCACTTTGAATATCTTGAGAACAGTCAAGATTTTCTTCAACTTCTGGAAGATCAATTGCTGTAGGAATATAAAATTTACTTTTAGTACATAAATAATGCGGTACTTTATCTAATACTGGCTCTATAACTATCGCCTGAATTAACCCCATATACTTTCTAATATCATTTTTTTGAAGGCTATTAAAACGTTCTGAAGGTTTCATTAGTTGACATAGCTGTTTTAACTCATGGGCAGGAGTTATATGAATATATTCATATAGCTTTCGTGCTCGAGCGTATTTTAAATTAGACATGCCAGGAAGAGACTGGTCTAATCTATCTTCGAGATGCTCTTTAAGTCTAAACTTGAGATCAATTGCATAATAATCAGTATCGTTATAAGGATTATTATTAATAAGATCATCTAAAATACTTTGGCCTTTGATCCTATTCAAATATGCAGCTTTACGTTCAGAATCACCATCTACCTGTATTTTTTTATGAATTTCGATAGCTTTAGAGCTAATTTTTTCAGACAGTAAACAATAATTCGTATTTAATAGCTTTTCACTTAATTCAATTTTTTTATCTGCACAGATATTAGCAATTACTAACTTAGTTAATCCCTCGATATCAGCCAAACTACAATACTTTTCACTCTCATATGAATAAAATTTTACTATTTCACCATTACTATCCATATAGTCACTTGTATCTGAAATAGGTATAGATATATGAAAATATCGAATGCACCCTTTAATTCGATCCAACTCTATTTTTGCTGACTTTTCCAATGCCTCTTTATAACTTGAACGATATTTACCTATCTTTGCTTTAACTTGATGAGCACTAGAAAGTAATCCACTCTTATAAACTGCAAAGTCATCAGTACTATCAAGTTGTAATTCAAAATCTACATCTCCGTCCTGTATCAATTTAAGACAATGATATAAAGCAATTTTCCCTTGATATACAAAACCACTCCAAGAAGAAATTGCACTATCTGGATATTGCTCTTCTTCACTCATAGTATCCCCTTCCTTTTATTAAAAAATTTCCCAAAAATACATTTAGAATTATAAATTTCTAACCAATAATTACTGGGGGGTAATAAAATATAAAAATTGATTAGATATACTTTTATAAATTCAAATAATAACGAATTATGATTTACTTTAAAGTAAGTATTATAAAGTATAGGATCATAATAAATATATTGATTAAATCTATGCCTTATACCAAAATTTAGTTGATTCTATCAAAGTAGTATTTTACATTTTCTTCAAGGCGATAACTCACTTTTTAGTTTAGATACATTATATTAAATTTTTTTAGATGAGAAGAAAAACCGTAAAATATTTCTTTTACCCTCGTAGGAAGCATTGACCACCCTCCTACTGCACTCGTATTGAATTATAAAAATTTCTCATAGTCTCTATGATTAACTATTAAACAGACTTGTATGATCCATTTATTCTAACATTCCGTGTCTGTAAACTAATCTAATGCAGAATTTTATTTTCAGGCTAATAAATGAAAAAATCTATCTATAGAAGTTTGGGTGTATCAATTATTTATACTGTGGCAGGCAGTATCGTCTGGGCGATCTTGACTAACTACATCTATCCAGCAATTACTGCTCAAGCTATCAAATTTTCCAGCTCTTTTAATAATAAAGTTTTTATTAATGTTTCTTATCATGACTTAGTTGCTCTGCAGCAATCTACTTACATGACATTAGCTGTTGGCTTCGTCAGTGCATATATAATACTGTTTTCTGCATTTTACTACGCTATGCTCCACTACAGAGAAGAGTATGAAAATTCCAAAAATAAACTATATGATTTCAAAGAAAAAGTTTTTGGTACAGCAGCGAAAGAAGATGACATAACTGAAGAGGATCTTAAACAAAGAATCGAAAACTCAATTAAAGATGCCGAAGAAAATGATAAATTTTATAGAAAGGCGTTTCTGGCTGCTAAATACATTTTACCTCTCTCAATGATTTTCTTTGTATTGTCTTCTGCATACTCAACATTATCAACCAAGTATGTGTATGAATCTATTTCTTATTTTGACTATCTCTTAAAAGTAAATGCAGATAATCTAGATGATCGCACTGAGCGAGAATATATGACAAGGTTCACACAAATACGCAATAGCCAAGACTACAAGAATATCGTTATAGAGCTTGAGAACCGAGCTTTTTCTTGTGGTCGATCTATTCTTCCTAATCCAACAGTAAGAAAAAATGTAGATATGCGTAAAGATCACCCTGGTATTAAATCAGTATATGCAGGTGAGCGTTAAGAAGTGACTATACAAGCCCTCTGAACTCTCCTCCAAGGAACTTTTTTATGCCATTCGAACAAGATTGGTTAGGGCTATTAAGCAGCCCCTCTCCTAAACTAAATAACCTAATAAGGTTGACGTGATCCCTTTCCATGGAAACGTCTGAAACCATGCGGCCAGATTCTGACATTCATTGAGTCTGCATCTACATTTAAAAAATCTTGATGTAAGAGTCGATCAAAATCACTCACATCATTAAATGCTGCAAACATCTCAGTAAACGGATGGCTATGCTCTGTAATCGCTTCGTTCAAGTTCACCACCATCCCTCGGTACTTCGTTACAAAGTTCCATAATCGGGCGATTTGCATCAATAGCGCAGAATTCTCCTGATAAATATAGCCATTTAGAGTTAATGAGAATAGCATCCCGTACTCCCCACTTTCAGCAAGCTGAACAACGCGCTGATACTGGAAGAGATAATCAAATGGGAAATAGCCATATTGACCCAACAATAGTTCAAACTGGCGCATATCTTTGGCCACATTAAAAATAGAGGTTACAGAGGTATAACCCGGCAAGTACCCTAGAAACAGATTAATCTTGTTTAACGCATGATGATGCTTGGTCGCTTGTTGGTATGCCTTTTGGTAATGCTCAACTCTCTTGGTATACTTAACATTTTTATCTTCAATCATTTCCAGAAAGGATGGTGCAGAAAATATTTTTCGTAATTTAACTAAAATCAGATCGATTAACTGTTCAGCTTCTTGCTGATTCAGAGTGAGATTTAAACCAACCAGATTTAGCTCTCTTTGACTCGCGTGGAAGCACATTCTGAAATAATTTAACCATAGTCCACATTCTATTGTAGGCATCAGGCAAATCTGCGACCAGTCTGAGAAGTACTCTAATAAATGGGAACGCCAGAACGGGGCATCATACTCACCACCGCGTTTAAAGCAAACACTCAAATAGAGTTTATGAATATCCTGTTCCAAACGCGGAGCAACCTGATGTTCATAGTGAGTTAAAGTAATTGGGTGCATGTTTTGACTTCCTGTATTTAAGTTCATAGGAAGTACTGATCAATATTTTTTTATTGTGCTTATCTTTAAATCACTGCAGAAATAATCTTCTGGCCCTTTAACGTTGGGCCAGTTTAGACTCAATCCATTCATTAATTTCAAAGGCGGACCAACCGACTCGTTTTGTAGTGAGTCGAACCTGTTTTGGGAAAGTAGAATCATAATATTCTGATTTAGGGTCTAATAAACTGTAGATCGTGGCACGGCTTAAGCCTGTAAATTCGATGACCTGATGGATGTTGATGATTTTGTTCATCACAAAGATGGTTTGAGTAAAAGACGCATTCATGGGGTTTCCTTTTAAATGATGCGTGCGTTTGTGCACATACCATAGCCGCCCCAATAAAAAATAAATAGGAAACATAGAAACAAACCCAGAAAATTAAACAAGCAAATATAGAAGAGAGCTCAATGGCTCTCTTCTCTACGAATATATCAGTACTTCAAAACGGTAATTTGATATCGTCATCTGCCTCTCGGGATTGACGGAGCATGTACAAACTCGGTGTGAACTGACCATGACTAAATGTTTTCATCCCAAACACTTTTACTCGTAAACGTTGTTCATATTTGGTTGGATCAGCGAGATACAAACCGAGTCGAATCGCATTGTTCACTTTCGCTATATCTTTTCGTTTCACCATTCCCAATCCATCTAAGCCCTTTTCTTTATAAGACTTTCTCTCCTTCGCAGTATGCTTGTTGAACCCCTTCCCAAAAACACCCGTAATTTTCTCCCATAAATCACCGACTAAGTCCGCATGCCACCAATCACCTTCTCTTATTGAGCCGTTATAAATCAGGAGTAAATGGATATGGTAGGCTCCCGTTTCACCGCCCTGCTCTAAAGCCCATGCATAGCCAACCAAATCTTTAAAGCAGGTATCCTTATCTGAAATCCGTTTCCGTAAAGTTTTTAAATGACATTCAACATCTGCAATAGAAAGCTCATCCAAAGACTCTGTATAGTATTTAAGTTCTTCCCGAACCCATAAAGTTTGACGATGCTTTTGGATGATGTTTCTCAGGTATTGTTCTAGTTTGAAACGATTTTCATATTCCTGTTTGTAGAAACGATTCTGATCACGACGCCATGCTACTTGTGGTACATACAAAGCTCTACAAATTTGGATATATTCATCCGTATATGGAATTTCAGTGTGTGGCCAGCCATATTGCTGGTACAGGCGATCTACAACCTCAATGACTCGAATAAATTGATTGACTGGAAACATCAGTTGAAGATTACGTGTGAGGATCTGTTTAAATGCAGGGATCAAATCACATCCTTGCCGTGTATATGCCCGAAGTTTTTGTATAGTACTTCGTTTCGTTTGATCACCTTTCTCTAATACCTGACTCACCTCTATGATCAGGCGTTCTATAGCCATGAGTATCTCTGTTTCATTCAACATGCTGGTCTACCTATTCAGTTAAGCTTCATAGGTAAGTCAGCTCAATTATTTTTTATATTTGACTGTAAT
>Ga0157370_10009155_pt1 | contig 10614 bp, 11 predicted proteins | sample C35metaG_FD_113463 | JGI IMG/M metagenome (GOLD analysis project Ga0157370, IMG submission 113463) | Corn rhizosphere microbial communities from Kellogg Biological Station, Michigan, USA - C3-5 metaG | ecosystem: Host-associated > Plants > Roots > Rhizosphere > Soil | place: USA: Michigan... | reverse complement strand
GCCCTGTGCTGCTCGCGGGCGAGAACGGGCACGCCAAGTCAGAATGCGAGCACAAGCGTGGCAGACCATGTGGGGCCGATAGCCTCACTGAGGCCCGATAGCCTCACTGACAACGTGCAGGGGTGAGGCCGGTTTCTCCGCACATGAAAAATTCGTGCTCGACGTCGACGAGCTCGCCGCACGGGTCGCGGCGATCGGCGAGGATCCCGGCGCGCTCTTCAAGGCGGCACTCCGGTTGTTGGGCGATGCGGTCGAGTGTTTGAAGCCGGGATGCACTCGCGACGATGCGCGCGCGTTCTTCGATGGTGTTGGGACCGCCTATCTCGCTATCGGCACCATGATCGGAGCCGATCGCAGAATGATGGTCGAGAGCCTGAGACCACCGCCGGCCGACCTCGGTTAAATTTGCCTCAGGTTCCCTCGAGCCCCGCTTCGGCGGGGCTTTTTCTTTCGCCGGAACTGTACGCGCCGCCCGGCCTTTAGAGCCGGGGACGGTCAGCCGGTCGCCCCTTGTGAACGCGAACCGACGACTTGCCCCGCAGAATGCGGGGCTTTTCTTGTGGCAACTTCCAGCCCGGATCGGTGTTTCTCGGACGGCTGGCCCTCCACACCGGCGTCAACCTACTTGCCCCGCCATCGTGCGGGGCTTTCTTTAGGCGACGTTACAATCGCGCGAGGTCGAGGCCGAACGCTCGAGAGAGGACCTCGAGCGCGTGTTTAAGAAGGTTGCGAGAGAAGCCCAAGAAGACCGGTGGCTAGCACTCTTTGCTTGGGACATTGGCCAGCATCTCGCGCTCCTTAGCGAGCAACTCGTTTAGAATGCGTCGCTTATCGGGGTCCTCTTCGACCTTCAGCTTTGCTTGGAACATTTCTATGTTGCCGCGAGCAATCCAGGCATTCGTGCGCATGGGTCGGCGCCTCCAGTGGCACAAAGACACCATAGGCTCACCAGCCGACTTTAGCGAGCGGGAATTACACCCAGCTAGGGTGCCTCACCATTTGCAGCGGTGTCGTCTGCTCCCGTTTCCATCATATCCGCGAGTTTCTCGTATTGCTCGGCGATACGAAGGAACTGCTTACGAAGGTCCACCGACCGGACTTGCCCTGCTTCTAGGCGGACATTCGCCGCGCGATTGCGGTAATGGTCAGGCGTTTCCAATTGTCCCGCACTCCTCCCAAGAACGATTGGACGTTTGCCTACGAATTTAGCGATGGCCATCCCGCGGGCGAGTGGAAGGAGCCAAGGAAGCCACGCTAGCGCTCAGAATGAAACGGCTGCCATCCGGTAGCTTCATTCCCCAAGCTCGGCGCAATGAGCGTGACGCCGCGGCGCCCGCAGCGCGCGCAGCGCAGCCGCCCGCGGATCGTGTCGCTGGAGGCGTCCCCCCCAGCGAATGGCGAAAGGTGCGAGTGCCAGCGCGACGCTATGGCCGCATTCGGGATTGCTGCAGTAGGCCCGCATCCAATTCCCGGTGCGCTGCCTTATCAGCGCGCCGATGGTCGGCACCGCGGTGCTGGCGCTCTCCTATTCATCGTCCGCCTTTCCTTCGGCGATGAGCTCGCGTAGCAGCATCGTTGCAACATTCTCAGCCGTCGAACCGCCAATCTGGTTGGACTTCTTGCCGTGCAACGTGGTGACGGTTACGGCTCCGCGCTCAACGCGGTACATGCCAAAATATTCCTTCTCGTCCTTTGTGATCACGACGGCCTGTGGCTCTGACGGCTGAGGGCTTGTCATTTTGTCTATCCTTCCGCTCGGGCTAGGAGCTGGGCTGCGGAGCACATGTTGAAAACGGACACAGTGCGGACACGGGCGGTTTTCTCGGTTTAACTGATCCGGGCTAAGTTATTGATTTTTTTGGTGAGCCCGGCGGGAATCGAACCCGCGACCCCTTGATTAAAAGTCTGAGCCGATCTATTGAAGTGCGTCCGAAAATTCGAGCCGACAGGATACCGGCAGCCGCGTTCAAAGTCGATGTGTCGGCGGCCAATTTCGGGGCGGGCCGACCGCTAATGGCACCTCTGTATTCCCTCTGTCCGTGGGCACGTCTCGTGGCGGAGCTAAAGCGAACTCAGTTTGATCGCGGGCTTGGGCCCGACTTTGACCCCTGAGAGACGTCGTTGAAGCAAGGGAGGAGGCGACCCACTGGTCTGGACCGCCTCGCCATTCCCAGCCGTCGATCACTCGACGATGAGAGTCGGATTGAGGGCCACGGGTCGCGACATGTTGTAGAAGTTGGGCGACGTCGCCATCACCGCCTTGTGGACCTCGGCGAACTCTTCCTCAGTGCCGCTGCCCTTGACGCGGACAACGTAGCTCAGCTTTTCGTAGCCCGGCGCCACGGCAGGATCGATTCCAAGGAAGCCGCGGAGATCGATCTCCCCATCGGTCTCGATCTCCAGGCTTTCGAGGGTGATTCCGCGCACTGCGCATTGCGCGACGTACCCAACCATCATGCAGGCATTGAGCGCCGCGATCAGATGTTCCTGCGGATTGGCGAAACGATTCGTTCCGCCCAGCTCGTAAGGCTCGTCGATATCGACCGCGAACCGGCGCGGCACCCGTTCTCCGCCGATCCTGAAGCTCTCGACTTGCGCGCGGCTGCGCGCCTGGCCCTGCCAGGTCGTGGTGACGCGCCATTCTGTCTTGCCTTTCGCGGCGTCGTGCTTGACGCTGTCGATCAGAGTAAACAAATCGTCGACGTTGATGCCGTTGACGACGTTGGGCGCGAAAGTCTTCGTTTGCGCAACCATGATCGGTCTCCCTCGCTTGAGTGGGGTAATAAATTGAGGTTGGATTATCGAAGCGTGGCGAGCGCCGCCTGAATTCGCTGGCCTTGGTTTTTGGTGATCAGGCTGGACAACACCTTGCCGAACTGCGAGTGCTGGGCGCCCGAGTGGATATATTGCCAGCGGTAAGCCTTGAGGAAGGCGGCTTCGATCGCCCGCGCCTCACCGTCGTCGACTGTGCGGCCGCATTTTGCCGAGAAGTAGACGGCGTCAGCTTTTGCCTGGATTTGGAGGATGCCGTCCACCGCTCCCACCAGTTCGATGAACTCGTCGACCGCCCGGTCGCGTTTCTCTGAGGTTAAGCCAACGTCGTGGCGGATCCACTCGAGTTCGTCGAGAATCGCGTGCTGGCTTTCCTCCTTCCAGTGATAGAGGAACACGTCCTTGAACAGCTCGGAGAGTTCGGTGTCGGCATCGATGCTCTGGCGATAGTGGAGCTGCGTGAACAACTCGATATCCAGGGTCAACGCCAATACGGCCCAAGTACTCTTGCCCAGCACGGCGCGGGCGACGCCGTCGGGGTCGACATCGAAGCGATAACTTTCGGGCAAAACGTCGCCGACCATCGTGTCAATGCGGCGGAACAATGCCTGATGCTTTAATTCCTCTTCGCTGAACCGAACAAGCGCCTCGAGGGCGACTTGGTCACCGAACCAGTGATCGTGGCTCAGTTCCAGGACCTTGGCGTTGATGAAACGCTCGACCAGCCCAAAGATATTGGCGTAGGTGCGGCCCTGGATCTGGCTCACGAACCGCTTTTCATCAGCCGAGAGGGTCGTGAACTCATCCGCCAGGGAAAGTCCGTCCGGAAGGAACTTATGGGCGGTGTCGAAGCGGCGCCCGCGGATCACATCGTCGTCGATATCCCAGCGTACCCGCTTGGACGTCTGAATGCAGCGTGCATACCATTGATCGCCAGAGATTTTGTTGGTTGCGTTCTGGTCCGTAACGTGCGAAATGCGCGGACTTTCGCGAAGCTGGGGGATGTCTTGCGTGAGCATCATGCCTTCCTCCGTCTGGTGCCGATTACGAAAATCGCGATCGATCGGTGCGAACGATGCCGCAGTGCCGGCCGGAAGACTTTGCGAGGAGCTTGATTTGTTCCCGAGAAACCCCCGATTATTCCTGAGAAGCGCTGCCGCCTCCGCGGGGGGTTAATCTGCAATTCCTTTTCGAGAACTATGTACTTGACGTTGATCGGCGTGAGTTGAGGCGCGCTGGCGAGCTGGTCGCCATGGAGCCGCAGGTCTTTGATCTGCTGGTCTATCTCGTGAAAAATCGCGACCGCGTCGTCAGCAAGGACGATCTCATCGATGGAGTCTGGGGCGGCCGGATCGTCTCCGAATCGACCCTGACGAGCCGCATCACCGCTGTCCGCAAAGCGATCGGCGACACGGGCAAGGAGCAGCGCCTGATCCGAACCATGTCACGCAAAGGAATTCGCTTCGTCGGTGAGGTTCGTGACTCAAGCAAGCGACCCGAGGTGAACGGGCCGGCCCATGTGGCGCCTCCGCAAGCACCCCCCGTACAGCAGAAGATTCATTTCTGCACCGCATCGGACGGCATACGGATCGCTTATGCCAAGGTCGGAGAGGGGCCGCCTTTGCTCAAGGCGGCCAACTGGCTAAATCATTTGCAGTACGATTGGGAAAGCCCGATCTGGAGCCATCTGCTGCGCGAGCTCGCCGCCGAACACCAACTGATTCGCTACGATGAGCGCGGCAACGGCCTTTCCGATTGGGACGTGGAAGACATCTCGTTCGAAGCGTTCGTGCGCGACCTGGAGAGCGTTGTCGAGGCCACTGGGATCGATCGGTTCGCGTTGCTCGGGATATCGCAGGGTTGCGCCGTCTCCATCGCCTATGCGGTGCGGCACCCCGAGCGGGTGAGCCATCTCGTGCTCTATGGCGGATACGCCCGCGGAAGGCGCAAGCGCGGTTCGCCGACGGAGACCGAGCAGGCCGCTGCGGTGGTCACATTGATGCGCCAAGGCTGGGGCCAGGAGAATCCGGCCTTCCGGCAAATCTTCACCTCGCTATTCATTCCCGGCGGCAGCCGTGAACAAGTGCAGTGGTTCAACGACCTACAGCGGAGGACGGCGTCCCCAGAGAACGCTGTGCGGATGCGCCAGACAATGAACGACATCGACGTGACTGGTCTCCTTCCCCGCGTTACTGTACCGACGCTCGTACTGCATTGTCGCGATGACGCGGTCGTGCCATTTGAGGAAGGACGTATACTCGCTGCTGGCATTCGTGCCGCGCATTTCGTGGCCCTCGAAGGACGCAATCATTTGATCCTGGAAGGAGATCCTGCGTTGCATCGATTCCTCGACGAGGTTAGGAATTTCCTGCGGCGCTAAACGCAGCTATAACATCGAGACTAAATCAACACTGGTTCCCGAACCTTTGTTATCGTTGTCGCCGCATCGGAAGATCCGGCCATGGCACATGTACAACGTGCGCTTCGTCCGATAACGAGGCTAAAAAGGACTCCCGTTATTCGCGCGGTTAAGACCGAGATTGACCTAGAGCGGTGCTCAGGCTGGTCATGGCGAGCAAGGATGTTTGGCAGAACTTCTTTGATGCGGGCGGTCAGCTTCTTGTCTTCCGCGAATAGGTGGTGCCTCTGATGCGAGCCCCGATAGCTTTGCGTCACCCCTTTTTAGTACGAGCGCGCGCTGATACATGTTTGTGTGAGTGGTCGTTCGGCCGTCTTAACCCGATCGCGATCACTTTCTTGGTGAGGCGGTCGTCCCCACCCGGACGCGGTGACTCGTCGCGCGTCCAGCCTGCGGAAGTTCCGCTTCATGCGTTTGCCCGCTATTTGTCTTAGTAAAAGCAGGCCCAAGGCACAAAATGAATGATGTGAAAGCTGAGCGCAAACCGCTTGCCCTCGAAGGGTTGCTCGGTGTCATCCTGCTGTCGACAAAGGATGCCGAAGAAGCGGACCGGGGAGAATGACCAGCCCCCGCATTGCGCTGATCTTTTTTCTGATGCTCGCGATTGGCGGCGGGCTCGGTATCGGCTTCCTGACAGCGCCAGGCAACTGGTATGCAGGGCTTGCCAAGCCATCCTTTAATCCCCCTGGCTGGGTATTTGCGCCAGTCTGGACCGTACTCTACGTGCTCATCGCTACGGTCGGCTGGCGCATCTGGCGAGCGGCTCGTGGCCGGTGGCCGATGAGGCTGTGGTGGGCGCAACTCGTGCTCAATTTCCTGTGGTCGCCGATCTTCTTCTCCGCCCACCAAATTGGCCTCGCTCTACTCGTTATAGTCCTGCTCCTCGTCGCGATCCTTGCCTTGATTGCTGTGGGGTGGAGGCAGCACCGCTTGGCATCGTGGCTGTTGGTCCCATACGCAGCCTGGGTGGCGTTCGCTTCGGTGCTGAATGCGGAGATCTTCATGTTGAACTAGGTCCGAGGCTGCGTCACGCCAATTGCAGAACGTGGGCGACGAAGGCTGGGAGAGTGCCAAAACGTCTTACGAGAATGCATCCCACGACCTGGCGGAGGCTTGGCAAAAGGTTCATCCCGGGGACAAGTAAGCGGGGGCTGCAGAGCCGATCCAGTGGCTCGCTCACTATTGATCAGCCGGCAACCAACTGCCTAACGTAAGATAAATTATGGCCGCGACTGCTCCGCCGTCCTCTGCAAGTGCTTTGCCCGCCAAATCACCCGCTGTGGCGAAGGATGACCTGCCGAGCGGCCTGACGAGCGACGAAGCTCGCCGCCGGGTGGAGAAGTTCGGTCCAAACGCGATGCCGGATACGAGCGTCCACCCATTGCGCATGGCGCTCCAAAAATTCTGGGCGCCTGTTCCATGGATGCTCGAGGCCGCCATCGTGCTCGAGGTGGTGCTCGGCAAGTATGTCGAAGCGTCGATCATCGCCGCTCTCCTAGTCTTCAATGCTGTGCTCGGGCTGTTTCAGGAGAGCCGCGCCCGGACAACCCTTGCTGCGCTGAAGTCGAGGCTCGCGCTCAACGCATCCGTCCGGCGCGACGGCGCGTGGAAAACCGTACCCGCGGCCGAGCTTGTGCCGGGCGACGTGGTGAAGCTTTCACTCGGTGGCGTGGTTGCCGCGGATGTCCACCTCACCGGGGGAGAAGTCCTGCTCGACCAGTCCATGCTCACCGGCGAATCGGTACCGATCGAAGCCGGCGCGGGCGTGCAGACTTACGCCGGGGCGCTGGTGCGGCGCGGCGAGGCGGTGGCGGAGGTGACCGCGACCGGCGCGCGCACCAAGTTCGGCCGCACCGCCAAGCTGGTCCGTACCGCCCACGTCGTGAGCTCCCAGCAGAAGGCCGTTCTGCGTGTGGTGCGCAACCTCGCCGCATTCAATGGCGTCGTCATCGCGATGCTGGTCGCCTATGCGTGGATTCTCAAGATGCCACTCGCCGAGATCATCCCCCTCGTCCTGACGGCGGTCCTGGCATCGATACCGGTCGCGCTGCCGGCCACGTTCACCTTGGCGGCGGCGCTCGGCGCGCGCGCGTTGGCGAAGCGGGGCGTCCTCCCGACCCGCCTATCCGCGGTGGATGAAGCGGGAACGACGGATGTCTTGTGCTCCGACAAGACCGGCACGCTGACCCAGAATGCACTGACGGTGACGACGGTTCGTCCCATGCCCGGCTTCGACGAGGCGCATGTTCTGGTGCTGGCTGCGCTGGCCAGCGCGGACGGCGGGCAGGACCCAGTCGATGCGGCCATTCGCTCGGCCGTTTCGAGCAAGGGCGTCTCCGATGCGCCGAAATTGATAAAGTTCGAGCCGTTCGATCCGGCGAAGAAGATGTCCGAAGCGACCGCAACTGATTCGACCGAGGGCACACAACGTATCGTGAAGGGCGCCTTTGCCGTGGTCGCCGGGCTCGCACAACCGTCGCCGATCGCGACAAAAGCGGCGAACGAACTTGAGGCGCAGGGCTTCCGGGTTCTGGCGGTGGCGGCAGGGCCGCGGCCGGCGATGAAGCTGGCAGGGCTCATTGCACTCAGCGACCCGCCTCGTTCAGGCTCGGCAGCGCTCATCACCGAATTGCACGGACTGGGCGTGCGCACGGTGATGGTTACGGGGGATGCCCCGGCAACGGCAGCCATCGTGGCGAGGGCGGTGGGGCTCGGTGGCGCTATCTGTCCGCCCGGGCCGATCCCCGACGCTGTCCACCCGGAGCAATTCGCGGTCTTCGCCGGTGTGTTGCCAGAGGACAAGTACAAACTGGTCAAGGCGTTCCAGACGGGCGGACATACCGTCGGTATGTGTGGCGACGGCGCGAATGACGCGCCCGCGCTGCGTCAAGCGCAGATGGGAATCGCGGTCTCGACCGCAACCGATGTCGCCAAGTCGGCGGCCGGCATGGTGCTGACGGAGCCCGGCCTTGCCGGAGTCGTCGCCGCGGTCAAGGAAGGTCGCGTGACGTTTCAGCGCATCCAGACCTATACGCTCAACTCCATCATCAAAAAGATCGTGACGGCGCTGTTCCTGATCGTCGGCCTGATCATGACCGGGAACGCTATTCTTACCCCGCTGCTAATGGTCATTGTGATGATCGCTGGCGATTTCCTCTCCATGTCATTGACGACAGACAACGTGCGGCCGTCGCCGATGCCGAATGCGTGGCGCATTGCCGGCTTGACGAAAGCTGGTGTCATCATGGGTATCTGCTTGCTGGCCTTCTGTAGCGGCGCCCTGGCTGTCGGCAAGTTTGAGATGGGCTTCGGGATCGATGAACTTAGAACGCTCGCATTTATCGCCTTGGTGTTCGGGAGCCAAGCGACGCTCTACGCCATTCGTCAACGCCGGCGTTTATGGGGCTCTCGACCAAGCCTCTGGCTTGCGGTGTCGTCCGTTGCCGATATCTTAATCGCGTCGACATTGGCCGTCGGTGGGATTGCCATGAAGCCCCTACCGATGCTGGTGCTGGTCGGCGCGCTTGCCGCAGCAGCCACCTTCGGATTCGTCCTCGATATGGTGAAGATTCCGGTTTTTCGTCGGCTTGGAATCATCTAGAGCGCGCTTCGCCGCCGAAAGGATACGGGTGAAGATAAATTCAAAGGATTTTAGGGTGCGGGAAGGACACAAGGTCGACCTCAAAAAATGGCCGACGACGGTGAAGCCCGTATACAAATCGAAGGAGCAGTATAAAAAACTGCTGGAAGAGCACGTTGCGAAACTGAGCGCGTTGCAGCATCTTCATTACGCTTCCAACCGCTATGCGGTCTTGCTGATCTTTCAGGGGATGGATGCGGCAGGAAAAGATGGTGCTATCAAACACGTGATGTCGGGGGTCAATCCGCAGGGCTGCCAGGTATTCAGCTTCAAGCATCCCAGCCCGGCCGAATTGGAACACGATTTTCTCTGGCGGACCACCCGTGATCTACCGGAACGTGGGCGGATCGGCATCTTCAACCGATCCTATTACGAGGAGGTGCTGATCGCGCGGGTGCATCCCGAGATCCTCCGCACTGAAGGGCTCCCGGACTCGTTGCTCGATGAGAAGGAAGTCTGGCACGGCCGGTATCGTTCCATCGTGGATTTGGAGAGACACCTCCACACCAACGGAACCTACATCATCAAGTTCTACCTCCATCTCTCTAAGGAGGAGCAACGAAAGCGTTTCCTGGAACGCATCGACGAGCCAGAAAAGAACTGGAAATTTAGCCTTGCCGATATCGAGGAGCGGAAATTCTGGGAGGACTATATGAAGGCCTATGAGGAATGCGTCAGAACGACGAGCACAAGCGATTCCCCTTGGTATGTCGTCCCCGCCGATGACAAAGAGAATGCCCGGCTGATCGTATCCCAGATTGTCCTCGATACGTTTGATGGGCTCAAAATGAGCTACCCAAAAACAGGAGCCAAGCGCCGGCAGGAATTGCAGACGATCCGCAAGCGTCTCGCGAAATGAGATATTGAAGACGCTGGCGCAAGGAGATCGCGACCTAGGAGAGGGCGATGTATGCCAACATCCTGATACCAACGGACGGGTCGGACCTTGCTGGAAGGGCTGTCCAGCACGGCATCGCCTTGGCCAAGCGGATCGGCGCCAAAGCCACTGCGCTGACCGTCTTGCCGCCTTTTCATATGTTCACGACCGATACGCAGATGCTCGAGGACACGCCGGCTCAATACAAAGCGCGCATGGAGAAGCATGTCGAGAAGGCTCTTGGCGCCGCCGCAGCCGCCGCGCAAGCAGAACGCGTCGCATGCGAGGTGGTCCAGGTCGAGCATGAGCATCCCTACCAGGCGATCATCGATACCGCGGGGTCGAAAGGCTGCGACCTGATCGTCATGGCCTCGCACGGTCGCCACGGGATCGCCGCGATTGTCCTCGGCAGCGAGACGGTCAAAGTACTCACTCATTCCAAGATCCCCGTATTGGTTCATCGATGAGGCTCATGGCGCTTCGATGGGATGCGTACACGGCGTCTGCTCTCTTGTTGGAAAGCTAAAAGGAGATTCATCGCGGGCTCCAAATCGGTGGCACTTATTGCAGCTGGTCGTCGTCTCGACCAACGTCGCGGCGATGGGCGTCTAAGCTGTCACAACGCGTTTGAGGTGGTTCACGTCCGGTTGTGGCACGAACGAGAAGTGGCGGATAGTTCGCGATCAGGTCCGCTTTTGTAGAATAACCGGACCTAGTCAGCGCATGGCCGAATTAGCGCTAATGACCCAAAGCGGACATTTTATCTTTTACTGATTTCGCGACCACCGAGATAGGTGTTTTATGGAACCGGAGGTGGGCTATGGAGCGACGGAGATTTACGCGGGAGTTTAAGCTCGAGGCGGTGAGGCTGGTGACGGATCGCGGGGTGACGATCGCGCAGGCGTC
>Ga0157370_10009154_pt1 | contig 10615 bp, 12 predicted proteins | sample C35metaG_FD_113463 | JGI IMG/M metagenome (GOLD analysis project Ga0157370, IMG submission 113463) | Corn rhizosphere microbial communities from Kellogg Biological Station, Michigan, USA - C3-5 metaG | ecosystem: Host-associated > Plants > Roots > Rhizosphere > Soil | place: USA: Michigan... | reverse complement strand
CGAGTTATCCACAGACGCCCCCGTGCCGCAAACCCCGCGTCAGGTCGCCATCGGCCTGCCGTCGCAATTGGCCGAACGCCGTCCGGACATCCGCCAGGCCGAAGCTCGCCTGCATGCCGCTACGGCGAGCATCGGCGTAGCGAAGGGCGATTTCTATCCACGGATTACCTTGTCCGGCAACCTCGGTTCGCAAGCCATGCAACTGAGCGATTTCGGCTCATGGGGCTCACGCGCTTTCGGCATCGGCCCGCAGTTCAGCCTGCCAGTGTTCGATGGCGGTCGCTTGCGCGGTGTGCTGAACTTGCGTGAAGCGCAACAACAGGAAGCCGCGATTGCGTATCAGCAAACCGTACTGCGTGCCTGGCATGAAATCGACGATCAACTGAGGGCCTACAACTCCAGCCAACTGCGCCGCGACAGCCTCGCCGAGGCCGTGCGCCAAAACCAGATCGCCCTGCGCACAGCGAAACAGCAGTACGTGGAAGGTGTGGTGGATTTCGTCAACGTACTGACCGTGCAAAGCGAGTTACTGGCGACTCAGCAGCAATGGGTCGAGAGTTCGACCGGGGTTTCGTTGGCGATAGTTGGGTTGTATAAGGCGTTGGGTGGGGGTTGGGAGTCGGTGTACCCGTTGGCGGCAAAGGCTGAATGAAAGAAGGTGGGGGTAGGAACGGTCCTGATTTTTTTGTATGGGATTGAGGGCGACTGATCGGGCGTTAATCTTTTCACTTTTATCCCTGACCAATGCGATGCCCCCCATATGATCAACAATCCTTACGCCACGCCTACGTCCAGCTTCGAAACAGTCGAACTCGGGGTAGACTTTTTACGTCCTGAGCATGCGCAAGTTCCGATGACAGCTTGCTCGAATGTGAGAGTCTCAATAATAAGGCGACCTCTGGTGCGCTGACTAAACCTAAGGATAATAGCGACGAGTCTAGAAGTATTGTATTTATGCACCGCAGAATTGACAGCGCTAGAAGGGCAATTTTTCGGTGATATTCCGTAGTGGAGCGATGATCGAAGTTTGTGTGTTCGACTAGCCACATCAATCATTCTCTAACCGTGTATTTGAATTGCATCGCACATTCTCAAACCGGGTTCAGATACTGCGTCTCCTGTCTGACATTAAGTGTCACCACTCCCGGCATTACGAGTCGCTCGCCAAGGAATAACAATGATCACTGCATCAACGTCTTCGAAAGAGGCGATGTCTGCCTACCTATCTCCCGTTGGCACAAAGTCTGTCACCGAGTCACAGCACCGAGTCGCGCAAGACGAGCCTCCCGCGCCCAGTTCGAAAAATGCTGATTCGCTCAGCCTTTCTAGCACCTCTACCGAGTACAGCAATTCGATCATCGGGAATACACCATTCTTTCCCGTGCGGTCAGGCATGAATGCAGATGCGCTTGTTTTAGGTGCTTCCAAACCAGAAGCGATATCCAGCTCCAAGGACAAAACATTCGCCGAAGTGGCAGCGGATGCCCGTAAGCGAATGGACCAGAAATACGCGTTGATGACGTCCAGTGGAAAACCATATAGCGGCAGCGACGAAGATCGCAATGGGTTAATGGGCGATCTGGATCGACGCTCCCTGAATGCAGTCGCCACCAATGAAGGGGGAAAGTTCACTGCGCAAGAACAATCATCCGCGCAAGAGTTGATGCGTCAACAGGGCCGACTTGCCACCGGTTATTATAGTGGCCCGGCAGACCAGGAAAAAAACTGGAATGACCCCTTTATCAATGATCCTTTCGGTCGAGCAAACGCTGCATTGGATTTCATGGATAACATGAGTCCGGAGGAAAAAAACACCCCAGAGTGGCTGTCACAGCACCTTTCCTTGCAGGCGGCACTGAGTCAGGGCCAAACAGCTGGGCTGGATACAGCGGAAAGAAAAACCGGCCATTTTCACAACTTGGCAGAAATCCTTGCAGGAGTCGTGACGGAGGGAACTGATACGCGAAAATCCAACGAAACGAAAAACAGCGATCCTCTCGCAAAAATTCTAAGCAAACTTCAATCGCTCATTTCCTAACGCGCCCAATCAACCTAGATGCAAACGTCCGCCGGGTACCGAAACGATGCTGCCCGATGGTGAACTGTCTGCACGTGAGGCAGGCCTTCTGGGATTCGCCAAGCGATACGACCGGGTTTATAACCAGCTCCGGCTGTTACTCGATGTCGGCCAACTAGGGGCTTGGAGCAAGGATTACCACCAAAGTGTTTTGCCGACCTGCAGCCTGGTTGCAGATCAGTACCCACTGGTCATCTTCCACGGTGACGTTGGTACGGGCAAAACGGCCATGGCCGAGCGCATCGCCAATCGCATCGTGCGCGAATCCGGGGCGGAAGATTCGATGCTGCTCAAACTGAGCAACCGTGTCCGCGGTAGCGGGCGTGTGGGTGAAATGAGCACGTTGCTGACTCAAGTTTGGGCGGAGGTCGCGGACGCGGCCGGTAAAAACCGGCGAGCGATTCTGCTGATTGATGAGGGTGACTCCATCGCTGCATCCCGCTCTCAAAGCCAGAGCCATCATGAAGACAAGGTTGCGGTGAACACGCTTATCCAAGGAGTGGACGAGATGGGTAAGTACAAGGGGCGAGTGGTCGTGTTCCTCTGTACCAATCGACTGTCGGTGGTCGACGCCGCGCTCCAGCGCCGTGCAGCGATCGTCGAAGAGTTCCGCAGGCCCGACGCTGATGAGCGCAAAGCCCTGTTCGAAATGGATCTGCAGGGGTTGCGCTTGACGGACAAGCAGTTCCAAGAGCTGGCTGCGCTGACCGGACAGCGTAGCGAGCGGCCGGCATGGACGTACTCTGACCTTCGCACCCGTCTCTATCCGGCAGCGCTCGCACTGGCTTATCCGGATCGCGCGCTGACGTTCAAGGACTTGAAGGACTCCATTGAGTCACTGCGTCCTTCGCCTGTTATGGAAGACAAGTAAGTGCTGTTGCACCTGCGCGGCTGATGTACCTCGGCCGCGCACCGCAATCGAGTTGCGAACGGGCTGACTCGATGACTGATTGCCGAGGAGTAGCTAATGACTGCAACACCAGAAGTTTTCATTTCCGTGGATGTCGAGGCGTCAGGGCCTATCCCCGGGGAATACAGCATGCTGTCGATCGGGGCGTGCCTTGTATCTGATGACACCCAGACGTTCTCCTGTTACCTCAAACCTACCAGTGACCGATATGTCCCGGAGGCGCTGGAGGTTACAGGGTTGTCTTTGGAGAAGCTTCGTTCCGAAGGGCTAGATCCCCGCGAAGCCATGCAGCAATTCAAGGCTTGGGTTGAACAGGTGGCACCTGAGGGCACTCGGGCCGTATTTGTCGGCTTCAACGCCTCGTTCGACTGGGCATTTGTGAACCATTACTTCCATTACTTCCTGGGGGAAAACCCTTTAGGTATCGCGGCTCTGGATATCAAATCGATGTACTTCGGCGCCGCGCGCAGCACCTGGGAGCAGACCCGCTCCAGTGAAATCGCCAAAATCGTCAACCCTCGCAAGAAAGGTGACCATGACGCTCTCCATGACGCGGTTTACCAGGCCGAACTGTTCAGGCTGATCCAAGCCCAGTTGATGAGTGACTAGTCGTCTAGTCTGCGTCCGCGGCCCTCATGTTCTCCAGCAGGCCCGAGGCGTTTGATGTCCCTGGGAGGGGGAACATTGCGGGCGAGTAATCCAGCCGCCACCGGAGGGCGTCCTGCGCTAGAGCCGGGCTCGCTGGTTCCCTGGAGCCTTCTACTGCCAAGCATCGACCAGTTCCCAAGGGGGCATAGGGCACGAAGGCAACGTGGTTGCTCTCGCACCATCGCACAACGTCATCCGAGTCGGTATTGATCAAACTGAAAGAATTCTGGATGGCAGCTATTGGAGCAATTTTCGATACTTCCACCGCTTGCGCGATGGTCGCCTTGGACAGTCCAAGCGCTTTGATTTTAGCCTCCGTGCGCATTTGCTCCAGCTCTCCGACCTGATCGTCGAGCGGGACGTTTGGGTCAATTCGGTGCAGGTGGTAAATGTCGATGGCATCGACGCCACGTCGGCGCAGGCTAAGTTCAACGCACTGGCGCAGGTAGGCTGGTACTCCGCAAGGTGTCCATTGGCCCGGGTCTTGGCCACCGCAGCGGTTGCTCATGGGTCTTGACGCCAGAAGGGAACAAACGTCTCAAAAAGCGTCAACGGCTGCAGGAGGCCTATATCCAAGAAACTCAGCTGCAGATGGAGAGAGACCTAGAAACGTAATTTGTACTATCCCAGAATCCTAACCCCTGTCTTTGATTCCGAGGCCCTTGACCGATTTGGCACGATTCTGATCCAGCGCGTTGTAATACGTGTTCTGCGTTGTTGACATACTCTCGTGGCGCAAGTCTGCTTGAAGATCTTTGATATCGCGGAACGGCGCGTCAAATGTAGCCGCAGTGTGGCGAAGCCAATGCAGGGACGCAGAACGAAGTTTATCCATTTCTAAGTCAGTTTGACCCTCATCCTTCATGCGCTGAAGTGATTTATCAAACACCATTTGAATGAGGGCACGAATGTAACGATCTGACAGGCCAGCCCGACCTCTGACCGTTGTGACCAGTGGTGTACTTTCCTTGTAAGACGGCAGCGGCGGAAGGGAGAGGGTGGTCCGATATCGCTTCAAGTAGTCTTCGATGTATTCGTCACGTACGCTAACTTTCGCAGACTTATTACCCTTACCCACGACGTTGAACCACAAATTCTCACCGTCGAATTCGAACGAACCCATTGTAGGTTTCCAATTGTCCCGACCGACGAGATCAGAAATTCGGAGATAGAGAGAGAAGAGGGTGGCCACAATAAATAACGTTCGCTCGTGCCTAGGATCCTCTGCGGCCATGACTTCTGCGGTTTCAATAACATAATTCCACTGGAGCGGAGTCAGCGCCTTTCCGGAACTCATCACCGTGTTGCGCTGTTTATAGTTGGATTTTTATTTGACTGACCGAATTGGATTGGCTTCTGAGGTAAGACCTTCGTCGATGGTGTACTGAAAAAAACTGCCACAAACGGCAAACACCTGGCCCATCGACCCAGCAGACATTTTATACGCTGTGTCTTCTACATCTTTACTGTTCTCCGCAGCTACCTTGCGAATCTGCTTATCGATCTTGACGTTAAAAGGCCGCCATTTGTCGTTGATAACGTAGGTGTCAGTTTCAGCGGCCTTACGACCCCCAACCCGGGAAAATCTCGATTTAACGATAGGACCGATCCACTCAGGGCGAGGTTGTAAGCAAAATTCCAGGAAACTCTCACAATCGTGGCGTCTGAGCTCGAGAAGTGGCTTCTTGGCTATCAGGAGAGACCAAAGCAGAAGACGCTCAACATGGGTACGGTATGAATTGAACGTGGCTTCGTTGTTTGAATAGGACTTTAGGAATCCGCGAACCGCCAAGTAACCCTCTTGAGCCTTTATCTCTGACGGAAAGGAGAAAAGGAACTGAGTGACAACAGGCTGCTCATCAGACAAACGACTGAAATTCAGGTCTCTAAAACGATTGTAGGTGTCAAACAAAGGAATCGGAGACGCAGGCATGTGATAACCAGGGTAGAGAGTGAAACGGCTTGATGTGATGTTAAGCAACGCCCTAGCAATCTGCAACAACCGGGTCTGCGCGTTATCGGATATTACATTTGTATCGAACCTTAGAGGTAGCGTCAGTTGACATAGGACTATCAACACCGGGTCCGGACCTATAATGGTTTTTGAACGCTGACAGAACAGCTACCATCAACGGCGGCTGGGCGTTGATACAAAATCCCGCTCAAATTCGGCTTCACACTCTTTGATTCCCTATAGATCTCATCAAAGGCCAGCAATGTCCCAGAAAAATTTTTACCGCCGCCGGACGCTGGCTGCACGGCTCACTAAGCTGATAACGCAAGTGGCAGTGGGCAGTGCTGCTGCGTCAGGTGTCTTCTTGACAGCGTCACGCCGAACCGGGAAGTCCACTTTCGCCCGCGAAGATTTGATGCCTGCGTTGGAAGAGGCGGGAGCCATTGTGTTGTATGCCGATCTTTGGAAGGACCTGACGACAGAGCCAGGAGCTGTCATAGTCGAGACTGTCCGAGAAGCTATTGGACGTGACGAGAAACTCATGAGCCGATTGGCGATAGCTCCCGGGCTGGAAGCGGTAAGTGTCGGTCGCGTGAATTTCAACGTGAACAAAATTGGGCTCGGGAAAGAAGTCGGTCTCACCAAGGCATTTGAAGCGCTGTCCGATGAGGCGAAAAAACTCATTGTTCTGATAATCGACGAAACTCAACATGCGATCACGACAGACGAAGGCGTCGCAGCGCTCTTTGCGCTAAAGGCCGCCAGGGACGAACTTAACAGCTCCAAACATTATGGTCTTCGCATCGTTTGCATCGGATCAAACCAAAACAAGCTTGCCATGCTTCGCAATAGCAGCGATGAGGCGTTTTTTGGGGCCACAATGGTGCATCTCCCAATGCTAGATAGAGACTTTATTGACTGGTATCACAAGGAGCTTGACCTTCCATATGATCTAGCCCCTTCAGATATCTTTCAGTTGTTTGAAGAGAGCGGTTATCGGCCCGAACTTCTCAGCGCAGCCGCAGACGGTATCCGTTTTGACCTCCCCGTAGACCCCGAATCCACCTTGGTGCGTTTTGCCGAGCTTGTCCGAGCGCAAGCAGAAGAACTCAATGCGAATCTTAAGACAGTGATTCATAGCCTCACACCGATCCAGTCTGCCGTCATTTGTGTGATGGGTGCAAAAGGTGAGGGTTTCGCACCCTTCGAATCTTCGACCATGGAGTTGTATGCCAAAGCAATAGCGAACGCTGGCATAGCCACAAGCGAGCCGAGGGTCGAAGTGCTAGATGTGCAGCTAGCGCTCATAGCATTACAGGAAAAGAAACTGGTCTGGAAAACTTCTCGCGGTGTCTATTCGATCGAGGAACAGGTGATAGTTGACCTTCTACGCGAAGATGGTCTGTTGGATGACCTAGTGTGAACCTCATCAATAGTGGTTCCTGCGTTACAGCACGGTAGGAGTGCACCCGTGCGTGGCGTTTTATTCCTCGTTATCGAGACAGCTAAATCGCTGTGGCCGTGGAATTGGTGAGTTGCCACGTAGAGCCGCTTTGACAAATTCCGCCACAAGCTCAAGGCTTTCACGATCTGCTGTGTACACCGCCTTAACAAGCCTGTCTCTTGCTCGACGCTTGATCATCAATATTTCGTCAAAGTTGGCTACTTCCGAACGTTCGCTGCGATCGCTCATGTGATGACTCACTTGCTGGTTAACTGAAATTTCAGATGATCGGATGTCAGAGGCCTCCAGCCTGAAAGGGATCGCAGGTGGTTCTCTCCTGGACTTCACTGGCCGTACACGAGATTCCGGTGGTTCCATTTGTTTGGGTGTTGAAGTACTTTGAAGGTAGCGCCTAGATCCCGCAAAAACGATCACTTCAATCGTAATACCGGAGTTTCGTGTACGGCCGTTTGACCTATCAAAGTGAACCCGCGCAGGAGGTCTGAACGATGACTGATAAGCCCGTTGGATGTCGTCCCTATAGCCGGTTTGAAGATGGGTACGAGGATCTTCCACTCGATTCAAACGAGATCGAGGTTCGCCTGGCTATCGCTGACTATGTGATTCGCCGAGTTGCTGGCACACCCACGGGTGAAAGCATTTTCAAGGGATTGGTCAGGAATTTTGAGAACCGCTACCCACACCATAAATTGCTCGCTCTTTATTTGACTAGCCCTGAATCTTTGGTACCGGAAGACGGGGAAAGTGAGTCAGAGGCGGAGGTTGAAGATAGCGAGGCCGGCCTTTCACTGAATAAGCTGGATATCAAATTGTGTGAAAGCCTGCTCCATTGTCATCCGGATCAAGAACCGTGCGGCCCACTCGCAGGATTGAGCTTTGATTTCACTGAACGAGAATCCCGTCGCCGAAAAAAGTGACGTTCTTTGAGTGTTAGGAGGTAATGCCAGCCTAAATCCTCGAGACGCGTATCGAAACCGCGGACAAGGTGTCCGTCAGGTTTTTTACGTATCGGTGCTTTAAAAGGGAGCAAAGAATGAGCGCTAAAGTCGTTAGCGATATCGCTGCTAATGCCCGGGCCAAACTTGAGCGTCTGCAAAAGTCGTCCAAGTATCGTAGTTTTTTTAACGTCGATGCTATTGATGCTTTTACCAAGGTAGAAGGCACCGCTTTCGCCGGTGTACCCTTGAAGCGTACGAAGGTTTTTGACGATCCATCGTCGCGTGGCTGATTGCCGATGATTTGAAAGGCCGGACATCGCTTGGTTCATGGGCAGTTGTAGCTGTATTGCTGCGGATAAGATTTTGATGTAACCCACGTCTGAGTGCGTCAGAGCTGAGCCGGTAAGACAAGCCTCCACGACTGAGGCAGAGCCTGCACACAGAAAATCAGTCATGTCAGTCCGTTTTGTGGGTGAACAATACCTTAACGTTTGTGAAGTCTGTCTCGGCGCTAATGTCCATGTGCGAATACGTCCGGCCCGCAACTGTCAAAATGGGTATTTTCTCTCCATCCTGACCGATCGCTTCGCTAGCCTCCAAAAGCGGCTCCATACGCCACTGGCCAGTTTTGTTGACAAAACCAGGAGTGACATACTGGATTGACCGGACCTGAAAGGAGTCATGCTGCTGCTCGAGGATATCTTTCAGTGAGTCAAACGAAGAGACCATGAGCATCTCGCCCATGAATTCCTTGCCTTCACGAACCTCCGCTTGCAGATAAAACCATGGACACATTACTGTCTGTCGAACGAAGGGTCGTGCTAGAAAATCGTCATTGAATAGGCTGGAAAAGATCATCGATCGTCCATGCTTCTGGTTCATGCCAAGCCTCTCCGCGTCACAAATGACCAATATATGTTGTAGTCATATATTGTGCAATGAAGCCTTATCGTTCCTTTTGTGAGACCGCAAAATGGAACTGAGAAAAGCATTTGGGGCAACGCTGAGGCAGGTTCGCCTTCAGAAAAACCTTACGCAGGAGGATTTTTCGCTCGTCAGTAGCCGGACCAATGTCAGCTTGCTCGAGCGAGGCGGCACCAGCCCGACACTTGATAAGCTCGAAGAACTCTGCAGCGCTCTCGGCATCCATCCAGTCAGCTTGGTGGCGGCATGCTATATGCGGAAAGAAAACACCGGGGATATCAGGAGATTTCTATCCCATGTAGAGAATGAGCTGCAACTCATTGGAATGTCATCGACAATCGAAAAGGAGGGCAGGTGTGACATCTGACCCTGATCATCATAGAGCGCATGGAATTAGCTCAACTAAATAGCCGTTTAGTTGAATTATCAATGAGTTAGCGGAAAATTTTCACTTGTCTGCTGCTATCGTGTAAGCAGCGGGAAAAAAGCGGGACTGGGCAAACGCTTCGTACCGAAATCAGTGCCCAAATTTGCACCTGGGCGAGGTACCAAGCGTAGTCTTTAACAACCACGGAAGAATTACGCGTACCGGCTCGAATTGAGGTGAGTCAACATCGATAAGACCGTTCAATTTTAGCAGGATAATCCGCTTGTTTGTCCTTTCAGTGGCGACCGAAGGGACCGGTGCGGATATATATAGCAGTACCTATTAAACAGTTAAAAGAGGAATAAATTCGGTGAATCAATTCTTCACCGATCGAGTTGCCTAGCGTTGAACGGAGCGCAATCCTGAAAAAACGTCTCAATTTACCCATTTTTCCCGCAACCAGTTCCGTTTTCAAATGCTAAGCGGCGGTGCAGTAACCGCTGCAAAACATCGACAAGTTTCTTTAGCTAAAACAATAACTTGCAGCGTATTTTCACGAAGAAACGGATCTCTTCGGTAAAGCATTAGTCTTAGGGCTCGTTTCTATCTAATTGATTTAACTAGAGATTTTTATGGCCGAGCGTTCCTGCTTTTAGCTGACATTCACAATTATCGAGCGCTTTGCCAGGAAGATCTGCGTGCAACCGGGCCCAATTGGAAACATACTGTTACGTGTAATGTATATTATGTTAAATTATGTGTCTGTGCGGAACTTTCTATGCTTGTGCTTGAGGCCACGCGCCACCACTTTCCGATTTTTGCAGACGTTCAGGCTCTTCTCGTTGGACGTCCTTCATGACTTCGGTCCCTGATGTATGCATGAAAGTTTTGCCCCGTCAGTACAAGAACTCCAGGCGGATATCGCTTTTGAGGCCTTCAAGCACGCCTCATCGATACAGCCGAGCGTTTAACTGATGTCATTCGTTTGCGGCGGTAACAACCAATGTCGTTCGGTGGTCCATCCGAGAAAAACCTGAGCCCCCTCACTTTTCTGGCGGTTCAGGGTCAACGGGAGCCCGGAAGCTGCCACACGCAACCCCATAATTGCCGGTAGAAATCTCTCCCGGAATGCAATGGGTTGAGCCGCGAAATGAGCTTCGATGCTATCGATTGCGCAACGCCTCTCGGCGTCATCCTGCATGGATAAATAAAACACCATCTGGCGCCAGGCATAAGCGGTATTTTTGAGCATCACCAAGCTTGAGTGATAGAACTTGATTTTCATCTGCTGCCGCATGCATATCCATTGGAAGCACTCCTGAGCAAGTGAAT
>Ga0157370_10009153_pt1 | contig 10615 bp, 6 predicted proteins | sample C35metaG_FD_113463 | JGI IMG/M metagenome (GOLD analysis project Ga0157370, IMG submission 113463) | Corn rhizosphere microbial communities from Kellogg Biological Station, Michigan, USA - C3-5 metaG | ecosystem: Host-associated > Plants > Roots > Rhizosphere > Soil | place: USA: Michigan... | reverse complement strand
GGGAGACATGAACTCGACGGCGCGAAAGCCTGCGGATGCGGCGGCGGCAAAACGGTCGAGGAAAGGAACTTCCTGGAACAGAAAGCTTAGATTTGCGGAGAAGCGAGGCATGGGCAAGTGTAGCAAGTGGCGGCGGGGCGAGGCGGAGGATAGGTGCAGTGAGTTGACATTTCAGGTGCAGGCAAGGTATCTGTGAGATAGCTCACGAAGTAGGCGGGGCGCGGTAGCCAAGTGGTAAGGCAGAGGTCTGCAAAACCTTTATTCGTCGGTTCGACTCCGATCCGCGCCTCCAATAAGTTAACTATTCGATTCGCAAGCGCGATTCTTTGCGAACGTAACTGTCCGAAAATCGCGGGTTTCAAATCCCCCTGATCATGTGGCATTGTCACTGATGATTTCAACCGGCGGACCGGCTGGCTCGCGAAGAAAATCCGCGAGCCGGGCGAATGTAAAGGCGGCAGGTATCAGAATCGCGAATAAAATCGTCGCCACGTAGCGGTTTGAATACTGAACGATGTAATACAGCAAGGGGTAGGCGAAAAGGATGGCGCCAAACAGGGCAGCCTGCAGCTTGAGCCCATTCCTCCACATCAGCGCAAGCCCGATAAATGCGGCGAAAGACAAAATCGCTCGCACCAGAAACGTTCCTCTGTTCGAAGGCAGGTCCCCCCAGAAGAAGACCATTCGATGGAGAGTGAGCCGCCAGAATGATCGCGGGTTGTTCGTGATCCACTCGATTGCCTGGTGAAGAGCCTCTCTATTAAAGCGGAGTTCTCCCAATTCGCTTACTCTGAGTGCTGCCGCAGCCGAACAGGTTGGGTGCACTCTACAGATCCTTTCCTGATTGCCTTGCTGGGATGCGGAGGCGTCGGGACCATTCGATACCAATAGCTCCAAGCCGAAATTATCGCGCATGGGGATCCACCCGCCGAGTGTCAGACGGTTCCGCATGGCCCACGGAACAACTAGCGCGACTATCAGAACGACAGCGACACCGCAGCATTTCGCTCGTAGAATCCAGGAGTATCGATGAGCGCATATCAAAAATATGACGAGGTGAACCGGTAAAATTGTGAGGGTGGAAGGGAAGACGTACATCAATCCGCCCCACCCCAATCCATATACTGCCGCCAAGCCCAACGAAGGCTTTTCTATCAACCGAAAGATCGTTACGGTCAGGCCTAGTAAGAGTAGGGCAGCCAGCCACTCATCCCGCCCGCGGAAAACTTCAGTAGATCGAAGTATTGGATAGAGAGCAGCGATAAGACCAGCGAATGCGCCGACGCGCCTTCTGATCCCTAGTGCAGCCGAAGCGGCAGGCAGCACTGCGAATGTCAGAGCATAGCCACAGATGTTGAAGAGGTTTCTCACCACTGCACCAGCAAAACCCATGCCAAAAATGTAGAAGATGAGCGCAGTGGTCGCTGGGAAAGAAGGAGGCACATGGGCAGTCGGACCCGTAGGCGCGAAGAAGGGATCGGAGAATCGGCCTTTCTGTAACAGGCTTACCGCGACTTGGATACCCTCATCGCCGGATTTGAGGACTCCTGCCGTTAACGTTCCATAGAGCAGTTGATCATGCGAGATTTGCGAGAGCAATATCAGGCGCACCACGATTGCGATCGTGAAGATGACCAAGGGAACTGCTCGCACGCTCTTATCGACGCGAATCGGCCAGCGATCACGGATGAGCATTATTGGTTCAAGTGCAATGGCCCAGCCTTCCGCATCCATTAAATATAAAACAGGCGGGAGGTTTAGTCTCCCGCCTGTCAACTTGTATGTAAACGAACGCCGAATTACTTGCCTATGTTTAGGCCAGCTCCTTCCGTGCAGCCAAAACCCACTGCGCTATTGTAATTGTCGAGTGTGATCGTGAAACCCGCCAACGTAGTCTGGAGGCTCGAGGAGATGGAAACCAGCTGGGGCGGGTTTCCAGTGACAAAAACGATACCATTCAGGTCGTTATTCATCGTTGTAATGGCCGTATCGATCAAATCCGGGCTGCCGGTTTGTGCTCCGGCGGCGAGGTTAATCACAGCGGCAATGAACTGGCTAAGCGCATTGACATAGCCGCCGGTGTGCAGGGAGCCGTTGGGCAGGAGAGCCAGAAGCTGGGCCTGAGTATAAGTTTCGTTACCGATAACCATGCTATGGTCGGTTGCCCCGTTATAGGTGACACCATCGATTGTCGCGGTAACGTTCGGCCAGTTCTGGGCCTTGTGCCAGAAGCCCTGTGTCGCCGGGCAGCCCGTCGGCTGGGGCGGGGGAGCACCACCGCCGTTGGCGATGTCGTCCAAATCGTTGGCCAGGAATTGACGCTTTGTGTAATTTGATGGGTCACTTATACTCTTGGTCGCACTGCCGCTGTAGTCGATGAAATATAGATCGCCATTATTGTTCGCGGCAAAAAGATGTCCGTGCCCGTCAACTGAGGTTTGATCCCAATTGCTTTCGATGCAGCCGTTGGGGTTAAGGCAAGTGGTGGGCGTGGAAACTTTGGCTTTAATGTGGAAAGTGGTGGCTAATCCGTTGGCGTCAGGGCTGACAGGGCAGAGCTGCCAGAGCTCAGTCGAGCCGCTTAGGATGATGCAGCCCGAAAACGAATCAAATTCAAGCCCGTGCGAGGGAAGCCCTCCCTGAATGGCAGGACTACCGGGATTTACGTCGTCGACAATAGTCACTCGCGTCGTGACAAAAGTGTTGGTGTCCAGCACTCCGAAGTGACCGTCGAGAGCGTGGTCGTTTGCATCCCCGTAATAAGCGGTGTTACCGATAAAAGCCCCTCCCCGGAGGAAGGTGTCTGCACCGGTTACGGCGTGCGTAGTGCCGTTCGCGCTGAGCGCAGTAAAAGGAATAGGGATGGTGTCGATATTGAATTGGCCCGTGCCTGCATCGTTAGGAAATATGAACATCTGCGCCTTGCTCGGCGGTATGGCTAAGCCATAAGCTTGACCAGCGGTAGCGCCTGCGGGTGTCTTCTCGAACAGGAGCGTACCGTCGGTTGCCACCGACCCGACTGCATTCGCGGCAGTGCTCTGCTCGCCCACCAGAAGCGTTTTACCCGTGGTGTCGTTCGGATCGAAAAGTAAACCGTCGGCACCCTTCAGGCTTGCCAACGGGGTGTTTGACCCGAGGCTCAGCCCGGTGACGCTGTCGTAAACGAAGGAAACCTTGAAGAGGTTAGGGGTGGTAGGACCAAGCCCCTGGGTCTGAAAGGTTGTGAAAAACAGGTCCCCAGCTAAAAGGGTGGTTGCGTGGGCTGGCGGAGCCAACGCGCCCGCCATTACGGCGAGTGCTAGCGTGCTGCCCAAAATCGATTTATTCAGTTTCATGTGATACTATTCCTCCTAAAATCCAAAATCTCCAAAAGTGGATCGTCATTGCCCAGTGTCCTCATGACAGGCGGAAACGATCGATAGCATCTGTTGTTCTTTAGTTTCTAAATCAATGCCTTCTTAAGCGCTGCTTGCGCGACCCGCTAGCGTGGTACTCATAGTACTTATACCTTTTAGACGCAGCAGCATGAGTCCTGACAAACTCCGGTCCACGTAGATCTTACTTGAGTTATATCTGTGGACTGAAGTCTATCTTTCGGACAATTCCGACTCCCGACTGTGCTGCGCTCACAAGTTCCAAGGTGTATACTTCCTGTGTCCGGAAATGCTTACTGAAATTCCGGCAGGGCGGAGGGCGGTGATGGGGTCCTTCAGGCGTGAGGCCCAGTATGCGCAGCAGCGCTCTCTAGCCGTGCGGGCAGCGATCTTCGCCCTCGTCTTCGCCGGCTGCGTAATCGCCACCAGCTTGTTGGAGGCTCAGGCTGCCTCACAGGCGCCGGCTAACGCTCGAGCGTTCCTTGACACCTATTGCATCACTTGTCATAACCAGAAACTTCACACTGCGGGGCTCGCCCTCGACAGTATCGCTGCTGCGCGGCCGAGCGAACACGCGGAAGTTTGGGAGCGTGTGATCGCCAAGCTGCGAGCCGGCTCGATGCCGCCGCCCGGAATGCCGCGCGCCGATGCCGCCACCTATCGCGAAATAGCGAGTACGCTTGAGAGCGAAATCGATAAAGCCTGGGTGATGCGTCCGAATCCTGGCCGTGTAAGCGCGGTCCACCGCCTGAATCGCGCGGAATACAACAGTGCGATCCGTGATTTGTTCGCACTCGATATGGATTTGAAACCGCTGCTCCCGGGGGACGAAACCGCGGACGGCAGTTTCGACAATTTCGCGGATGTGTTGTCGATTTCGACGGCGCACCTGGAACGGTATCTCTCGGTGGCGCGCCAAGTCACGCTTCTGGCGACGGGCTTGCCTCCAGCCAAACCGGAGATGGAAAGATTCGAAATCCCTTTGCACGTGCTGCAAGACGACCGGCAAAGCGAAGATCTGCCCCTGGGATCGCGAGGCGGTATCGCGATTCATCACGACTTCCCGGTGGACGGCGAGTATCTTATTAAGGTTCGTCTGCAAAGGCAGTATCAGGATTACCTCAAGGGCATGGGCTGGCCCCAGCAATTGGACGTTCGCCTGGATGGCAAGCTGCTGAAGCGGTTTACCGTGGGTGGCGGAGCCAAGGGCCGACCTGCGGCCACCAGTTATGCGGGCGACGGTGAGCCGGGGTTCGCCGGCGATCCCGAATGGGAAAAATACATGCAGCTTACCGGAGACGCGGGGTTAGAAGTGCGCGTTCCGGTGAAAGCGGGTCCGCGCATCGTGGGCGTATCGTTTGTGAGGGAGTTGTGGGAACCGGAAGGCCTTCCGCAACCGCTGCAAAGGGGCCGCGTGATCGCCAACGACCAAGTCTACATGGATTATGCCAATGTGGGCTCGGTACAAATTGGCGGCCCGTATTCCAGTTCGCAATCTGCTAGCGGGCCAGCCAAAGATACTCCCAGCCGACGCGCGATTTTCGTGTGCCATCCCGCCAGCGCTGCGGCCGCGGAAGAACGCTCCTGCGCCACCAAGATTCTTTCGCGAATGGCACGGCTGGCATACCGCCGGCCCGCGACGAGAGCGGATGTGCAGACCTTGCTCCAATTTTTCGATAACGGACGGAGAGAGGGTGGAAGCTTCGACAACGGGATTCAATACGCGCTCGAACGGATGCTGGTGGATCCCGACTTTCTGCTGCGCGTACATCGAGCCCCAGCGACTCCGGGCACCTATCGCCTTAGCGATCTCGAAGTGGCTTCGCGTTTGTCGTTTTTCCTGTGGAGCAGCATTCCCGACGATCGCTTGCTAAACCTGGCTGAACGCGGGCAGCTCACTAACCCGACGACGCTCGACAGGGAAGTGCGCCGGATGCTGGCCGACGCGCGCGCTACCGAGGCGCTGGTGAACGATTTCGCGGCACAGTGGTTGAATCTACGCCGCGTCGAGGAAATGGTGGTCGATCCCGAGCGCTATCCCAATTACGACGAAAGCCTATTGCAGGCGTTCAAACAGGAAACCGAACTGTTCGTGGCCAGCACCCTGCGTGAAGACCGCAGCGTGGGCGATCTTCTGGACGCCAACTATACCTTCGTCAACGAGCGTCTGGCGCGGCATTATGGGATTCCGGGGATTTACGGAAGCCGCTTCCGGCGTGTCACCCTCCCGAATCACGATCAGCGCGGCGGGTTGCTGGCGCAGGGAGCGCTGCTCGCCACCACATCTTATCCTGACCGCACTTCGCCGGTGCTGCGCGGGAAATGGCTGCTGAACAATATTTTTGCCTTGCCGATTCCCCCACCGCCTCCCGGCGTCGACACCAATCTGGTGAACCAGCCCGGCGCGACGCCGGCGTCGATGCGCGAACGACTGGCGCAACACCGGCAGAGTGCGTCTTGTAACAGCTGCCATTCGGTGATCGATCCCCTGGGCTTCGCGCTAGAAAATTTCGACGTCATCGGGGGATGGCGGACTGTGGACGAAGGGGGCAAGCCAGTGGATGCGAGCGGCGCGACGTCGAGTGGCGCAAAGGTGGAGGGCCTTAAAGGGTTGCGGGCACTCCTGCTCGATCAACCCGAACAGTTTCCCCGCACCGTCACCGAAAAGCTTCTCGCCTATGCGCTAGGGCGGCGACTCGAATACAATGACCGGCCGGCGGTGCGCCAAATCGTTCGCGATGCGGCGGCACACAATTACCGCTGGTCGTCGCTGATCGTGGGGATTGCCGAGAGTCCCACGTTCTTAACTGGCGCCTCGCCGGCGGCAGCGGGCGCACCTCTCACGGCCTTGAAGTGAACTAAGGAGACGGCGGAAATGGCTTTCCTGACTGCGAAATCTTTACCGCGACGGACAGTGCTGCGGGGGTTGGGTGCCACTATGGCGCTGCCGTTCCTCAATGCCATGTTGCCCCGCTTGCGAGCTGCGGCGAAGCCGGCTCATCGTTTTCAAGCGTTCTATGTGCCGAACGGGATGGCGATGGAATATTGGTCACCGAAGACCGAAGGCAGCGAGTTCGAGCTTACGCCGATCCTCCAGCCGCTGGCGGCGTATCGCAATCAGATGCTGGTGTTATCAGGAATTAAATCGAGCTGGAACTATATCCACGCTGGCGCTTCCGGATCATTTCTGACAGGAACGAAGCGCGGCGGCCGCAATGAGGTGGAAATCATCGCTGACGTTTCGATGGACCAGTTGCTCGCGCGGCACTTCGCGAGCGAGACTCAGGTGGCATCGCTAGAGCTTTCGATGGACGCACCGGCGAACGCGGGAGCCTGCACGGGAAATCTGAGCTGCGTTTATACCCACACTCTTTCGTGGCGGAGCCCGACCCAGCCGCTGCCGACGGAGTGGAATCCGCGGGCTGTGTTCGAGAAGCTATTTGGCGACAGCGGGAGCACCGAACGCGGTGCGAGGGAAGCACGCTTGCGGCAGCACAAGAGCATGCTCGATTCCGTGACAGAGAAGCTGGCGAGCCTCAAGAAGGAACTGGGACCGCAGGACCAAGTCAAGGTGGACGAATACACGGAAGCGATTCGCGACGTCGAGCGCCGCATTCAGCGGGCCGAGGAACAGCGCGCGCTGGAACTGCCCGCGATGGAGGAGCCGCTGGGCGCACCGCCGGTCTTCGAAGATCATCTGGCGCTGATGTTTGACTTGAAGCTGCTGGCGCTGCAATCCGATCTCACGCGCGTCATCACCTTCATGATCGGTAAGGAGCAGAGTGCCCGGCCCTATCCCCAGATCGGCGTACCGGAGGCGCACCATCCGCTTTCACACCACAACGACATACCCGATTTGGTCGCGCGCATGTCTAAAATCAACACCTATCACACGCAGTTATTCGCGCAGTATCTAGCGAAGCTGCGCGGAACGCCTGACGGTGACGGGTCGCTACTGGACCACATGACTATCCTCTATGGAGCGGGCATTTCGAACAGCAACCGGCACTCGGGCGACAACCTGCCGCTGCTGGTGATGGGCGGCGGCGCGGGACGCCTCAAGGGAGGACGGCATCTCAAGTATTCCGACAAGCCATCCAACGCAAACTTGCTGGTGACGCTGATGGACAAGATGGACATGCCGGTGGAGCATCTTGGCGCCAGTACCGGCAAACTCCCGCTCGATACGTTATCCGGAGTTTAGACGTATGCGGATCGCAGCCCCTTGGCAATGCTGCATACCAGCAGCCTTCGCGGTATTCGCCGCTGTCCTGTCGGGCGCCGCGGGCCGGCCGCCGCTGGTCGAGGCAGCCAGGAACTCCGATAAAGATGCGTTACGCGCTCTGCTCCAGAAAAAAGTGGATGTCAACGCTGCCGAAGCGGATGGCTCGACGGCGCTGCACTGGGCTGTCTATCGCGATGACCTCGAAAGCACCGATCTGTTAATTCACGCGGGCGCAAATGTGAATTCGGCCAACGATCTCGGCGTCACGCCGTTATGGACCGCCAGCTTGAACGGAAGCGCCGCCGTGGTGCGGAGACTATTGGAGGCTCATGCCAACCCCAACGCGGCGCTCCTGGCAGGGGAGACGCCGGTGATGGTGGCGGCGCGCGGCGGGTATCCTGAGGTAGTCGAACAACTGCTTGCGAAGGGCGCGAACGTAAACGCGCATGGCGCGCGCGGCCAGACGGCGCTGATGTGGGCGGTGGCGCAGAAACACCCCGAAGTGGTGAAAGTTTTGCTCGCGCACGATGCGGATTTAAAACCCCGCTCGGAGGTCTGGAAAGAAGTGATGGCGGTACCCCCGCACGGAAATCTGGATTACAATCGCGCCATCCCGCACGGCGGCGAGACGGCGTTGATGTTTGCGGTCCGCGTGGGCGATATCGCGTCGGCGAAGATCCTGGCAGCCGCCGGTGCCAACGTTAACGATGCGGATGCGTGGGGCGTCAGCGCCACGGTGCTTGCGGCTCACTCCGGATTCAGAGAGCTGGTCGAATTCCTTCTCGATAAAGGAGCCGACCCGAACATGGCCGAGGCCGGCTTCACCGCGCTGCATGAGGCCATCATGCGGCGGGATGAACAAATGGTGCGTACCCTCCTCGCGCATGGCGCGGATCCCAACGCGCCCTTGAAGACGTGGACTCCCACACGCCGCGACTCGCATGATTTTAATTTTGCTCCCGCCTTGGTGGGAGCGACGCCCTTCTGGCTGGCCGCCCGTTTTACGGAGCCGAGCGTCATGCGCCTGCTGTTAGAGCATGGGGCAAATCCCTTGTATGTGCTCCATTCCGACTATGAACAGCTGCGCGGTCCGCGCAAACGTGAAGTGACTACGGCTCTAATGGCGGCGATGGGAATGGGCGGCGGCACCGCGTGGGTCCAACCCGATCGGGCCGAGCGCGAGGCCTTGACGCTCGAAGCCGTCAAGCTGGCGGCGGAGTCCGGTGTCGACGTCAACGCCGCGAACACCGACGGCCGCACAGCGCTCGACGCAGCCAAGACCTTGAAGTACGAGACGGTCGCCAAGTTTCTCATCGAGAAGGGCGCTCGGTCCTCCAATAAAGCGGTTCGCCAGGAAGCGCCAACAGATCAGTAGCTGGGTCAGCGCGAGGCTGCGGCCAACGGAGTTTGGCTTACGCGCTCGAAGCTAGCATCCAGCCTAAGTATGAACTCGTCAACGTCATGCTTGGAGATGTTGAGTGGTGGCGTGACGCGAATCACATTGCCGTACGCGCCGCCTTTGCCGATCAGCAGACGATTTTCACGCGCGGCTTCCAGGAGGGCCGCAGTCGCCTCCGGCGCGGGTGCCTTAGTTTCGGGGCTCTTCACTAGCTCGATCGCCTGCATCAGGCCCATCCCGCGCACATCGCCGATCACCGGATGCTTGGCCTGCAGTTCTTCCAGGCGGCTCCGCAAGTAAGCGCCCGTCTCGGCCGCATTGATCATCAGCTTGTGATCGTCGATGAAATCGATCACGGCCTTGGCTGCAGTGGCAGTGACAGGATTCCCGCCGAACGTCGAAATGGTGGCGCCCGTCAGCGCATCGGCGACTTCGGGCCGCGCCACCGTCAACCCGACGGGAGCGCCGTTGCCGAGGCCCTTGGCGCTAGTCAATATATCGGGCGTGACACCGTAGTGTTCGATGCCGAACCACTTACCGCCGGTACGGCCCCAGCCGGTTTGCACCTCATCGCTGATGAACAGGCCGCCGAACTTCTTGACGATGCCGGCTACGATCTCGAAATATTCCTTGGGCGGGGTAATGAAACCGCCGAGGCCCTGAATGGGTTCGGCGATAAATGCAGCCAGGCGGCCCGAAGTGGAGGTGCGAATCATGTCTTCCATGTCGCGGGCGCAGCGAACGTTACACGATGGATAAGTCGCACCGAGCGGACAGCGATAACAATAAGCATTCAGTGCGTGGACAAAACCGGAAGTGGGCGCGCCTCCCAAACGCCAGGCCGCCTGACCGGAAGCAGCCATGGTCAGCGCCGAGCGGCCGTGATAGCTGTGGCGTAGCGCCACTACCTCGTGAGCCCCTGTATAGCAGCGCGCCGCGAGAATGGCCGTCTCGTTGGCTTCAGTTCCGCTGTTGGTGAAAAAACTTTTAGTGAGCTTGCCGCCGGGTGTGATCCCGGCCACGCGTTCGGCGAGCGCCGCCTGTGGCTCATTCGCGAACACGGTCGAGACGTGCTGCAGCTTGCCCATCTGTTCGGCGACTTTCTGAGTGACGGTTTCATTGCAGTGGCCCACGCTGATGGTGACGATGCCGCCGAAGAAGTCGAGATACTGGTTGCCATCGGCATCCCAGACAAACTGGTCCTTGGCGCGTTCGATAACCAGTGGCTCCTTGAAGTAATGAAACACACTGGGGAACAGGTAGCGCTGGCTGGCAAGGATGATCTCTTGTTTGGTCATGGGAACTCTGCGATTTTTATAACACACATCACGATGACGGCGGCTCGACCGAAAAAGCCGCCCGCACCGTCTCGCTGACACTCACGGGCTTCCCGGTTTCGGCGTTGAGAGGGCACCACACCGTGCGCGCCTTAGCAAGCAGAATGCGATCGCTCGACCTCAATAATTCGGTATGGCGTTCGAAGCGGATCCGGCTGGCGCTTCCTACCCAGGTTCGGGCGATGATTCCGTCTCCCAGATAAGCGGCCTGCTTATAGTCGATCTCATGGCGCACCACCACCCAGCGGAGATTTCGTTGATCCTCCAGAGGCGCCGTCGC
>Ga0157370_10009149_pt1 | contig 10619 bp, 9 predicted proteins | sample C35metaG_FD_113463 | JGI IMG/M metagenome (GOLD analysis project Ga0157370, IMG submission 113463) | Corn rhizosphere microbial communities from Kellogg Biological Station, Michigan, USA - C3-5 metaG | ecosystem: Host-associated > Plants > Roots > Rhizosphere > Soil | place: USA: Michigan... | reverse complement strand
GCTCCAGTCGCTCCAGTCGCACCAGTCGCTCCAGTTGCTCCAGTCGCACCAGTCGCTCCAGTTGCTCCAGTCGCACCAGTCGCTCCAGTTGCTCCAGTCGCACCAGTCGCACCAGTCGCTCCAGTCGCACCAGTTGCTCCAGTCGCACCAGTCGCACCAGTTGCTCCAGTCGCACCAGTCGCACCAGTCGCTCCAGTCGCACCAGTTGCTCCAGTCGCACCAGTCGCTCCAGTTGCACCATCTGCTCCAGTCGCACCAGTCGCTCCAGTTGCACCATCTGCTCCAGTTGCACCAGTCGCTCCCGTCGCACCAGTTGCACCAGTCGCACCCGTTGCTCCAGTCGCACCAGTTGCTCCATCTGCTCCAGTTGCTCCATCTGCTCCAGTTGCTCCAGTCGCACCATCTGCTCCAGTTGCACCCGTTGCTCCAGTTGCACCCGTTGCTCCAGTCGCACCAGTTGCTCCATCTGCTCCAGTTGCTCCAGTCGCACCAGTTGCACCATCTGCTCCAGTTGCACCAGTCGCTCCAGTTGCACCATCTGCTCCAGTTGCACCAGTCGCTCCCGTTGCTCCAGTCGCACCAGTTGCACCATCTGCTCCAGTCGCACCCGTAGCTCCAGTTGCACCCGTAGCTCCAGTTGCACCAGTTGCACCAGTTGCTCCAGTCGCACCAGTCGCACCAGTTGCACCAGTTGCACCAGTTGCTCCAGTCGCACCAGTTGCTCCAGTCGCACCAGTTGCACCCGTCGCACCAGTCAATCCTGTTGGACCAGTTGCTCCCGTCGCTCCATTATGACCATTAATAGGAGTCCAAGTACCATCTGAATTTTGTACATAAACTGTATTAGTTATTTTATCAGTATAAATATTAATATTTTTACCTGGATAACCTGGATCGCCTTTTTTACCTGGGATACCATTGCCTTCTGCTGTTCCTATACCGGTTCCTTCTCCAGAAACTGCAATTCTATACCATTTATCGACATACCAGTAATAATAGCCTGGAGTTATATCTGAAATTGTTTCAGTATTAAAAACCAGTAAACTATTAACATTTCCATTTTTAATTGTTGTGGCATCTGTAGATCCTGTTAAAGGAACTCGAGGAATTAAAATCCCTTTATCTGAAGCAACAACTTCTAGCTGTGTTGATGCATTTGGCTTCAGTGTTCCAATACCTACCTGAGAGTAGGCACCGTAACTGGCTAGCACAAAAAGCAAAGGAAGAAATTTGTTTTTCATAGCGTATTCTTTTAATTATCGGGGATTTAGATATTTAGTTTGCCCCCTTTTTTGAATGTGCAAATTTCTTTTTATGTTCAACGAGATTTTACCCCAAGATGTTTTTTTTTTAATAGATTAAGGTTTTTTAAAAAAATATTTTGTATAGATTTATTTGGATTTTTAGATTTAATACTAGAGAAAATTATTATTGCAAAGGATTTAATTTCCCAATTAAGTTTATTTTTGCAACATGATAAAATGGATAATAAAACTGTTTTCATCAACACCAAAAGAAGAGAACATAGATAATATGAAAAAATATTTAATCGTAGGATTAGGAAATATCGGAGCCGAATATGTAAACACTAGACATAATATCGGATTTAAAGTGCTTGATTTTTTAGCTAAAAAAGAAGGTCTATCATTTGAAACTGTAAAACTCGGTTCAATGGCAGAATATAAGTTTAAGGGAAGAACTTTTTTTCTTTTAAAACCAAACACTTATATGAACTTAAGTGGTAAAGCCGTAAAATATTGGATGGACAAAGAAAATATTCCGTTAGAAAATATTCTTGTAATTACAGACGATCTAAATCTGTCTTTTGGAACCATTAGAATTAAACCAAAAGGAAGCGACGGCGGGCATAACGGACTTAAAAACATTAATTTAGTTCTCAATACACAGCAATACACTCGTTTTAGATTTGGTATTAGCGACCAATTCAAAAAAGGGCAGCAAATAGATTATGTTTTAGGGGAGTGGAATGAAGAAGAAGATGCAAAATTACCAGAACGTTTAGAGACTTCGGCAGAAATTATCAAAACTTTTGGAACAGCAGGATTAGAAAATACCATGACTACTTTCAATGGAAAATAAAGATTTACAAGTGTTTATCTTCTAAAAAAGCAATTTATCGATTAATTAAATTGAATTATAACGAAATAGTATTTTCTATTCCAAAGTTAAATGTCTAAATTTGGGATAAATTATTATAAACCATAAAAATCCTAATATCATGGCTTTTGAATTACCACAATTACCTTATGCATATGACGCATTAGAACCACATATTGATGCTCGTACAATGGAAATCCACCATACTAAACATCACAATGCATATACGACAAATCTTAATGCGGCTATCGCTGGAACAGATTTAGAAGGAAAAACAATCGAGAATATCTTGATTAACTTAGATAAATCTAATGCGGCAGTTCGTAATAATGGTGGAGGTTTTTACAACCACAATTTATTCTGGACAGTAATGTCACCAAACGGAGGTGGATTACCAACAGGAGATTTATTGGAAGCAATTGAAGCTTCTTTTGGATCATTTGAAGAATTTAAAGCAAAATTTGCTAAAGCTGGTGCTACGCAATTCGGTTCAGGATGGGCTTGGTTAACAGTTCAAAAAGGAGGAAAATTAGAAGTTGTAGGTACTCCAAATCAAGATAATCCATTAATGCCAGAAGTTGCTGGAAACGGTGGAACTCCAATCTTAGGAATGGATGTTTGGGAACATGCTTACTACTTAAACTACCAAAACAGAAGACCAGATTATATTGAAGCTTTCTTTAGTGTAATTAACTGGACAGAAGTAGCTAGAAGATTTGCTTTAGACAAATAGTCTATTCAAAGAAAATAGAATAAGAAAAGACGGATGATCGAAAGATTATCCGTCTTTTTTTTGTCTATATTTTTTATTTCTCTTTAGTCTATTTTCTGTAATCTATATTCTCATATCTTTTTCTCGTCTTAAAAAAAATAAAAAAGGTGGAATTTCTTCCACCCTTTTTGCCCCAAATCTACCATATACTTAACCTACTAATGTTATGGTGTAGTAAATATATAGAAGGTAGTTTTGTAAAAAAAACTTTTCAGATGAAAGGTAAGTAAATCCGATAAATGGAATGTAATTAATTGATTTTGTTAGATTTATTACAATAAAAAAGGTGGAATCTCTTCCACCTTTTTTGCCCCAAATCTACCATAAACTTAACCTACTAATGTTATGGTTTAGTAAATGTATGGAAGGTAATTTTGCAAAAAAAACTTTTTAGATAAAAGGTAAGTAAATCCGATAAATGGAATAATCTGTTGTGATGTAAATACTTAAGTGTATTAACGAATAAAAAATCGGATTTTAATAAGCTTTTTTTTGCCCCAATTTATTATAAACTTAATTTGCTAATGTCTTTGAATATATGTATGGAAAGTGTTCTCTGAAAAAACTTTGTAGTTAAAGGGAATAATTCGATCAAGATAAAGGTAATCTCTTGTTTTAGAAATATTTGAGTTTATTCCAATAAAAAAGGTGGAATTTCTTCCACCCTTTTTGCCCCAAATCTACCATAAACTTAACCTACTAATGTTATGGTCTCTCAAAAGTATTGTAGCTTTTCAATTTCACCAAACAAACAGGATGAACGGCAAAAAAAACCGATGAAATGCACTATTTAACCTTTTGTTAATACTTTTTTAATAAGCTCTAGCGTCTTTTCCTTCGTAAAAATTCATAAAGGCACGATTTACAACTCTATTTCCGCCAGGAGTTGGGTAGTCTCCAGTGAAGTACCAGTCACCTAAATTTTTAGGACAAGCTTTGTGAAGATCTTCTACAGTTTGGAAAATAATTTTCACTTCAGCATTGATTTCTGGAGAGCTTAACATTTCTGCAATTTTATCTGAAATCTCCTCATCTGTAAATTGATCGTAAATTTCTGTTACATAATTTACAACATCAGAATCTGAGAAATTTTCTTGTGCTTTACATTTAGTATAAACTTCATCTACAATATGGTATAAGTTTCTTTCTTTTAATAAAGCAAGTGCTGCTCTAAAGGCAACTAAACCTTCTAGTTTTGCCATGTCAATTCCGTAACAATCTGGGTAACGAATTTGAGGTGCAGATGAAACAATAACAATACGTTTTGGTTTTAAACGATCCATCATTTTAATGATGCTCATTTTTAATGTAGTACCACGAACAATACTGTCGTCGATAATAACTAAGTTATCTTCTGGTTTAATTACGCCATACGTAACATCGTAAACGTGAGCCACTAAATCATCACGACTGCTGTCTTCTGTAATAAAGGTTCTAAGTTTAGCATCTTTAATAGCAACTTTCTCTGTACGTATTTTTACAGCTAAAAGCTCCTGAAGTGTTTCGGCAGTCAGTGTATTTCTGTTTTCTAAAATATAATTGTTTTTTCTCTGATTCAAGAAATCCTGTGCAGCTTCAACTAAACCATAAAATGAAGTTTCAGCAGTATTTGGAATATAAGAGAAAACAGTATTGTCTGTATCGCTGTCAATTGCTTTAAGAACTGCAGGTAAAATTAATTTTCCTAAGTTTTTACGTTCTTGATAAATTTCAGCATCACTTCCTCTAGAAAAATAAATTCTTTCAAATGAACAAGCTTTTTTAACGGTTGGTTCCAAGATTTGATTCATAGAAACTTTACCGCTTTTCTTAATGATTAAAGCATTTCCTGGTTCAATTTCCTGAACGCTTTCAAAAGGTACATTAAATACAGTTTGAATAACTGGTCTTTCAGAAGCTACAACAACTACTTCGTCGTCTTGGTAAAAATAAGCTGGACGAATTCCTGCTGGATCTCTAAAAACAAAAGCATCACCGTGGCCCAATAAACCAGCCATTGCGTAACCTCCATCTAAATTTTTAGCTGAACGAGCTAATATTTTAGCAATATCCAAACGCTCAGCAATTACTGGAGAAGCTTCTCTTTTTGAGTAACCTTCTGTTTTACAGTCTTGATACAATTGCATTACTTCTTTGTCTAAGAAATGACCAATTTTTTCCATTACCGTAACAGTATCCGCCATTTCTTTTGGATGTTGTCCAAGTTCAACTAGATTTTCGAAAAGTTCTTTAACATTAGTCATGTTGAAGTTTCCAGCCAAAATCAAATTACGGTGCATCCAGTTGCTTTGACGTAAAAATGGGTGAACGCTTTCGATGCTGTTTTTCCCAAAAGTTCCGTAACGAACGTGTCCTAAAAACAATTCTCCAACGTAAGGAATCTGTGATTTTATTTTATTGATGTCGTCACCAATTTCAGGCTGTGCTTTTAATTCTTCGCTGATTCGCTCATTGATTTGTTTAAAAACATCTTGTATCGGCTGTGCATGATTCGAACGAACTCTGCTGATGTAGCGTTGTCCAGGTTCTACATCCAATTTAATGCTTGCAAAACCAGCACCGTCTTGTCCACGGTTGTGCTGTTTTTCCATCATTAAATACATTTTCTGAATTCCGTAGAAAGCAGTTCCGTATTTTTCTTTATAATATTCAAGCGGTTTAAGAAGTCTAACTAAGGCTATACCACATTCGTGTTTTAAAGCGTCGCTCATTGTTTTTTGTATTTGTGTTGTTGTAAGTTGTGTGTATTAACGTAATAAAAAAGCCCCGTTTTATCGAGGCTTTTGCGCATTATATTTCTATGTCAAACTGAGTTAAAGACTTAAATTGCTGTAATCGAATCGCTACTTCTGCTTTACTTAATGTTTCCATCCTTTCAGTTCCAAATTTCTCTACGCAGAACGAAGCTAAATTTGAACCGTAAATAATTGCATTTTTCATATTGCCAAACGAAATGTTTTCGCTTTGCGCAATAAATCCTGAGAAACCACCTGCAAAAGTGTCTCCAGCTCCAGTTGGATCAAAAACCTCTTCTAATGGTAGGGCAGGTGCAAAGAATACTTCTCTATTGTGGAATAAAAGTGCTCCGTGTTCTCCTTTTTTGATCACCACATATTTTGGTCCCATATCTTGGATTTTGGCAGCAGCTTTTACTAATGAATATTCACCAGAAAGTTGTCTTGCTTCTTCGTCATTGATTGTAATAACATCTACACGTTTAATAACGTCTAATAATTCAGGAAGAGCGCAGTCCATCCAAAAGTTCATTGTGTCTAAAACAACTAATTTTGGTTTTTTCTCCATTTGATCTAAAACACTGCTTTGTACCAACGGATGTAAGTTTCCTAACATCACAACATCAGCATCTTTATAGTTTTGAGGAACTTTTGGCTGAAAATCAGCTAAAACGTTTAACTCAGTAACCAATGTATCTCTAGAGTTTAAATCGTTATGATACAATCCGCTCCAAAAAAACGTTTTACCGCCTTTTACAATTTCGATACCAGAGATATCAATATTTTTTGAAGTTAATAAATCTAAATGTTCTTGAGGAAAATCGTCGCCAACTACAGAAACTATGGCCGATTGCAAGTTAAAAAATGAAGCTGATAAACCAATATACGTTGCAGCACCACCTAATATTTTATTTGTTTTTCCGAAAGGAGTTTCGATCGCGTCGAAAGCAACTGTTCCAACAATCAATAATTTATTCATTTTATGAATTTCGAATTAGGGTGCAAAGATACTCTATAAGTTACAATATTGCAACGGTTTAGGTTCTCAAAATTTTCTTAAAAAAATAATATCGATTTCGGATGTAATTATATTGTAAATGAGTGAATTATATTTGATTTAATAGAGTGCTTAAAATATGATTTCCAGATTTAAATTGCAAGTTTTATTTTTGAAATATATCTAATTTTATCTGAGCTTTTAAAACAAGTAGTTTTTCTTTTCAGATTAAAACGGGAATATTTTTTTGAGTATGATTGGCCTTATTTATTTTATGCTTTTAATCCATTTGATGGCATCCTTCATAGGTTCTTCAGCGTCTGAAAATGCGGTATTGTGACCCAAGTTTGGAAATAATTTATATTCATAATATTTGCCTTTAGATTTTAGTATATCAAGATATTCGATTGATAGCTTTACCGGGACTTGAATATCTTTACCGCCAAAAATCCAGATTCCTGGAATAGATAATTTAGCTAGAATGTCTTTGGGATCTGTATCAATAAACTCATATTTATCAGGGTCATTGAATACATGTTTTCTTGCCTCTTCTTCTGAGTGCGTATTCCAGAAATTTTGATCTCCATTGGTGAAAAATTGAAATCTCAATTGTTCTTTAACCGTTATAAGAGCGCCGCTAAAGATTGTCATAAATTTAACTTTGTTATTTTTCTCTGCGGTCAATGGAATTATCCATCCAGCTTGGCTGCCGCCTATTAAACCTATTAGTATTTTATCATTTGATAAATATTTAGACAAACTATTTACGGCAGCACTGGCATCTAAAGACAAAAGATTTAGATTGGAGAAATCAACATTGTTAGTTCCTACTTCAGGTCCGGCATATACACCGCCTGATTCTCCGACTCCGCGTTTGTCATACGTTAAAACTGCAATTCCATTATTAGCTAGAGTTGTAGCAAAGTTTATCATTCTTTTTTCTTGTCCAGATCCATGAATAATCACAACGGCTGCCTGTATATTTTTCGGTGTAAAAATAGTACCAGCGAGTGAAGTTCCTTCACTAACAAATTTTATTTCCTTAGTAGTAAAGTCTGGCTGGATTGCTGATGCATAACTAGTGACAAAAAACAACAACATTAAAATAGAATATGTGCATGTTTTTTTTGCTCTTAAAATGTGTTTAAGAATTAACTTTTTATTTTTCATTTTTATAGTTGATATTTCTTGTCAAAATAATTCTTCAAAACTCCAATCTGAATCAAAATCATGAAAGGAACAATTAAAACAGCATACATGATATTTTTAGAGAAGTGAATTCCCGAAAAGGCAGTTGTAATTTTGTCTGTATATGCTTTTCCGATTTCCAGATTGTTTTCTGAAACTGAAAAGAAAGATAAATAAATTACCAACGCAACTATAGCAGTTCCGATGAAAATCCAAACGGATTTAGAAATTAAAGGTTTATATGTTTTAAGTTTTCTTTCTTCTAAAACCAGAACTTCAGCCATAATTTTTGAAGTAAAATCTATTGATGGTGACTGCAGTTTGTCTTCAGCCATCATTTTATCAATAAGGTGTTCTATGTTTTTATCGCTCTCTTTCATAACATTCTATTATTTCTGGTTCTAACTGCTGTCTCAAAATTACGGCTAATTTTTGTCTGCTTCTAAATAATTTTACTTTCGCATTGTTTGCCGATATATTCATGATTTTTCCGATTTCTTCCAAATTCTGATCATCAAAATAAAATAGAGTTAAAAGGAAATTTTCGTCACTTGGTAATAAATTTAAACATTTTTGAATCGTCTGCTTTCGTTCTTTTTCTTCTAAAGCGCTCAAAGCATTGTCCATTGTTTTAATTAAATGGGAAGAAAAATCATCTATAGAAATATTTAAATCGTCTTTTTTACTTTTCTTCAATCTGTCGAGGCAGGTATTATAGGCAATTTTATAAATCCATGTTGAAAATTTAGAATCGCCTTTAAATTTAGAAAGAGAACTATAGATCTTGATGAAAGTATCTTGTGCAACTTCTTCTGCCTCCTCTCGGTTTTTAACCATTTTGAGTGCCAAAGTAAAGATCATATCTTTATAACGATTTACAAGAACGGCAAACGAATTGGTGTCGCCTTGCAGAACTTTGTCGATATAATGTTGATCATTTATTGTACTCATATTATATAGGACGACAGTTTGTATGTTTAGGTTACAAGAATTTTAAAAAATAAATTTCAATTTTTAAACTCCAAATTCCAATTGGCTTTCTGAACTTGGCCAAAGTTTAAAAACTTTGACCAAGTTTGTACCGTGAAAATACATTCAAAATTAACTGATTATCAGTGGTTTTTGAGATTTAGGATTTAAATTTTTAAAATTTTTACCAAAACTTGTAACCTGAATTTGAAAAGCTTCGTCATATGGAGTATCAATCAATTAAAAACGTAAATATTATGGACAAAATTTTTATTCCAATCAGCTTTTTTTTAATGATCTTCGGGATCGTTTATTTAATTTATTCAACTAGAAACAGAGAACGTTTGGCACTTATCGAGAAAGGTGTTGATGCCAGTATTTTTATGCAGGGAAAAGGAAGCGGAGTTCCAGCTTGGAAAATCTTCGTTGTAAATCTCGCATTCTTACTAATAGGAAGCGGAGTAGGGATCTTTATTGCCTTATTGATTACTACCTATACATCTTTGAATGACGGAGCAGTTTATCCTTCAATAATTTTCATAATGGCAGGTATTGGGCTTTTGATTGGATTTAAAACAGCAAAAGACTTAGATAAAGAATAAGTAAAGTAAAAGTTTAAGTTAGTACAAAAAAACGCATCAAATACTTGATGCGTTTTTTTATTCTTTAGATCCTATAGTTTCGTAGTAAACGTCTACAGAAAGTTTGGGCTGCATAGATGCCATAACGGCAAGTTCATCACAGCGTTCGTTTTGTGGATGATTGTTGTGCCCTTTTATCCATTTAAAATCGACCTGGTGTTTTCGGTAGGCAACTAAAAAGCGTTTCCATAAATCTGGGTTTTTTCTGCCGGCAAATTTCTTTTTTTCCCAGCCTAAAACCCATTTCTTTTCAACAGAATCAACGACATATTTAGAATCAGAAATTACAAGAACTTTCATATTTGGCTTTTTTAGTTTTTCTAAACCAACAATTACAGCCAAAAGTTCCATTCTGTTATTAGTAGTAAGCCGAAAACCTTCGTAAAATTCTTTTTTATGCGGTGTTCCAACCAATTCCATGACTACGCCGTAACCTCCATTTCCAGGATTTCCTTTTGCTGCGCCATCTGTATATATATGTACTTCGTGAGTCATTTATTTAGAGTGTAGATTTTAGATTTTAGATTGCAGATTTCTGCGACCTAAAATTGGAATTTGGAATTTAAATTTTGGAATTTGAATCTTCCAGAATCTTATGGATAATCTCAGGAAAATGTGTTTGTTCCAGCTCATGAATCTTTTCTGCAACAGTTTCCGGCGTGTCTTCGTCTGTTAAAGCTACATTGGCTTGGAAAATAATACCGCCTTCGTCATAATTTTCATTTACATAATGAATAGAAATTCCGGTTTCTTTTTCTTTATTATTTACTATAGCCCTGTGAATGTGCATTCCGTACATACCTTTTCCGCCATATTTAGGTAAAAGTGCAGGATGGATATTTATTATTTTATTTGGATATTGTTCGATTATGTTTTCAGGAAATTTCAATAAAAAACCTGCAAGTACGATCAAATCTGGGTCGATTTTTTGTATTTTTTGTAATAAATTTCGTTCTAAAAGTTCGTTTTTTGAGAAGATTTCGACAGGAATTTGATGATTTTTTGCTCTGTCAATAACTTTTGCTGAGGCATTATTTGTAAAAACCGAAACCACCTTTGCAATTTCGATGTTCGAAAAATATTTTATAATGTTCTCTGCGTTAGTTCCTGATCCTGAGGCAAAAACGATAATTTTTTTCATAATAGAATTTATTTTGAGAATGCAAAAAACGGAATAAAAAACGAAAATAAATAGCTTT
>Ga0157370_10009146_pt1 | contig 10619 bp, 10 predicted proteins | sample C35metaG_FD_113463 | JGI IMG/M metagenome (GOLD analysis project Ga0157370, IMG submission 113463) | Corn rhizosphere microbial communities from Kellogg Biological Station, Michigan, USA - C3-5 metaG | ecosystem: Host-associated > Plants > Roots > Rhizosphere > Soil | place: USA: Michigan... | reverse complement strand
TTCCGAAGATAGCCCGGCACCTTCGAACACTGCGCAAGTGAAGCTAACGGGTGCAGGGCCTGGAGCAGTGATGATGCGGTCTGCAACCACAGCTACCGGACTGTTTCGATAGAGCGTGCCCCCTTCATAACCTACGGCATTCTGTTTTAAGAAATCAGCGCTGTTTGAAGTATGAGGAACCGTGTCGAGTCCCAGTCCGCAAAACCGGGTGTCAGTACCAATCCCACGCGTGCCATCAGTCAGAGTCCTTTATGAGTGCCAATAACAAGTGGCGACAACAAATATACATCAGGGGCTGGAATTTCAAGTCCTAGGAAAGCCGGACCGATTTGCCGAGAGCTATCCTTCGTGAAGAGCAATAAAGGCTCTCGAAATTACTGAGGGCGAAACAGGTGAGCATTACTGTCGATGATGGTTTGGATGATTTCCACCGAGCCATTAATGGCGAATTGCGCGCCCATGCATACCAGCAGGAAACCCATCAGCCGTGATATGGCATCAATGCCTGACTGTCCCATTATTCTCATGATTATTCCTGAGCCAAGCAGGCATACCCAAAGGATAAGAGCGGTAAACAGGAAAATTAACGGCGGGGCTGTTAATAAGACCCAGGCAGGAAATAACGTACTGTGTTTGATAGTGGCGGCGGAACTGATGATCATCGCAATGGTGCCAGGCCCGGCCGTACTGGGCATGGCCAGGGGAATGAAGGCAAAGTTCGGTTGTTCGCTTGCACCGCTGCTGGAAGCAGAGGGCTGAAGAGGCGGCGGAAACAGCATCTTCAAGCCCATGATGATGAGAATTCCTCCCCCGGCCATACGCAAGCCCGGTATAGAGATGTTAAATGCATCCATAACAAACGCGCCTATGTAGTAAGTGAACGTCATGATCAGAAAGACATAGAATGACGTCAGAAAAGCCTGTGTCTTTTTTTCCTTGTGACTCAGCCCCTTGCTCAAGGCGAGAAACAGCGCCACTGTCGTGGGAGGGTTAGTCAATGGCAGCAGCGCCAGCAACCCAAGGCCGATTGCATTGAACAGATCTGTCATGTCGAACTCAAGTCCTGTTGTTCGAGGCCACGTTTGTCGGCGAGCGTTGTTAGCGTGAAGTTTTGACCTTCAGGACTTCGGTATAAATGGCGTCAACCGTCTGCCCCACCTGGAGCTTCTTCATCCGTTCCTGAAGCTTCGGGTCTTCGACTTTCAGCACCGTTGCTTTTCCCTCCGGCGGAAGCAAAGTCACCTCATGCTGTTGCAAGTCAATGCGAATGATCTTGGACGTAACCTTGACCTGGCGAACCGCTTCACCTCCGGGATTGGGATTGTCTTTGGTGGCACGGATGGACATGGATTCCTTGGTGACGCCCGGTGCACCGCCAACCTCGGTATCAAGCCTGTAAGCCACTGAACGAATCACATGAATATCGACCGTGTCGCCGACTTTCAAATTGTGCAGGTTCTTGGCCTGGTCGGTGAGCTGGATAGGCACTGGACTTTTGTCGCGACCTTCGATGGTGACTTGGTAGTTAGCGGGATCAACGGCCAATACACGGGAAACAATGTGCCCCTCCATCGTACTGCTTCCCAACGGTATATCGGCGGCATGTGCGGTCAGGCAGGCAGTCGAGAGAAGTGAAGCGAGGGCAATGGCGCAGGCAACGGAACGGATTGGTCTCATGGGGGAGCTCTTCCATAGAGTGTTTACATTACGAATCCTGCATACGGCTTTCTGGGGTGACTTGCCGTAGCCGATGGAATCGCATTGACCTCGGTAGCAATCACCAAAATCCAGTCAGCTCAGTTTAGCGTTCATTTGTGTATTGCAAATCTGCAAACCTAATGGCCTCCCTTCGGACCGAAGTCGGCGGATTGAAACGGCAGAGCCCGCATTACGAAGCCGCCCTTGGGCCTGGACGTAATGTGCGGGTGTCGTCTTCCGACACATAAGCTTGCAGTGTGTTGGGGTAGACGGTGGTGCTGGAGCCAAAGCAGCTCGCCCCCCAGCACCTACGGCCCGGCTCGCCCGGAACCGCCGCCCAGGATTACTTCAGTTTCGCCAGCATGGCCACGGCGACTGCCTTGGCCGACTGTGGGTTCTGGCCGGAAATGACTTCGCGGTCTTCGATCACGTTCTCGCTCCATGGCTTGGCTTCGGAGAAGTTAGCACCGGCTGCTGTCAGGCCATCCTGTGGGAACAGTTTCATATGGCCACCGCCGAGGAAACCTTTGGCCTGCTCCTCTTCCGCGTCGGTGAAGGCGGTGACTTTGTAGCCCTTGTAAATCCAATTGGCTGGCGCTGCCGGCTGTTTGCCCGATTCCAGCGCGGAGACAAAACCGCGCGCATCCGGGATCGTCGACAACATGGCTATGGTGCCATGGCAGGTGAAGCCGGTGACCTTGCCTTTTTCATGGAAGTTGGTCAGCAGTTGGCCCAGTTGCTTGTCCTTCAGCAGATCCTGCATCGGGATATGGCCGCCAGGCACGAATACGGCATCGAACTTGTCGTAGCCGATTTTCTGAACCTGCGCGAAGCTGATTGCCGGCGATCCGCTCTTCGAGGTCAGCTTCAGCGTGGCCAGTAACGCGAGACTTTCCTGACGGGCCTTTTCATCGCCACCCCAGAAGCTCACATCATTGGATTTCTGGTCCGCGGTTGGCGCCTTGCCGCTAGGGGTGGCAAATACGACGGTTTGACCCGCCGCGATGAAGGTCTGCACCGGTTGCATTAATTCGTTCAGGAAGAAACCTGTTTGCATGACCTTGCCGTCTTTCAGGTCCAGTTGAGCCTGATCCGACAGTACAACCAATACCGTGCCGGCGTTGGCATAGTTAGCGGCGCCGGCTAGCAGGGCGGCAAAAATGGCTTTTTTCACGCGATTCTCCAGTAGGAATGGTTTGACGGAGCCATCTTATTACTAGAGCAGGCAGCGATAGAGCCCCTTAACAGACTTTCACTTATTACATTGGGTAATCAATATTTGGGGGGGTGCCGTCACTGAAGCGGATTTGTCTTGCGCCTTCCCGACCTGCTCCGCCGGCCCAGCCAACGGATAACCATCCGCATCAACGATCACCGAGCCTTGCACCCAACCGTCTTCTTTTGAGAAAAATAATCCGTCCCTTTTCTAACAGTACCGAGGTCTTTCAAGCGGGCATAAACGTCATGTTCAATCATGAAATCCCCTCAAACAGGACGCACCAACGCCCGGTTCTACCGGGCGTTGGCCAAGTTGAGAAGCCGCAGGTTCAGCCGGGCATTGATTCACGGCTGAAAGCGTCCAGCTCCCGCACCAGGCTCTGCGCTGCCAACATCACCAGTTCACGACCTTTTTCTGGCGTCGCCAGCGCCGGGTCCGAGCCCATGCGGCCATCGGGATGGCGTGCGCGGAAGTCCATCGCTTCGCGGATCGGGCCCCAAGGGGCGATCTGCGGCGAGTATTCAGCCGATTTGATCGAATCCGGATAGGCCCATTGTGTGACCGCAATCTCGGACGGCGTGGCGTGCACGCCGTGCCCCGTAGGGAACTGCTCGCGCGCAAGCTCCCCTACTCCCTCAAGGTCCCACCAATTGCACAACTTCAGCGCGAACCCTGCTGGGCGTCGAGCGAAGCTGGCTTCGGCGTAGAGCTCAGAGAACGCCGCCTCGATCGATGCAACGTTGCCACCGTGGCCATTGAGGAAGAGGATTTTTTCAAACCCGTGAGCGGCCAGCGAACGCACCCAATCTCCGATCGCCGCAATAAAGGTCGACGGACGCAGCGAGATGGTTCCAGGGAACCCAAGATGGTGCTGGGCCATGCCGATATTGAAGGTCGGTGCAATCAAGATGTCTGCGTTTTTTTGCGCTTCACCGGCGATGATTTCCGGGCACATCCAGTCGGTCCCCAGAAGACCGGTTGGACCGTGTTGCTCGTTCGAACCGATAGGGATCACGATGGTGCGGCTACGTTGAAGAAATTGACCGATCTCGGCCCAGGTCGACAGGTGTAAAAGCATTTGAATTCTCACTTTTAAAGGGTTCCTTGCGGAACATGACAAAGGACGCGGGTGGCAACAGATCAACCCGCACTGTATTCCGGAATCGCGCCGTCACGGGTTTTCGGCTTGGTCGACAGGATCACCAACGCTGCGCACAAAAATACGCAACCCACGATAACGATGCCAAGATTCGCGCTGCCGGTTGCGGTTTTTGCCCAGCCGATCATGGCCGGCCCCCAGAAGCCGCCGGAAAGACCGATGGTATTAATCAAGGCAATGCCACCCGCCGCCGCCTCGCCCTTGATGTGTTCAGAGGGCATCGCCCACAAGACGGTGTAGGCCATAAACATCATGGCGGTTGCCAGGGTCAGCAGGGCCAGCGCGGCCATCAGGTTGCCGTCGGCAAAGGGGTACACCAGCAGCAGGATCGCGCCGATCCCCGCAGGCACTGCACAGTGATAGCGTCTTTCACCGACACGGTCCGACCGGCGCCCTATCCAGTACATGCCGCAAGCGGCGGCGACATAGGGAATCGCGGCGTACCAACCCAGTTGCATGGTGTCATTGACGCCCTGGGCCTTGAGGATTGCCGGCAGCCAGAAACTCATGGCGTAGATCGAGAAGATGATGCAGAAATAGGCGCTGGCGAGAATGTAGATTTTCGGGTCGCGCAACACCGCACGGAACGAATGGACGCGCCCGGTCGATTCACCCAGCTCACTGGCCAGCAAGGCCTTTTCTTCATGGCTCAGCCAGCGCGCCTCAGCGGGTCGATTGGAAAGGATGAAGAAGGTCAGCACACCAAGGAAGACACACGGCAAGCCTTCAATCAAGAACATCCACTGCCAGCCGGCCAGACCGCCAACGCCTTCGAACGTGGTGATCAACCACGCAGACAGTGGGCCGCCTACAATGCCGCCAATGGGGCCGGCGATAAACACGATCGCAATGGCCCGCGCCATACGTTTCGGACCGTACCAGCAGGACAGGTAATAAATCATGCCCGGTGCAAAACCGGCTTCGAACACCCCCAGCAGAAAGCGCATGGCGTAAAACATCGGCACGTTGCGCACGAACAACATGCAGGCCGAGGTGATGCCCCAACACACCAGAATACGGCTGAAGGTTTTCCGTGCGCCGACCTTCGGCAGCATCAGGTTGCTCGGCAATTCGAACAACACATACCCCAGAAAGAAAATACCGGCGCCCGCGCCATAGGCCGCATCGGAAAGCCCAAGGTCATTTTGCATCTGCAGTTTGGCAAAGCCGACGTTGATCCGGTCCAGATACGCAAATACATAACAGATGAACAGGAGTGGCAGCAGCCGCCAGTTGAGCTTGCGGTAAAGGGCTGAAATGGCATCACTTCGTGCCGGCGTCTGAAGAATTGACATGCGAATCTCCCGTTATTCTTGTTGGTCTGCGTTCGTCCTCAAGAATGTTGCACCGGCACCTCAGGACCAGCAAGAGCAACTAAGTTCGTGTAGTGTTGCTCTACAGGCAACGCTACATCTCTGGAGAGAGTTCCCGGCATGCGCGAAATCAATCAACAACGGCTGCGGTATTTTCATGAGGTGCTGACGCACGGATCCATTCGTGGCGCGGCCGACAGCATCAATACGTCGCCCTCGGTCATCACACGCCAGATCAAGCTGCTAGAAGAGGAAATCGGCGCAAAACTGTTCGAGCGCCAGGCACGTGGTGTTCAGCCCACCGAGGCCGCGGCGCACCTGCTGGAGTTCTGGCGCGGCTATCGATCGCACCAGGAGAAACTCGAAGATCAGTTGCAAGCGATCAAGGGCCTGCAGCAAGGCCATGTGCGCGTCGTCATCAGCGAGGGCTATGTCGATGCGTTGGTCGACAACGTGCTCGCGCCGTTCTGCAAGCAGTACCCCAAACTTGATGTGCGGCTGGACATCCTGCCCGTCGACGACGTCCTCAACGAAGTCGCCGAAAACCGTGCGCACATCGGCCTGGCGTACAATCCGCCGCCGCATCCGCACATCGACTATCGCGCGACGTTTTCGCAACCGGTGATGCTGTTGGTTCGCCCGGATCACCCATTGGCATTGCGAGGCGCGGCAGCAACCGTCGAGGATATCCTCGCCTGCCAACTGGTCCTGACGCCCACGACATTCGGTATCGGTCATGCGATCAAGATGCTCGAGTATGCCGAGAAAATCGAGATCCGCCCGGTACTCGTCAGCAACTCCCTCGCGGCGCTCAAGCGCATGGTGGAGGACGGCGGTTTTGCTTCGTTGCTCGGCGAATTCGCGGCCTATCGGGAAATCGCCAACGGCAGCCTGGCGGCGGTATCAATCGACCATCCGTTGTTTCTTGGGGTTGAAGCAAAACTGTTGGTGAAATCCGGTCGACCGTTGGCCGCCCCTGCTCAAGAGCTGCTGAACTGGATGTTGCAGCGCTTGCCGATGTTTGCGTCTGGTACAGGAGTGTCGAGTGCCTGACCTGAGCCCCACTTGAGGCTCAGTCCATCACCGAAGGAACGGGATGGATTTTTCGATATGCGCCTGATTATGTCCGCAGCAAACAGTTGACGTCTTTTGTCGGCCAACTGTTCGCCAACTCGTAGCGCCTCGCATGACTAAAGAACAACCTGCCTGCCTTGTAGAACAACGAGACAACACCCTTGCGGCAGAAACCATCAGAAAAATGTGATCTCGTAGCCGAATCGTGAGGCTGCGTTGACGATATGTTCCCCCATGATCTGGCGTGCCGCCGTCGCATTTCGATCGATAAAAGCCTGCACGAGTTCTTCATGCTCCCCGCGCGCCGCGTGCGGAATGTTGCTGAACACCGGGCCGCGCCGCGCGAAGGTCATGGTGATCAGTGCGCGCATTGGCTCGAGCACTGTGCGAATCATCGTCTCGAGGTAGTCGTTGCCCGACGCTGCCGCAATGGCCCTGTGAAAATCGAGGTCGGCGTTGACGGTTTCCAGGGTCGGCTCGCCTTCGTATTGCATACGCAGGACCGCGGCCTGAATGATTTTCAGCTTGGCCGGAGTCATGTGCGTCGCGGTGAGCGCGGCGGCCTGGCTTTCCAGCACGGCCCGCACCTCAAACATATTTCGGATGGTGTTGTCACCGTCCAGCATCGGCGCACTCGCCTGCGGTGCCAAAGGCTCTGACGCTTGGGAGGCGGCGGAGACGAAGACGCCTACGCCCTGGCGAGACTGAATCAGCCCCTGCGCCCGCAGCGTGGCGATGCCCTCGCGCACCACGTTGCGGCTGACGCCGAAGTTCTGCGAGAGAAACTGTTCAGTGGGCAGACGGTCTCCCGGCCGCAGCCGCCCGGAAGCAATCTCGTCGCTCAGCGAGCGGGCGATGTGCTCGGCCAGATGAGGTCGCCGCGTTACGGGTTGCACATTCATTTCACTCATTCTTTTTCTCCCCTCACTTGTCTTCTTAATCTACATCAGAAGACTTGTTCCTCACAGTTGAAACTGAAATTCGCCAAACGCATCAATAATATTAACCAATAAAAACAAATACTTAATAACAACACAGACCGAAATCCACTAAACGACTCAGTTGTTCTGTTGAAGGACAACAGGATGTTATGTACGTTGCCCTCAACCTGGCACGGACGAATAAAAAAATCGCCGTGCCAGCTTCGCAACCCGCTCGAGGCGCAATCCTATGAAAATTGCCAGCATTGAAACCATTCCGCTTCGTATTCCCTTCACCACGGGTGGCCGGTCCGCCGGCGGGGTCTGGGGGCCGAAAGACCTGCAAATGGTCGACTCTCTCGTGGTCAAGATCACCACCGACGACGGTATCGTTGGCTGGGGCGAAACCTTCGGCTTCACCGCGATCCCTGCGGTAAAAGTGGTGATCGACACCATCCTTGCGCCTGAACTGATTGGCAGTGACGTTACCCGACGGGAGAAATTGCAGGGTGACCTGCAGAAGAAATTTCACGTTTTCGGTCGCAGCGGCGCGTTTATCTATGGCCTCTCGGCGATTGACATCGCGCTGTGGGATATCGCGGGCAAAGCCGCCAAAAAACCGATCTACCAGTTGCTGGGCGGGAGTGAGGCCACGTCTCTTGCGGCGTATGCAAGCCTGATCCGATATGCAGATCCCGAACTCATCCGCGTCAATGTGCAGCGCGCGGTCAACAGCGGTTTCCGCCACCTCAAGTTGCACGAAGTGGATATCGACGTCATCCGCGCTGCGTGCGAGGCCGCTGGCCCCGGCGTGGAAATCACCCTCGACGTCAACGCTCCGTGGACGGTGCGCGAAGCGCTGGACATGACCGAGAAACTTCGCCCGCTGAACCTGCGCTGGATCGAAGAACCGGTGTGGCCGCCGGAAGACTACTCGGGGCTGGCAAGGGTGCGCGCGCACGGCGGCATCCCGGTTGCGGCTGGCGAGAATGCCTCGACGCTCATGGACTTCCAACACCTGCTTGAGGCCTGCGCGGTGGATTTCGTACAGCCGAGCCCCGCCAAAATGGGCGGCATCACCGAACTGCAAAAAGTCTATGCACTGGCCAACGCCCATGGCGTCACCGTGATGGTCCACGCCTTTTATGACGGCCCCGGCCTGCTGGCGGCGGTGCATGGAAGTGCAGCCCTGGGCGGCGCCAAGTCACTGGTCGAATGGCGTTACTTCGATCTCGAAGCGCAACTCTATGGCGACGCCATCATCCCGCGTAACGGACGCATCGACGTACCGCAAGGACCGGGACTCGGCATCGAGCCAGACCAGGACGTCATCCGGGACTACCGCTTCAAACCTTGACCCCATAAGCCGCTGGCTCATTGCAGCGTTGATCGACGCCGACGTGTCGGCCTCGATCAGCCATGACGACATTCTTGATAAAAATAAATACGAGGATTGATGACATGTTAGACAGGATCGTAGGACCCATCTTGCCCGTCGCCTTTGTGATCGCGCTGGGTTACATCGCCGGCAAGCGCGGACGACTTACCCATTCGGACAGCCTGCTGATCAGCCGCCTGGTGCTGGGCTGGATATTCCCGGCGTTACTTTTTGTCGGGATGGCGAGCACGCCCCGTGAACAGCTCTTCGACTTCAAGTTCATCGTGGCGACGTTCATCGGCATCATGGGCATGTACACGATAGCGCTGGCGATCGGCTGGTTCAGTACTCGCGATCTCAAGGTGGCAACGCTCAAAGGCTTCGTGAACGGTTATCCAGACGCCGCCTTCATGGGCATCCCTATCCTGGGTGCAATGTTCGGCGCGGGCAGCATCTACTCGGTGCTGGTACTGAACCTGGTCGCGAGCCTGGTGATGATCCCGCTGACGACCATGTTGCTCACCATCGCCGATGGAAAGGCCAGTGGCGGCCAGGCGTTTTTGTCGAGCCTTTCAGGGGCGGTACGTCGTCCGCTGATGTGGGCGCCGGCCCTGGGGATTCTACTTTCCGTGCTGCAGGTCAAGTTGCCTCCGCTTGCGGCGGAGTCTTTCACCCTTCTCGGCAAAGCCACGCCCGGCGTATCCCTGCTGTGCCTGGGACTGATCATGTCGTCGGAGAAACTGAAAATGTCCGGTGAAGTCTGGGGCAACCTTGGGCTCAAGCTGCTCATTCACCCAGTGTTGATGTTCAGCGCCACGGTACTGCTCGGCACTCATGGCCTGTACGCGCAACAGATGATCCTGCTTTGCGCCCTTCCATCGGCGACGATCCCGGCGATGTTTGCGAACCAGACCGGCGCCTATCAAAGCGAAGCCGCGACCTCCATTCTGGTCAGCACCGTGCTGTCGATCGTGACGTTCTCCTTTGCGATCTACCTGATCGATGGCGGGCTTGCCGCTGCTTGACTGCGGGCTCGCGCAGGCGCCAGGCGGAAATCGCTGCGGCGGCAGAGGCGTTGAACAAACGCGCTGGAGGCTGATACCACCACCATAAAAAACGGGACGCCAAGCGTCCCGTTTTTGCGAAAACAGCTAGCACAAACAACAAGCAACCTGTGGCGAGGGAGCTCGCTCCCGCTGGCCTGCGCAGCAGGCCCATCTGTTGAACCCGTTTCGCCGCTCAGTGGAAACAATCCCTCTCACCACAGGTCAGCGACTACTTAGGCGGCTCAACCTTATCCAACACCCGGTTAGCCGTAATTTCCGCCACCATGATGCTGTTTGAAATGCCCAGCAAGGCATAACGCGACTCCCCCTCCAAATGATCCACCAACTGATGAACCATCACATCGACCGACGCTAGCGTCACGACCAAAAAAACCGCCAGGGTTTCGGCCGTAGCTTCTGGAAGTAAGGTGCTTTGGCCTCGATGTTCACCTTGAATGAAGCGTTTCACTGGCTTCCCTCTGCAAATGAATACGCAAAAATAATAGAACGGAGACACAGCCCTTCATTCACATTTGAGGTGGATGTCTGAATTCGACGGTGAAGCCAAACTGGGAACCACATATCAGGCTCTCTATACTGGCCTCCCAAGATGGTAGTTAGAGCGCAAAATATGCCCGTCACACCCAATCAAAATTCGCCAGTCATTTTGGTCCCGGCTCAACAAAGCGACTTGGACAATCTTGTAGCCATTCGAATTGAGGCCATGCGCGAAAGTCTGGAGCGTGTTGGGCGATTTGATCCAGTGCGAGCGCGCGAGCGGTTTCTTAGCGGTTTTGAAGCCCACAACACAC
>Ga0157370_10009145_pt1 | contig 10621 bp, 7 predicted proteins | sample C35metaG_FD_113463 | JGI IMG/M metagenome (GOLD analysis project Ga0157370, IMG submission 113463) | Corn rhizosphere microbial communities from Kellogg Biological Station, Michigan, USA - C3-5 metaG | ecosystem: Host-associated > Plants > Roots > Rhizosphere > Soil | place: USA: Michigan... | reverse complement strand
TGCCGCGCGCTGGTTGCCAAGCGGCTCGAGATACGCGAGGACAGCGTGTACGAGGAGGACCTTCGCAAGGAGGTTGTGGCAGGTGGATGGAAGTCCTACCTTACGATTCTGAATCTGCGCAGCTACGGGGTTCTCAAGGATGTGAATCACGACCACTATCGAAGCGCTCCTCCCACGGTCGGTGGCAGCGCTTCGTCACCGCCACTCTACCTAGTCACAGAACAGTGCTATGTGCATTCCAAACTCCTGATCGTCGATGACGCCGTAGCGATCATCGGCAGCGCAAACTGCAATGACCGCAGTCTGGAGGGTACCGGCGATACCGAGATAGCCGCCGTCATCGTGGACACGGAAACCAAGGTGCGCAATCTGGGCAACGGCACGATGGTAGGGACGCGCACCTTCGCTCGCGAATTGCGCCTGCGCCTATGGAAAAAGTTCTTGGGGAAATCGATCGAGGTGGGGGCTGTCCCGGGTCGAGTAGGCAAGGATCAGGGTTACACCAACGCGGCGGGTAGTGCATTCCACCCACCGATCCGCCCGAACATTGGCGACGTATCGTTCATCGAGCAGCCGGCCGCTCGAGCGTGCTGGCAGGCGATCCAGACGCTGGCCGATTCCAACGCGGTTGCCTTTGAAGAGGTCTTCCAGAACGTGCCACGCAATAGCATGAGCACCTATGATGCGGTGTTCCGGGGATTCGCCACCGCGGGGATGGACGAGAAGCGGGAGAAAGTCCTGCGATATCTATATGCTCAACCTTCCGACCTCCAAATCGACTATATGGCCGTGGCAAGTGTGATGGAAGGCGAGGTAACGCGAACGGTCGGCCGCCACAATGTCGGCAAGGCGCTTACCCGCCTGCGTGATGGTGCAGCGGCGGTAAAAGGGTTCTGGGTCACGATGCCGCTGGAGTGGGGGCATGGTATGGACGACCCTGCAGCTGCAGTGCCAGTCGAGATCATCGCAGCCGTGCCGATGCATCGCGGCTTTGACGAGCAACGAACAAGCATGGCATCGACATCCCCGCCAACGACAGGCACGGAGCAGGCATGAGACTCAAACGCGGCGTGGTGGGGGTGATCTCGATCATGGTGGGGGCTGCTTCGCTTCCGGCGGCCGCGACCTGTACCGACCGCTCCAAACCGTTGTCCTCGCCCGTGGACGGGGTGACCCTGATGTTCAATGACGGGGCCGGTGCGCGCGTCGTGCTGCGCCAGGCACAGATTCTGGATGATGGCCGTGTCCGCCCGCCCGAGTTGACGCCGCCAGTTGCCACGAAGCCGGCGGGTACGTTTGGCCCCACCCAGGGCCAGGTGATTTACCTGGAGTCCGATGGCAAGGGGGGGAAGGTTGTTTGCCGCATTGAACAGTGGGAAAGCCGGACTTACAGCCCACTTGAACGCCCGCAGGCTGGCGGCGGGCCCGGCCTGCGTCGCGACACCGCTGGCAAGGTGCGCGCGCTGGCATACCGTGCGCAGCCAGCACAGGAGCGCAATCCAATCCTGGGGAAGTTGACGCCGCACTATTTCATGACACGGGTCGACGCCTTTTACCACTCGCCGGACGGCCAGTTGGTCGAAGCGCGAATGCACGAAACCCCGGACATCACCGTCGCGGCCAACCATGACGCGCGTGCTGTCGTCCACGACCGGCTGATGTTCTGTGCGCGTTACGACACAAAGGGCCGGCTCACAATGACCAGCGGTACTAATGGGCCTGTAAGTCTATCGCCCGCATTCCAATGCAGCGAGGTGGCGCCAGGCACGGCGGAGATGTCGAGCTACCGCTACTACCCTGACGGCACGCTGTTGGCGAACCTGCGTACGCCAGGCCCGATTCAGGACAACGATGGGACTGCCCCGCCCGAGGCCCAGGCCAGCGGCCGTGGGCAGGGCAACGTGTGGTTCAAGGGCACAGGGACTGCTGCTGCGCGGGAAGATGCACTGTTCAATTTCATCCCTGGCCAGGGCTTGTACACCCTCACTACCGGCAACATGGCGTTCGCCGCCTTTGATGTCCAACCGCTGTATGAAGAGCGTACGCAGGGCGGCCCCGCCAGGCTGGAGTACGACTTTCCTAGCCGGCCTGTGCCATTGGAGGTCATTGACGATGGTTTCGTCGGGCTGAAACGCTATCCTCGTGTACGGACCTACTCGCATCGGAGCGGGCTGAAGGTCCTGGAGGTATTCGATGCCAATCGCTCCGCGCCTCGTCAGAGGCAGTGGCGCTCGCTGGACCTGAACCGCCAGGAGAGCTACAACGCCAAAGGGGGGCTGGCGCAGGTAGTACATTACGGCGCGGCCCCGCGCGATGCCTACCCGGAAGACCTCAAGCGCTACGCAGAAGCCGGCATGCTCAAGGTCACCCCCACCACCGTTGGGTATGCCAGCTATCGCGTCTATACCTACGACGCGTCAGGCAAGGAAAGCCTGGTCTTCGTCTGCTGGCAACACGACGGTCCCAGCAACAAGCCTTACCGACACTTCCCGTGGTGGACGCCGGATCCCACCCCCAAGCGTAGCAAGGAAGAAGCGCTGATCTATGGCATGAAGAACGTCGCCAATCGCTGCGGAACGCCGGATGGAAAGATGGTGGTTCAAGGGCTGGCCGCGATCGACAGCTACATGGCCAAGACCTACGGATTTGATGTAGAGAAGCTGAGCTACGATGAGGTGCGATAAGTGTGCCTGTCCATGAGCAGGACGTCGTTCTGTAACAGTATGAGGCGGGCTTCCAAGGCCGCACTGGCATGCCTATGGTGCGGCCTTGTGCCTGACGAAGGTCGCGTCGAAGCCGTCCTGTTGCGCTTCCGGCCTTGATCGGTCTAGCCATCGCCGCATGGATGCGGGGCCCGCGGAGTCCCATGGAGAATAGGCATTACTTGTTCTCCTTTCTGGTAGTCGCGGGTGCGCTCTGCTCCGGCGGCCGCGCGCTTGCATGCACCGACAGGCTGGACCCTCTTGCATCGCCTGCAACCGGGGTAAGCCTGCTATTCAGTAATGGACAAGGTGGGGGCGTCGGCGTCGCCACTCCCCGTCTTTTGCCGGGCGGTCGACTGGCACCGCCTGCCGTTTCTCCCGCGCTGAAAGAGCTTAAGGCCGGAAAGTTCGATCAATGGGGAGGGGACGTTGTATTCACTGAAGATGATGGGCGAGGCGGTAAGCGGGTCTGCCGGGTGGAGACCTGGAAGAGTAGAACCTTGAACGCTGTTGTAAGAGACAGTCTTGGTGGGAAGCCCGAACGTCTTCGGGACAGTGATGGAAGGGTGGCGGCCATTGCGTACATGCCTACGCCAGCGCAGGAAAGACATCCCGTGCTGGTGAAGTTGCTGCCGCACTACTACATGAGCTCGGCAACCGCCTTCTACTACGATGGGTCCAATAATCTCATTGAGGTGGACAGGTATATGTCCCCTGAGGCCAACAGGCTCAACCCGAAGTACCCGTTGAAGATCGTTGCACGGTCCGTCCTGTACTGCTTCCGCTACGAGGATGGCAGGTTGGTGCAGTCTGCAGGCTTGCCGGGGCCTAGCGTCAGCAAGGACCCGGCGTTCTCGTGTGGCCAGCTCAAGGCTGGCGAGCATTCGCTTGAGCGGTATCGCTACAACGCCAATGGAACCCTGCGCGCCATGCTGACCTACTACGGAGAGGGCGTTGCCGACGCCTCCGACAGCCAGCGAAAGTCTGGCGGCGGAGGCTACGGGTCCATCTGGCTGCCCGAACGGCTTCCGTCCGGCGAGCAAGCGCGCGTGGAGCTTCATTTCAATGCGAAAGATGAACTGACCAACCTCAGTACAACGTTTCTGGAATTCGCGGCAGCAGACGCGCAGCCCTCGTATGCGGCGCGTGGCGATGCCGGCGGTTCGACGCTTGAGTACCGGTTTCCTGGTTCACCGGTGCCCTTGTCGGTGATAGACAAGGGATTCGCTGCGATCGGTAGCTACCCCAGGGTCAGGATCTTTCCTCATCGGAGCGGAATGACGGTGTCAGAAGTCTTCGACGCTGGTTCCAGAAAGCCGCGCCAGCGGCAGTGGCGCAGCCTGGATCTGAATCGTCAGGAGATGTACGGCGGCAATGGCAAGCTGACCCGCGTAGTTCAATACGGTGCCGCACCGGAGGATGCCTACGAGGAAGACCTGAAAGGCTATGCCGAAAGTGGCGTGCTGAAGGTTACGCCCACTACCACCGGCTACGCCAGCTACCGCGTCTACGACTACGACACAGCAGGCAAGGAGCGTCTGACCTTCGTCTGCTGGCAGCACGATGTCCCCAGCAACAAACCCCTCCGCCATTTCCCATGGTGGACGCCCGATCCAACACCGAAGCGCAGCAGGGAAGAAGCGCTGATCTACGGCATGAAGAACGTCGCCAATCGCTGTGGAACGCCCGATGGAAAGATGGTGGTTCAAGGGCTGGCGGCAATCGACAGCTACATGGCCAAGACGTACGGATATGACGTGGAAAAGCTGAGCTACGGCGAAGCGCGATGACTGTGCCGGCCAAGGTGCCCGAAGGTGTCCCGCCTGAGGAGGGTCTGGGCATCCCGATCGGTGACGGCGGCGCGTCAGCGCGGCTTTCACGCCTGACAAAGAGCGCGCTGGCCTTGTCGTTCCTCGGCCTGCTGGTCTTGATCGGTCTGGCCGTCGCCGCCTTGGCCGTCGAGTGGGAGTCCATCACCGAACGGCGCGTGATTACCGTCGCCGTGATACTGCTCTCCGTGTTGATCGTATTCCTTGCGGGCCTGTTGCTGGGCGGTGTCAGTCTGTTCCGGCGGCGGCAGGCCTGGCGCTCGGCAATGCTGGCGCTGGGGCTCAACCTGTTCGGGCTGGGTGCGATGTTCTACATCGGCTACATGATCGTTGCCGTGATGGCCGCTGCGGCAGTTGGCGCGGTGCAGGCAGCCCTCGGGGGGCTGATGGTGCTGCTGATGATGATATTTGCCAAGTAAGGTCGTCGAATCGGCGTGGCTCAGGCGGTTGCAGGCGAACCACGCGGAAGCTGTTTACAAAACTACGGATGAAACGTCATGGATGATCCGAGTAAAAGGAAGTCTCAACGGACAGTCACCAGCGTGCTCGCCGTTGCAGGCATGCTTGGCGCGCCGCTGGCAGCGGCCTGCACGGGAGATGCTGCAGCAGCAGGGACATCCTCTGGAGCGTCCGGAATCTTCATGACGGGCAACACCGATGGGTTCGACACCCGTATCGACCCGTTCCGCACGGACGCGCAGAACCGCGCTGTGCTGCCCGACGTGGAGGTTTCGCAGGCACAGAAGGATCCGCCGAATGACATGTTTGGTGCGGCGGGGGGTACCGCCATCCATGGGGAACGCATTGAAGACACGTGGCGCGTCTGCAGGGAGGAGCGCTGGCAACCGCGTCACGGTGACGGTGCCGTCAAGCAGGTTGATGCCGTAACACCCGTCGCAGAAGGCGCCAGGCGCTGGTCGAAGAATTTCTTCGTCGGCGCGGTGCGGCTCTACCACTATGATCGGGCGGGGCGCCTTGTCGAAGTGCGTGATGTCGTCAGCCCCGATGTGCTGCCACCCGACGGTGTCGCGTGGCTGGCGCCCAAGAGTGGTCTGCTGTACTGCGCACGGTATGACCAGGTTGGACGCCTGACATGGTCAATCGACACGGCCGGCGTCGGGCGGTGGGACTCCGGCAAGGCGTGTGCGGACCTGAGCGAAGACAACGTGGATTCGCTGCGGGTGATGTACAACGACGACGGTACCGTTCTGGCCCTGTTGCGATCCCGACCGCCCTCGCTCCCGGACGGGGGCGCCGTGGCGTTGATGCAGCCGGATGGCTATGACAACGCGGGTTGGACAGGGACCGCCACGTTCCTCATGCCGCCCCGGCCGGACGTCGCCGCTGCCGATAACACGGTTGGGGCACGGATTGCGTCGGGACGCGGGATTGCATCGTTGTACGCGTATCCGCCGGATTTCGCCGCCGACGATGCGCAGCCGATCTATCGGGAGCGGCCACAGACGGATGGGCGCTCCAAGGCGAGCGTGCATTACGATTTCCCCGAAGCGGATCTTCCGATGTCGGCCGCCCGCGATGGCTTTGCGAACCTGGCCAGCTACCCGCGTGTGCGCAGTTACGGCTATGGCAAGGACGTACGGGTGGAGGAAGTGTTCGCCGCGGGCAGCCATGTCCCTGTCCAGCGGGTGTGGCGGTCGCAGCTTGTGCTGCGTCAGGAAGACTACGACGCAGCAGGCAAGGTGCAGCAGGTGATCCGCTACGGCTCTGGTGGCCCTGGCGCCGTTGGCGAAGATCTTGCAGGTGCCGGCCGACGTGCGGGCTTCAGACAGACGCTGCTGGGGGACGGCAGCGCCGCGTACCGTGTGTATCGCTATGACCGCAAGGGGCAGGAGCGGCTTGAGCTGGCGTGCTGGTTGAAGCCAGCGGGTGCGGGGGACGGTGCAGGGGAGACGCAATGCGGTAGTCCGGACGGGAACGTGCTTGCCGAAGGCTCGCAGGCGATCGAGGCGCTGCTCCACGACACCTATGGTCTGACCCGTCGACGCCTCGCATACAGCGGGATATGACGTGCGGCGTTGAGGGCGGGCACAGTGGGAAAGAGCCAGGGCCGCCCTGGGCAGGCAGGTAGCTCCGCCATGGTGGACGATTCACGGGCCGCAGTACGCGTCGCGCCCCAGGCCTTCACGGGCAGCCGCTGTTCGGAGAGGCAGCATGGCAGCATCCGGTCCCGTCTGGAACGCTGCGATGCCATCGCCAACGCTGCTTTGCCGCCTGTCGGCACTCTGCTTCTCGACCGCGCTGCTCGCCGCCTGCCACCCCGCGCCGCCTGAAGCCCTTGGCACCCTCGAATGGGACCGCATCACCGTACCGGCGCCCGCCGCGGAGACCATCGTCGCGGTCGCGGTGGTGGAAGGGCAGCATGTACCCGCCGGCGCCCCCCTGCTGCAACTGGACGCCACCCGCACCGCCGCGCAGCTGGCCGCATTGCAGGCGCAGTCGCAACGCGCCGGACAGGCGCTTGAGGAACTCGAGCACGGCCCGCGGGTGGAAGACATCGCCCAGGCCCGGGCCAATGTGGCCGCCGCGCGCGCACAGGCCGCGGACGCATCGGCGTACTACGCCCGCCTGCAGCCCCTCGGGCGGCAGCGCCTGGTGGCGGCGGCCGACGTCGACCGCGCTCGCGCCGCCGCCGGCAATGCAACGGGCGTGGTGCAGGCCGCCGAACAGGCGTTGCTGGCGCTTCAGCATGGCACCCGCGCCGAGCAGGTCGCCCAGGGCGCCGCGTCGCTGCAGGCCGCGCAGGCCCAGCAGGACGAACAGGCGGTCACGCTGGGCAAGCTGGCACTGGTGGCACCGCGCGCCGGGGTGATCGACGCGCTGCCGTACCGGTTGGGAGACCAGGCGCCGGTGGGCGCGCCGCTGGCCGTGCTGCTGGTGGGTGACCATCCGTATGCGCGGGTGTACCTGCCCTCGGCGCTGCGCCCGTCGGTGGTGGTGGGGCAGGCGGCCCACGTTTACCTGCAGGGGCGCGACGGCGCCCTGACCGGTCGGGTGCGGGCGGTGCGCAGCGACCCGGTGTTCACCCCGTACTACGCGCTCACCGGTGAGGACGCGGCGCGGCTGAGCTACCTGGCCGAGATCGAGCTGGTCGATACGGACACCGCCGCGTTGGCCCGGTTGCCCGCCGGGGTGCCGGTGCGGGTGACGTTCTGATGGTCCCGACGGCGCCGACCGATCCCGCTGCGGCCGTACTGCCCGAACCGGCGGGGGCCGGTGGGGAGCCACTGGCCATCCGCGCGCGCGGGCTGACCAAGCGCTTCGGTGACCTGGTGGCCGTCGACCACGTCGATCTCAGCGTGCCGCGCGCGAACGTCTACGGCTTCCTTGGCCCCAACGGCTCGGGCAAGTCGACCACCATCCGCATGCTGTGCGGGCTGCTCACCCCCAGCGAGGGCGACATCGAGGTGCTCGGCCTGCGCATTCCCGAGCAGGCCGAAGCGCTGCGCAGGCGCATCGGCTATATGACCCAGCGCTTCTCGTTGTTCGATGACCTGACCGTCCGCGAGAACCTGGAGTTTCTTGCCGCCGTGCAGGACATCCCGCGCGCTGCGGCACGCCAGCGTATCGACGCGCTGGTGGCGCAGTATCACTTTGAAGACCGCCAGAGGCAGCTGGCCGGAACCCTGAGCGGCGGCCAGAAGCAGCGCCTGGCGCTGGCCGGGGCGGTGATCCAGCAGCCCGAGCTGCTGTTCCTGGACGAGCCCACCAGCGCGGTAGATCCGGAGTCGCGCCGCGATTTCTGGGAGAAACTGTTCGACCTGGCCGATGCCGGCACCACGCTGCTGGTGTCCACCCACTACATGGACGAGGCCGAGCGCTGCCACCGTCTGGCCATCCTGGACCAGGGCGCATTGGTGGCCGACGGCAGCCCCGCCGAGCTGACCGCCGCGCTGCAGGGCCGCACCCTGGAGGTAGCCGCCCAGCAGCCGCGGCAGGCCCAGCGCCTGCTGGCCGGCCTGCCTGGCGTGCTCAGCGTGGCCCAGATCGGCAACACCCTGCGCGTGCTGCTGGCGCACCCCGGCGAAGGTGAGGACCGCATCCGTCAGGCGCTGCGCGGCGGCGGGCAGGGCGCCGAGGTCGTGCCGGCGGCCGCCAACCTGGAGGACGTGTTCGTGTCGGCCACGCGCGGACGCGACAGCACTGCGGCGCAGGACACCTCGCCATGAGCCTGCGCCGGCTGTGGGCGATCGTGCTGAAGGAGCTGCGCCAGATGCGCCGCGACCGCATCACCTTGGCCATGATCGTGGGCATCCCGGTGATGCAGCTGGTGCTGTTCGGCTATGCCATCAATCTCAATCTGCGGCATCTCGACACCGGCGTGGCCGATCAGGCCGGAACCTCGGCCTCGCGTGCCCTGCTGATGGACATGGTAGCCACCGGGGTGATTCACCCGATCCTGCGCGTGGATACGCCCGAGCAGCTGGTGCAGGCGCTGCGCGAGGGGCGCATCAGCATCGGGGTGGTGGTGTCACCGGATTTCGAACGCCGCCGTTTTGAAGGTCGCGAAGCCGTCCAGGTGATGGTGGACGGCAGCGACACCGTGGTGCAGAGCGCGGCAGTGCAGCTGGCGCAGGTGCCGTTGAGCACCCAGCCGGTGGGCAACGACCGGCCGCTGCGCAGCGGCGCGGTGGCCAGTGCCGGGCAGATCAGCGTGGTGGCGTTCTACAACCCGCAGCGGCGCTCGGCGATCAACATCGTGCCGGGGCTGATCGGCATCATCCTGACCATGACCATGGTGATGTTCACCGCCGTGGCGATCGTGCGCGAACGCGAGCGCGGCAACATGGAACTGCTGATCGCCACGCCATTGACCCGCAGCGAGTTGATGATCGGCAAGGTGCTGCCGTATGCGGCGATCGGACTGGTGCAGACCACCCTGGTGCTGCTGCTGGGCATGTGGCTGTTCGACGTGCCGGTGCGTGGCAGCGTGCTGGACGTGTACCTGGTGGCGATGCTGCTGATCACCGCCAACCTGTCGCTGGGGCTGTTGATCTCGACCAAGGCGCAGTCGCAGTTCCAGGCCATGCAGATGACGATGTTCGTGTTCCTGCCGTCGATCCTGTTGTCCGGCTTCATGTTCCCCTTCGCGGGGATGCCCAGGGTCGTGCAGTGGCTGGCCGAGGTGCTGCCGCTGACCCATTTCCTGCGGCTGGTGCGCGGGATCATGCTGCGGGGCGCGCGCTGGTGGGAGCTGTGGCCGGAGGTGCTGGCACTGCTGGCCTTCATCGCGGTGATGATGACCCTGGCGATCCTGCGATTCCGCAAGCGGTTGGATTAGGGGCGACCAACCGTCGGCACGCCCCTGATTGGTCGGCACGCCGTTACGCCGTCACCATCCGCGCACGCAGCGAATTGCTGTACGCCTCGGTGATCACCACGTCGACGAACTGCCCCACCAGGCGCGGGTGGCCGGGGAAGTTCACCGAGCGCATGTTCTCCGTCTTGCCGGTCAGCTCGTTCGGATCGCGCTTGGACGGACCTTCCACCAGCACGGTCTGCACGGTGCCGACCATCTTCGCCGAGATGCCGGCGGCATGTTCGTTGATCCGCGCCTGCAGCCGCGACAGCCGGGCGTGCTTCTCGGCGTCGCTGATGGTGTCTTCCAGGTCGGCCGCGGGCGTGCCCGGGCGGCGCGAATAGATGAAGGAGAAGCTGTGGTCGAAGCCGATGTCCTCGATCAGCTTCATGGTTTTCTCGAAATCCTCGTCGGTCTCGCCGGGGAAACCGACGATGAAGTCCGAGCTGATCGAGATGTCCGGGCGCACCGCCCGCAGCTTGCGGATCTTGGCCTTGAATTCCAGCGCGGTGTAGCCGCGCTTCATCGCAGACAGCACCCGGTCGCTGCCGGCCTGCACCGGCAGGTGCAGGAAGTTGGCCAGCTGCGGCACGTCGCGGTAGGCATCCACCAGCGAGTCGCTGAACTCCAGCGGGTGCGAGGTGGTGAAGCGGATCCGGCCCACCCCGTCGATCTCGGCGATGGTGCGGATCAGCAGGCCGAGATCGGCGAACTCACCCTCGCCATAAGGCCCGCGGTAGGCATTGACGTTCTGGCCGAGCAGGTTGATCTCG
>Ga0157370_10009141_pt1 | contig 10625 bp, 14 predicted proteins | sample C35metaG_FD_113463 | JGI IMG/M metagenome (GOLD analysis project Ga0157370, IMG submission 113463) | Corn rhizosphere microbial communities from Kellogg Biological Station, Michigan, USA - C3-5 metaG | ecosystem: Host-associated > Plants > Roots > Rhizosphere > Soil | place: USA: Michigan... | reverse complement strand
TCCGAAGGCTCCCTTCCGGAGCCTTGAATCAACTCGCAGCGCGTTCAGCAAGCGTTATGAGTACAGGACCTAGGCGGCTGTACGGATTTCGTACGAATCCGAGATGCCCTGATCGCGTTTTGCTGGGATTCTGGCGCCTCGGACCAATCCGAGGTCCGCTGGAGTCACCTGAATTTGCGCGCTTTCCAACCGACGCCGGATAACGAGCTTTTGGGGGCCGACTGGCGGTGCGCAGGATTCTGCTGCGCCTGCATGGGTGCCGCTTTCTAACCCGCACGTGACAAAGCATTCGGCCATTAGCTCACAACGCAAAACTCACACGTCGGATTCTTCCGGAGGTTTGGTCTGACGGAAGGAATGGAGCAGCGCGAGGTCGTAGACGATCTTCAAAACGCCGCAGGCGATGAGCGGTAGGCCTGAGAGCGGCGTCGCCAGCAGCGCGCCACTGAGCGCCGGGCTCAGGGACGAGGCGAGGCTGCGCGGTACGGCTGTCACGCTCGCGGCGGCTGGACGTTCCTCCGGCGTCACCACCGCCATCACGTAGGAGGTGCGCGTCGGCACGTCCATCTGCGACAGCGCCGCGCGCAACGTCAGCAGGATGATGGCGACGGTCAGGTTCGGCGCGAAGGCGGTAAGGATGAGGAACACGCTCGACGGGATATGCGTGAACACCATCGTGTTGATGAGCCCGATGCGCTTTGCGAGCCATGCCGCGACCGGATAGGAGAAGGCGCTGAGCGTGCTCGCCCAAAAGAAGAATAGGCTGGCGGCCGCAAGCGACATATCGAAGCGCTCGAACAGCCACAGTGCCAGCAGCGACTGCACCACGAAGCCGCCGGCGAATGCGTCGAGGCTGAATAGTGCGGCGAGCCGGTAGACGGTACCGCGGCTCTGGCCAAGAGGCGCAGATGCGCGCGTCGCGTCGCCTTGCGCATGCGGCAGCCTGCGGTACAGCGCGAAAGCGGCAAGGCCGAACGCGGCGTAGATGTAGAACATGATCCTGAAGGCTTCGAGCGTGCCAATGCCCGCGTGCGTCATGACATCGGGCAGCGCCGCGGCAAGCGACCCGGCTGCCATGGATAGCGCGCCGATCAGGCTGTAGCGGGCGAAGACGTGCGTGCGATCCTCGTCGCGTGCGCCGCGCGCCAGCATGGCGTGCTCCAGCGGCACCAGCACGCCGAGGTCGCCCGTCGACGGGTTGATCGTCCCTATGAAGGCCACGATAGCGATTGGAGCAAACAGTGTGACGTTGGGGAAGGCGACTCCGGTTGCCGCCATCAGTGCCGCGCCGCCGAGCAGGAGATTGCGCAGATCGTGCCGCGGCGCGATGAACCCGATGGTCAGGGTCAGCAGCGCGGTGCCGAGCAGGGAGGCGCTGACGACGACGCCGATCTCGCCAGTGCCGAAGCCGATGGTCGAGAGATAGGCCGGCAGGAGGATGATGGCAAAGCCGTCGCCGAATCCACGCAAGCCGCGCGCCACATAGAGCAGCGCGCGGTCCGTGCTTTCGGACGTCTCAGCGATCGGGCTACTTGAAATCGCCATCCGGCTTTCCCTGCCGCACCATCTCTTTCGCATAGGCGTAGAGCGCATCGTAGACGATCCACTCGGCCGCATTGAGCGCGTGGTCGTCGGCATAGCCGAGGTGCCGGAAGCCTTCGGCGATGGCTTCGAGGCCAGGTCCCTCCGGCTGGCGGTAGAGCGTGTTGTCCGTGTCGGCACCGTTGACGATCTTGCCGAGCAAGACGAGCGCAGGGTCCTTGGTCAGGCCGTATTTCTTGAGGATCGCCTCGAACGAGCATTCCTGCCCGTGATGGCCGAGCTCGACGTCCTTGACGTCGTAGGGTGTGGCACCGATGCGCTGCGCTTCGGACATGACCTTCTCGCCCGGCACGAAGAAGAACTCGGCATCCTTGTCCACGAATTTCTTGATGAGCCACGGGCAGGCGACACGGTCGACTTTCACGCGCTCGCGGGTGATCCATTTCATGGCTTTGCTCCCGATGTGCGGCAGGTACAGCCGCTGTTGTGATGATGCAGGGCTTCGCGGCGCGCCTTGAGACCCTGTTCGCTGAGATTGTAGAGTTGATCGTCGGTCAGCGCGGCAAGGGACTTGCGGCAGCGATCCGCGTTCAGCATCCACGACCATACGAACGTCCACTGCCCGTAAGGGTGGTCAGCGGCACGCCGGTTTCGCAGGATCCTGTCGAGCCTGTCATTGTGCAGATCGGCATGGCTAAGACCGATATCGCGGAGGCGGTCGCACTCAAGCCGGGAGAGGATGCGCCGCGTGCGCCAACGCCCGAATGCGTAAACGACGGCGGTGCCGGCCCCAAACAAGGCGCCGAGTATCAGCATGAGGCTCGGATACTCGCGCACCAGGTCGGCGTAGGCATCGCCTCCGCGCGAGGCTTCAGAACCATTTCGCATTATTTTCACTATTGCTGTCGGCATGCTGGCGTGCTTCAGATGAGATGGTTGAGACCATTTTTGCCGCCAAGAATGCCTTGCGACAAACCATCGTTTCTCGACCTTGACCTAGTTTTTCTCATGCAGGAGGAGGGGGTCCGTGGTCCGCCGGCTGCCGCCGCTCAATGCTCTGAAGGCGTTTGAGGCCGCCGCGCGGCACGAGAGCTTCACGCAGGCTGCGCAGGAGCTGTGCGTGACTCAGGGGGCAGTAAGCCAGCAGGTAAAGGCGCTGGAGGCGGAACTCGGCTGCCGTCTATTCAACCGCGAGCACCGTCGTCTGATCATCACGGCGGCGGGGCGCAACTATTTGATGGTCGTCCGCGACGCATTCGACCGGCTTGCTCTCGGCACAGAGGCGCTGCTGCAGCAGCAGAACGCGGGCGTGCTGACGGTGTCCACCTCGCCGAACTTCGCCAGCAAATGGCTGGTACACCGGCTCGGACGTTTCGCGGAACAGCATCCATCGATCGACTTGCGCGTTTCAGCGTCGCTTCTGCACGTCGATTTCGCGCGCGAGGATTTCGACGTCGCCATCCGGCACGGCGACGGACATTGGCCGACGCTCGACGTGACCCGATTATGCGAGGAAGAGCTGTTCCCGGTTTGCAGCCCGGAAATCACACAAGGGCTCCGCACGCCGGCTGACCTGAAGAACTATCCCCTTCTGCATACGGACGAGCGCCGCGATTGGGGGACCTGGTTGGCTACCGCGAAAGTCGTCGATGTCGATTACGGACGCGGACCGGTCTTCAATCAGGCGAGCATGGCGATCGACGCGGCCGTCGACGGACAGGGAGTGGCGCTGGCGCGAAGCGCGCTCGCGGCATGGGATCTCGTCACGGGTCGGTTGGTCCGTCCCTTCGGCGCCGTGCTCAAGCTGCCATACTCGTATTGGATCGTGTGCCCGAAGCCGAATGCGTCCCTCCCCAAGATCGTCAGCTTCCGGAGCTGGCTTCTGGCGGAGGCCGCCGCGGACGCGCGACGCATCGGTTCGCTGACTCCGCTCGGCAGTCGCAGGGCGCGGGCTCGCGCCGCCGCCCCACGACGCCGTGCTTCGTCAGCAGCCCTTCGGCAGGTCTAAGGAACGCGTTCGCTTAGATCGAATCCGTCGATTACAAGTGGTGTCTTGCATATCCTCTCCCGGGGGATAAGATTCCGCTATGGCTGAAGGCAAGCACGTCCATCGAAACCACCCAGAGATCGTCAAGCGGCTCAAGCGCGCGGACGGGCACCTGCGCAGCATCATCGACATGATCGAGACCGGCCGTTCCTGCCTTGACGTCGCGCAGCAGCTTCAGGCCGTCGAGAAGGCGATCACGCAGGCCAAGAAGACGCTGATCCAGGACCACCTCGATCATTGTCTGGAGGACGTCGTCGGCCCGCTGCCGCGCGAGCGGCGTAGGTCGATCGACGAGTTCAAGGACATCACGAAGTATTTGTGAGGCAATCGATGGGTGCGGTCGGTAGAGCGCTCGAATGGCTCGGTCTGGGCGGGCATGAACAGGGACATGCAGATGGGCACCACCACGCCCACGGAGGAGGTCATGGCCATACGCACGGCGTGATCGATGCCTCCCTGACGACGACCGCCCGTGGCATCTGGGCCATCAAATGGTCCTTCGTCATTCTGGCGATCACCGCCGGGCTCCAATTGATCGTCGTGTTCGTGTCGGGCTCCGTGGCGCTCCTTGCCGACACCATTCACAACATCGGCGACGCCACGACAGCGATACCGCTCTGGGTCGCCTTCGTCCTCGCACGCCGTGGCGCCTCCAAGACCTTTCCGTGCGGACTTGGCCGTGTTGAGGACCTCGCCGGCATCCTGATCGTCCTCATCATTCTGTTCAGTGCGCTGGTGGCTGGTTACGAGGCTATCGACCGACTCATCCATCCCCAACCGGTGACCGCCCTCGGCTGGCTGGCTTTGGCCGGCTTCATCGGCTTCGTCGGAAACGAAGCGGTGGCGGTGTTTCGCATTCGGGTCGGCCGGCAGATGAACAGCGCCGCGCTCATCGCCGACGGCTATCACGCCCGTACCGACGGGTTGACGTCCCTTGCCGTCGTTCTCGGCGCGCTTGGTCGCGCGGGCGATGGAAGTGAAGGCGCGTTGGCTCGGTCATCGACTTCATGCCGACGTGGCCATTGCCGTACATGAGGAAATGACGGTCGTCGTCGCAAGCGGAGTGATCAAGATGGTGCGCGAGGAGCGCGCCACCTCGGCATCGGCGCTGAACAGGCCGAGCCAGAGGAAAGGCAGCACGGCGACGATCAGGCCCATCGCCCCGCACAGCGTCGCGATGGTCGCCACGCCAGTCCAGGCGATGCGGCGGGCCCGGCCATATTGCTGCGCGCCCCAGTTCGTTCCGACCATCGGGACGAGCGTCGTGCCGAAGCCGAAGGCGACGGGCTGGATGATGTATTCGAGCCTTGCCCCCAGCGCGTAGCCGATGGCGGCTTCCGGACCGAACTGGCCGGCAATGCCGGTCAGCAGGACGACGGAGAAGTTGGTGATCGCGGTATTGATCTGGCCCGGCACGCCGACCTTGAGGATGTCGGCGAAGAGCGACAATTGCGGCGCAAGCCTGTCGAACTTCAAATGGACGATCGAGCGCGACGAGCGCAGGTAGCCGATCATGACGAGGCTGCCGGTGCCGAACGGGATCACCAGCCCCCAGCCGGCGCCGGCGGGTCCGAGCGCCGGAACAGGCCCGTAACCGAAAATGAGAATTGGCGAGGGCGCGATGTGCGCGATCACGCAGCCGACCAGCACGCCGGCGTGCAAGCTCATGCTGCCGGTGCCGCGCACCGAGTTGCCGAGCAGGCTGAGCACGGTGATGCAGACGGCGCCGCCGAAGGCGACGTCGGCGTAGGAGAGCGCGTCGGCGAGCATCGCGTCGCGTCCGCCCATCACGCCGAAGATATAAGGGGCGGCGAGGTCGAGAACAGCGCGGCGAGCGCGTCCGTTCCGATCCTGCCGAGGAAGAAACCGTCGAAGGTGATGACGCCGACGAAGGCGACGAGATTGAGGATGTTGGGCGCGGCGAGCCGCAGCAAAGTCGCAAAGATCGGCGCTTCGAGTAGCAATTTCGTGCGGGCGGCCACGCGCGGCGCCGGCGGGGCCGAAACGGTCAGCGGCGTGGGGGGAATCGCAATGCTGTGGTCGCTCATGCGCGGCGTGTCCGGGGTGGCTTGAGAAGCGGCCGGCCAGTAAGCCCGCGTGGCGATTGATCGCAACGCATCGTTTCTCGGTCATGCCCGAGAAAATCTGATGGCCCATGTGCCGCGGCCGGCGGTCCATAGCTATCCGCCTCGCCTAACCCATGGACCCCAAGGTAACCTGACGACAGTGATTGCAAAGCGACGTGGCGCCGCAGGAGCCGCATGTATTTGTCGCGAACCTAAACCAGTACCTGTCCGCCCGCGGGCGCTACAAACGCCGCCGTTCGCGATGAAGGTTCCGCAGCCCACCATCCTTAGGGGGCCGAGGTCGGCACGCCGCTTCGGTAGCCCCAAGTTCCTCCCACAAAGCCTTTGCATGAGAAAAGCTAGGCCCGCGTCGAGAAAGAATGATTTGTCCGAGGTGAACGAGGAGCGCGTAATAACCGCTGCGGAAGAGCAGACTGCAGGCCATCGGCATAGATGCTTGCGGTTCCGCCTCGATTGGCTCCTCACGGGAGGCGCTCATGAGACCAGCGGTAAAGCTCGCGATTGGCGGCGGTTTTCTGATTGCCGCTACCGGGCTTGCAATGGTTATGGCCGAGCCGACTAGCGGTCCACCACTTATTCTCGGCGGCGGTCCGGTCACAGAGGATCAGGTGCGCCAAAAGCTACAGTCGGATGGATGGTCGGACATCAAGATATTTCGCGAAGGCCGATATATCGAAGCTGTCGGGTCGAAGAACGGAAGCGACGGAAAGCTTCTTGTCGATCCGCAAACCGGCCGTCTTGCGGGCGCCGAAGATGACGATCACGATTAGGTAGGTACATCAGCGAAACGATCACATCTCGGTCCGACGCGGTCAGCCGATGCCTCTCAAAAAGATAGCCAGCATCGCAATTCCGGACGCGCGCAACACGCAGTTCGATCATGGTGCTTTCGATCCGAAGACCCGGCGCGTGTTCATCGCGCACACCGCACGCGATCGCCTCGAAGTCATCGATCATGACCGATCAAGCCATCTCGCAAGTTTAGCTGGGTTCAAAGAGGCTGCGGGCGTCATCGCGGATGACGGCCAAGTGTTGGTCACCAACCGGGGAGACGCCAGCCTTGCGTGGGTTGATGGCACGACGTTGCGGGCAAGGGCGGTCTTCCCGACCGGCCCGCGCCCAAACGGCGTCGCCATTGTCTCGGGTCGAGGTCTCGCGATAGTCGGATGTATCGGCGACGACCATAACGCTCCCGAACTCCAAGTCCTGCGTCTCGACGGGCAGGGGCGCTGGTCGCTCGCCCTCCCGGGCCGGCCGAGATGGTGCGTCACCGATAGCGCAGGCGATTGCGTATTTATCGCCATCCGCGAGCCTTCGATGGTTCTTTCAGCGGAGCTTCCGGAACTCGGTGGAGTCAAGCGCTGGATGCTGCCTTCGACCGGCGCTCACGGATTGGACATCGATCACGAGCGACATCGCCTCTACGTCGCCTGCGATGGCGGCGCGCTCGTGCAAGTCGATTCCACGAGTGGAACGGTAGCCGGACAATGGCCGCTTGCGGGCGCGCCCGATGCCACTTGGTTCAACCCATCCTCCGGTCTTGTGCATGTCGCGATCGAGCAACCCGGGGTGGTGCAGTCAATCGACCCGGAGGCAGGTGTCAGTACCGAATTCCAGACCGGCTCAGGGGCAAAAACGACGGCGCTCGTCAGGCCGAGAACCCTTTATGTGTTTTCACCAGCCGCTGCGGGAGCGTTGGTTCTCGCCGAAGTCTAGCGCGCGAAAAAATCTCCCTGCCGCCTCTGCGACCAGCAACAAACCGATGCAAATCGTCGATCGCGCCGTCCATTAGAAAATCTATGGGTAGCCCGAGAAACAATGGATTGCCGCCGGCCGTTTCGGCTCCGAATACTGACGTCTGTCAATGAGGCCGCCGGAATAGCGAAGGCCGCTTCGGTGCTCCGCGAACAAAAGAAAGAACCGGCGAATGGCGTTCGCGATGAAGCCTTTGAGCTGCGACCCGGCCCGCGTGCGAGGCATGTCCGAGCGGCTGATCATAAGCCATTACGAGAACAACTATGGCGGCGCGGTGAAGCGTCTGAACCTGATCGAGGAACAGCTCGCGGAACTCGATTACACGAAAGCTCAGGGATTCGTGGTGAACGGTCTCAAGCGCGAGCAGCTCATCGCGATGAATTCCATGATCCTGCACGAAGTCTTCTTCGACGGATTGGGAGACGAAAGCGAACCGGAAGAGGCGCTGACACGCGCGGTCGAGAGCGACTTCGGCTCATTCGAGCGCTGGCGCTCGGAGTTCACGAGCATGGGCAAGGCGCTCGGCGGAGGTTCAGGCTGGGTGCTGCTCTGCTGGTCGGCGCGTGACCGGAGGGTCGTGAACCAATGGGCGTCCGATCATTGCCACACGTTGGCCGGCGGCACGCCAAAACTGGCGCTCGATATGTACGAGCATTCGTACCGCATCGACTTCGGCGCGAAGGCAGGGAATTACGTAGACGCATTCATGCAGGCGATCGCGTGGAAGAACGCCGGTCGGCTGCTTGAAGAGCTTGTCGGAACGCGGGGGGAAACGAAGGGCAATTCGTCCTGAAAGGAGTCCCCTATGCGTACTCTCTCTGTGATGCTGGTAGGAGGCCTGCTTGCTTCGGCGATACCGGCCGGAGCGGCCGGCTTGGACTGGCAGGCCGTCGACACGACGCTGGGCAGAAAGGCCGTGGTGACCGGAGACGTCCACCGCTATGGCTTCCCGCGCAGTGATCTCCACGTGACGCTCGACGGCGTCACGGTCGAGCCCGGTCTGGCGTTGGGCGGCTGGATCGCCTTCAAACCGGAGCACGACGGGGCAATGGTGATGGGCGACCTTGTGCTGCTCGAAAGCGAGATCACCCCAGTCCTCACCAAACTGCTTGACGAAGGCCTCGACGTCACCGCGATTCACAACCATCTGCTTCGGGCAACTCCGGCGACCTTCTATCTTCATGTCGCGGGACACGGAGATCCCGGCAAGATCGCCACGGCCATCAAGGCGGCGTTAGCCGAGAGCAAGACCCCGATGTCGACGTCTCCCGGAGCTCCGACGAAGCAGATCGAACTGGATACCAAGCAGCTCGACGAGATCATCGGGGTCAAGGGCAAAGCCGCCGGCGACATCTATCAGTTCGCCGTCGAGCGCCAGGGCGTCGTTTCGGAGCGAGGAATGAAGCTCGTTCCGGCAGCGCCTTTGGGAGTGGCCACCGGGATCAATTTTCAGCAAACGGGAGGCGGTAAGGCGGCAATCACCGGCGATTTCGTCCTGACCGCCAAAGAGGTCAATCCGGTGCTGCGCGCGTTGCGAAGTGGCGGGATCGAGGTTGCGGCGATCCACAGTCACATGCTCGATGAGCAACCGCGCCTGTTCTTCCTACATTTCTGGGCGAACGACGACGCCTCGAAATTAGCTCATGGCCTCCGGGCCGCCCTGGACAAAACGTCAAGAGCGACCGCTACGGTCGGTCAGCAATAGCACCAATTTTCGCAACCGGGAGGCCGCACCTATGAGGAAGCTCATCTTCTCCACTTTGGCGTTGGCCTTTCAGTCGGCATCCGTCAATTCTCTGCAAGCAGCCGAGCCTGCTGCTTGCAGAGACTGCCGCGAGCAGCAGAAAGTATGCGTGAAGAATTACTCAGCCAAGACGTGCAAGACGGAATTCGATATCTGCATGAAATCGTGCAAGCCGAAAATGAAATATAATCTGCGAGGCCTACCTCCCCTTCTTGAGGAACGCGCATGACTACTGAAGCGAGGCATCCAAAAGGTGCCATCGGAGAGCTTGCGGCCTATTTCCTTCGCTTGGGGCTCCTTGGCTTCGGTGGTCCCGTCGCCCTCGTCGGTCAGATGGAGCGCGAGCTGGTCTCTGAGAAGAATTGGCTGACTAAGGATCAGATGCGCGAAGCCATCGCGATCTGTCAGTCTCTGCCCGGGCCGCTCGCTATCCAAGTTGGCATCTACATCTCATATCTGCGAGCCGGGTTCTGGGGCGCTTGGGCCGGCGGTTGGGCGTTCATATTGCCGAATTTCGTTATCGTCGCGGCGCTCGGTGCACTGTACGTCCACCTTGGCGATCTGAAGCCGGTAACCGCCATATTCTACGGCGTCAGCCCAGCCGTCATCGCGCTGATTCTGCACTCCTGCTACCGGCTGGCGAAGCTCGGGATGGAAGATTGGATACAATGGGCGATCGCGGGCGTGTGCTTCGTGATCACGATTGCCCTGCAGGCCGAAGTCGCAATTCTGTTCATCGGCGCCGGCGCCGTTGGCATCCTGTATTACGGGACGGTCATTCGCCGCCCTACAAACAGTAAGTAGATCGCGCCTCAATCGTTCGGCTTCGCGTCGACGAGCGGCCCAAGCTGAAGGTGGATCACTTCAGCCGCCTCCTATGGGAAATCCGCTGCTGCCGGATGTTCCGAACTGGTCTTGGCACGAATACGGGATGCGGGTCGGAGTTTGGCGCTTCCACGAGGTCCTGCGGGAATTCGACGTCACTCCGACCTTCGCGTTGAACGGCTCGGTCTACAAAGTGTATCCGCGGGTCGCCGAGCAAGCCCTTCGGGCAGGCTGGGAATTCATGGGCCACGGCTACGTGCAGGGGCCGATGCACAAATTGCCCGATCAACGCCGCGCAATAAAACAGACAATCGAATCCATTCGGCAATTTACGGGCAGGCCGCCGCGCGGCTGGGAGAGTCCTGGTCTGACCGAGACCGCCGATACGATCGACATCCTCGCCGAGGAAGGGATCGAGTATGTGGCGGACTGGGTTCTGGATGATCAGCCGACAGAAATCATGACGTCGCAGGGCGCGGTTCTGTCCGTTCCATACACTGTGGAAATAAACGACGTCAGCGTCATGGCGGTGCAGCAGCACTCATCAGACGAACTGTTGAAGCGTGGTGTGCGTCAATTCGATCGCCTTTATCGGGAAAGTGAGCATTCGATGCGCGTAATGGCG
>Ga0157370_10009140_pt1 | contig 10625 bp, 12 predicted proteins | sample C35metaG_FD_113463 | JGI IMG/M metagenome (GOLD analysis project Ga0157370, IMG submission 113463) | Corn rhizosphere microbial communities from Kellogg Biological Station, Michigan, USA - C3-5 metaG | ecosystem: Host-associated > Plants > Roots > Rhizosphere > Soil | place: USA: Michigan... | reverse complement strand
TTGCCATCGCGCAGCAGCGAGATCACGGTGCATTCCATGTTCACTTCGACAGGCTGGTGGATCACGTAATCCTGCAGCGTGCGAATCATCTCCAACCCGGTGCGATCACCAACGTGCGCCAGCCGCGGGTACTTGTGACCGCCAAAGTTGCGCTGAAGAATTCGACCATCCGGCGTTCTGTCGAAAACCGCACCCCACGCTTCCAGCTCGCGCACGCGATCCGGCGCTTCGCGCGCGTGCAGCTCGGCCATGCGCCAGTTGTTGAGATACTGTCCTCCACGCATGGTGTCGGCGAAGTGAACCTGCCAGTTGTCTCGCTCATCGGTATTTGCCAGCGCTGCCGCGACGCCGCCTTCCGCCATCACGGTGTGCGCCTTGCCCAGCAGCGATTTGCAGACGAGCCCGACAGAAGCGCCGGAATGTGCAGCCTCGATCGCCGCGCGAAGTCCCGCACCGCCCGCTCCGATCACCAGCACATCGTATGTATGGGTCTCGTACACCGCCATCTAGAAGAGCCTCACGTCGTGCAGGATTCCCATTGAGCAGAGTCTCACATAGAGATCGGTGAACGCAACCCAGAAAAGGCTGAGCCATGCCCAGCGCATGTGACCGCGATTGAGACAGCTCACGCAGTCGTAGCACTGCTTGCGTATCGGCGTGCCTGCAAGCCTGTCACGATAACCGCCGACGAGATGACGCAACGAGTGACAGCCGAATGTGTAGCCGCCCAGCAGGATGACGTTGATGGTCAGTACGAGCGTGCCCACACCGACACCAAAATGTGTCACGCCGGTTGCAGGATCCGGGAACCACATCGCAACGTACGCGTCGTGCGCGAGAATCGCGATGAATACGAGTGCCACGTACATGAAGTAGCGATGCACATTCTGCAGAATCAGCGGAAATCTTCGCTCACCCCGATAGCTCGTGCGTGGCTCACCAACTGTGCAGTTGGACGGATCCGCCCAGAACGCCTTGTAATACGCGCCGCGATAGTAGTAGCAGGTGATTCTGAATCCAGCCGGCAATGGCAGAATCAGCAGCGCGGGCGTGAACGGGATCATGCTCGGAATCCACCCGGGCCGGCTACCCTGGATCCATGCGTGCGGCGAATTCGCGAAGAGCAGCGGCGAGTAGAACGGCGACAGGTACGGGCCGTACTCGTAGTGCGCGTTCTGAAACGCCGCCCACGTCGCGTACACCAGGAATGCGCTCAGGATCACGAAGACCACGAGCGGTTGCAGCCACCACGTGTCGCGCCGCATGGTCTCACCCCAACCGCGGCGCGTCAACTGAACCACTTCAGACGCCATGAAGTGCTCTCTCTTGAGGGGCTCTATTTTAGAGGAAGGTACTCCGCCCGTTCACCCGTGGATAGAGGATTGGCCCTGATCCCGCCACTCCCTCGTCACCCCACGTCTTCGGAGAGGATCCGAAATTCCCCCTCACCCCGCGTCGCGTCAGCGACGGCCGCCTGCAATGCGGCAGCGTTGATGCGCGGCACTCGCAGCCGATATCGAACATCCACCCCGTATTCCTGTTGCAGCACCTCCGCACCGAACGATGCAATCGCCTGTTGGACAACAGAAATGTTGGGATATCCAATCGATATGGTCGCCTCAGCATAATCCACGCGATCAACGAGCGGCAACGATGCGAGCGCGAGCTGCACGATTCCACCATACGCCTTGACGAGCCCGCCGGTGCCGAGCTTCGTCCCGCCGAAGTAACGTGCGACGACGGCTGCAATCTCACCCACGCCGCTGTGCAGCAGAACCGTCAGCATTGGCCGCCCCGCGGTCCCGTGCGGCTCGCCCGCATCGCTCATCCCGACCACGTTGGTGCTGCCCGGCGGCCCGGCGACGTACGCCCAGCAATTGTGCGTCGTGTCCGAGAACTCCGCGCCCATTTCCCGAATGAACGCCTGGGCCGTCACAGGACTATCCGCACGGCGCAATGTACATATGAACCGACTCCGTTCGATCGTCTGCTCGACTCGGTGATCGGCGGCAGGGACCGGGTAGCGCGCAACGTCGTCCATCATACAATCGTAGCCGCGCGTGCAACCGTTGCACGACTGGATTTGTCTGACATGGTGGCTCCGGTCATGTCCCCCCGATCCATGCGACGAGTGTACCCTTGCCGCATGGCTTCACCCCTCCGCCCCCAGGTGCTACTATTGGTATCGTCCAGAGCAGGTTTTCACAGTGGAGCGGTCTCAATTCCGCCCCCAGGAGAGTGCTCAAAATGACCCCATCGCGAAGCGTCGGGATCACCGCGTTGCTGTCCGTCATGGTGGCTGTCTTCGCCACCGCACGTCCTGTAGCAGCTCAGTCCACTGCCATGGCCGCGGCGAATGCGCCCAGCGAGGCAGCGGCAATCGCCAAGGCCCGAGCCGACAGTGCCCGCCTGCCTTACACCAAGGCGGACATCGACTTCATGACCGGCATGATCGGCCACCATTCCCAGGCCATCGTCATCTCCAGGTGGGCGCCAACCCACGGCGCCAGCTCCTCGGTACAGACCCTGGCTGCGCGAATCATCAACGCTCAGCAGGACGAGATCCGGACCATGCAGCAGTGGCTCCGCGATCGCCAGCTACCGGTGCCGGATGGCCATGCCGGCATGATGATGATGAACGGCACTGACATGTCGATGGGCGACATGAAGGGCGAGCCACTAATGCCAGGCATGCTTTCCGATGCCCAGCTCAAGGAGCTCGATGCGGCAAACGGCCAGAAGTTCGACCTCCTCTTCCTCAGGGACATGATCCAGCATCATGAGGGGGCAATCACAATGGTGAAGCAGCTATTCGATTCTTACGGCGCAGGCCAGGACGAAATAGTGTTCAAGCTCGCCACGGATGCGAATGTCGACCAGGCCACGGAAATAGCACGAATGCAGAAGATGCTAGTCGCAGAAATGTTTGGAGCAGCGGTACAGTAGCCACCCATTGTAGTCACCAGAAGGCCAGCACCATAATGCCCCACCCAACACCACTAGAGGAATCAGCTATGTCGTTCGTGCACAAGTCGCTCCGATCGAGAGCGCGATCCAGCCTGCCAACGGCTCTCAAGTTGTCGGTAGCGATCAGCATGGCCGCCTCCGCGGCTGCTGCTCAAGCTCCCGCAGCTGCAGCTCAGGTAGTATCGCCGGCAGCCAACATGGCCCCGGGAGAGCCAATGCCAGACCCGCGCGTGGGCCTCAAGGCCGGTGCAGCAGACGCCGGCCAGGCATCCTGGAATCTGAAGCTCATGTCGTCCACTCCGCCAACTGCCAAGTTCGTCGGTAGCACGAACTCCGATCTGGCGTTCGTCGGTCCGTACGCAATCCAGGGCAGCTACAACGGCTTCCAGGTATGGAACGTCGAGAATCCCAGCCAGGTCACACTCAAGGACGCCTACTACTGCCCGGCATCGCAGAGCGACGTTTCCGTCTACAAGAATCTCCTCTTCGTTTCGAGCGAAGCGACCAGCGGTCGACTCGATTGCGGCGGCGAAGGCGTAAAGGATACGGTCAGCAAGGAGCGCCTGCGCGGCATCCGCATCTTCGACATCAGCGACATTAGTAATCCCAAGTACATCTCCAACGTGCAGACCTGCCGCGGGTCCCACACGCATACGCTGCTCGTCGATCCGAAAGACAAGGACAATGTCTACGTCTATGTCTCCGGCTCCGCCGGCGTCCGTTCACCGAACGAAATGCCAGGCTGTTCCAAGGTCACGCCTGACAAGGATCCCAACTCGGCGCTCTTCCGCATCGAAGTGATCAAGGTTCCACTCGCACATCCCGAGAAAGCGGCGATCGTCAGCTCACCGCGCATCTTCAACAACCTGGTAGCGCCAGCGCAGCACGGTGCCGCATCGGCAGACCTCGCCGAAATCGCCCAGGCGCGCGCCAAGGGAGCGTTCGTCGCGAACATCATGGGCAATGACATGGTGCTGACGGATGCGTTCGCCAAACACATGCTGGACAGCATCGTCACTGCACGCGGCGGCACCGGAGCGGCAACTGCGGCTGATAGCGCAACGCTTCGTACCGCTCTTCCGGACATGATCGCCAAGATGATCGGCCCACGTGGAAAGACCGGCCCCACTCAGTGCCACGACATCACTGTCTATCCCGGCATCGGCTACGCCGGCGGTGCATGCGAAGGCTATGGAATGCTGCTGAACATCAAGGATCCGACACACCCTGTCCGCCTCGACGCAGCATCCGATTCCAACTTCTCCTACTGGCACTCGGCGACCTTCAACAACGACGGCACCAAGGTTCTGTTCTCCGACGAATGGGGCGGTGGTGGCCAGCCCAAGTGCCGCGCAACCGATCCTCGCGACTGGGGTGCTGACGCGATCTTCACGATCTCGGATAACAAGATGCACTTCCAGAGCTACTACAAGCTGCCGGCACCACAGACGTCGTTCGAGAACTGCGTAGCCCACAACGGCTCGCTCATCCCGATTCCGGGACGTGACATCATGGTGCAGGCCTGGTATCAGGGCGGCGTCTCCGTGTTCGACTGGACCGACGCAACTCACCCGGTCGAGATCGCCTACTTCGATCGCGGCCCAGTCGACTCCACGCGCATGGCCAGCGGTGGATTCTGGTCGGCTTACTGGTACAACGGAAAGATCGTTGGCTCCGAGATCTCGCGCGGCCTCGACGTGTTCGAGCTGCAGCCGAGTGATTATCTCACGCAGAACGAGATCGACGCCGCAAAGACCATTCACTTCGACTACCTCAACGTTCAGGGACAGCCAAAGCTCGTCTGGCCAGCAAGCTTCGCGCTTGCACGCGCTTACGTCGATCAGCTCGAGCGGTCAAAGGGCCTTGCTGCGGACAAGATCTCATCTGTCCGGCAGGATCTCACCAGCGCGGAGAGTGCATCGGGCGCTGCGCGACGCGCATCACTCACCAAGCTCGCCGCACAGCTCAAGGGCGATGAAAACGGATCGTCCGATGCATCCAAGGTGAAGATGCTCACCGGCGCCGTAACACAGTTGGCTTCAGCCTCGCGCTAGTCGCGACCTGATCCACAAAGCAGAAAAGCCGGCGTCAGGAATTCCTGACGCCGGCTTTTTTCGTTCACGTGGCTATTCCTTCGCCGGTATTTTTTCCACCACGATATACGTAACGGTATCCCACGCGTTGTGAATGCCGACGAAAAGCAGCAGCAAGGCCACTGCTCCGGTCATGAACAATGCACCTGTCTCGTGTAGCGGCAACAGCATCGCCGCGATCAGCAGCGCGGCGTACGAAACACACGGCAGTACCACGTGAAAGATCCAATCTTCCATCACAGCCACGTAATCAGCCTGCCGTGTCGTCCTCCTAGCAACCAGCAGTGCGTATATCACACCCGCGATTCCACATGCGCCAATCGGCAACGCCGCCAGTGAAAGAACGTGCCACGGCGCGCTCAACGTGGCAGATACGAACAACACCGCGCAGAAGTGCACGATAGTCGGAGTGCTGAACGCATCGATTGTTGCGATACTGCTACGCACGCGCGTCTCGGTTACGAGCGCCATGACGACGAACTGGAGTCCAGTCAGCGCAGCAGCCGCTGATCCGGTAATCACATAGAAGCTCTCCCAGTCCCTGAGCGAAGCCTCCGCTATGTTCTGCAGCATGATCCTCCGTGCAAGTGTGCATTCATCTTGCTGACAACGGATCGTCGATCAAAACCTGCTTTCCGCCAACACCGGCGCACACTGACTGTTGCCACGGATGCATCCCCTTCGCATTGCGTCACGGGGCCCCGTGATGGGACATTTTTCGCGGCACCGAGGCCCCGGCCATCTTCCCGAAGCTGTTATATGTCCTGCCAAAGATCAATCCACGGCCCGCCATATGCGGCGCTGCTATCGTTTCGCCATGGAAGGCGCTGGACGGAATAACTTCCTGTAGATTTCAACGATCCGGCACGAGAAAACCGGCCCGCTGGGTAGCCCGCGGCGGGTCGATTCGGTCAACCATTTTCAGTAGAGGTAGTTCTCCATGCATCGCATTTACAGCTATGCGTTGGCCGCTGCCGCGGTCACGCTCTCGCCGTTGATGAGCACGGTCCAGGGCCAGCAGGAAGCAGCCCGCAGCGTCGCTGGTGGCGGCATTTCGATTCCCGGCTGGACTGGGAAGATCGATGCCAGTGCGGCCAAGCGCGGCTCGACCATCAAGGACGCCAAGCTCTCCAAGGACGGCGATGCCCTGCACGTTACGACCGGACCTGCCGTCGCGTACTGGAACCCGTCCGACAAGGCGAGCGGTGACTATACCGTCAGTGCGACCTTCCGCGAGCCCAAGTACATGTCGCTCAACGACCACCCGCATCCGTACGGCGTCTTCATCGCCGGCAACGACATGGGGACCGATCAGCAGACGTATCTGTATTGCGCCGCCTACGGCAACGGGAATTTCATCGTGCGCGGATTCGGCCCGGCAGCCTTCCAGATGAACGGTCGCGAGGGCGCGGCTAGCCCCGCTGTCCACAAGGCGCCCGGCAAGGATCAACCGGTCGAGCAGCTCATCGCACTCTCCGTTAAAGGCGACAAGGTCTCGTGCTCGATCAACGGCACCGAAGTCGCGAGCTACACCAAGGCCGAGCTGGTTGCGCCTGGCAAGCTCAAGTCGACCGATGGCGTGTACGGAATTCGATTCGCGCACAACACCGAAGGCCTCGTCACCGGCCTCACTGTCAAGAAGTAGCAATGTGTTCGCATGGTGTCCCGCCATTGGCGGGACACCATGCGAACATCAGATCCCGTTTGATTTGCGACATCACTACGGAGACTACAATGACTCTCGCTCAATCTCGCTCAGACCCGGTTGGTGAAGTTGTGCTGATGGTGGGAACGCTCAAGGGTGCGTTTCTCATGTGGTCCGATGCGTCGCGAAAGAGCTGGCGCATCGACGGACCGCACTTCCCCGGCGAATCCGTGTACGCACTCGCTCTCGATCAACGCAACGGCCGCCATCGCCTTCTCGCAGCAACGCGCAGCTTCCACTGGGGCAGTGTCGTGCGCTGGAGCGATGACTTCGGGCAGAGCTGGACCGCACCTGACCGGCAAAACGTGAAGTTTCCAGCCGGTCTGGGTGTGTCGCTCGTTCAGGTCTGGCAGATCATGCCGGGCCGCGCATCCCAACCCGATGTCGTCTACGCCGGCGTCGAGCCTGCTGCGCTCTTCGAGTCACGCGACGCCGGCGAGACATGGGACATGATTCGCGGCCTGCACGACAACGAGGATCGCCCCAAGTGGCAGCCGGGCGGTGGTGGCTTGTGCCTCCACACAATCGTTGTCGATCCGAAAGATCCCGCACGTATGGCGATCGCAGTATCCAGCGGCGGATTCTACCGGACCGACGACGGTGGCAACAACTGGCAGGCACGTAACGTCGGTGTCCGTGCAGAATTTCTTCCCGACAAATATCCAAAATTCGGACAGTGCGTGCACAAGGTCGTGCATCATCCAGCCCGCCCGGAGAGACTGTTCCTGCAGAACCACTGGGGCCTGTATCGCAGCGATGACTGGGGCGATACATGGATCGACATCGCGAACGGCGTTCCGTCCGACTTTGGCTTCTCCATGCAGATGCACCCGCACGACCCTGATACGGTATACATCGTCCCGATCGAGTCGGATCAGTTTCGTTGCGTCCCCGAAGCCAAGCTGCGCGTCTATCGAACGAGTGACGCAGGCGCATCATGGGAACCACTCGCCGACGGACTGCCGCAGAAGGACGCCTACGAGACGATCCTGCGCGATGCCTTGAGTGCCGACTCTCTCCCGTCGGCCGGCATCTATTTCGGCACACGAAGCGGTAAGCTCTTCGGCTCGGCTAACAATGGCGACAACTGGAACGAGATCGCCGGCGGACTTCCATCCATCGTCTGCGTCAAGGCAGCGGTCGTCGGCGCCCCAATGAGCTGACCGTGGCGATCACCATCGAGATTCCATCGGCGCTCCGACTACACTCGCGCGGGAGCGCCGTCGTCACCATCGACACGCACGAGCAATCGTGCGAATCCGTAGGTGCCGCACTCGGTGCGCTCGAGTCGCGCTATCCTGGCGTTCTCGACCGAGTTGTAACGGAAGAAGGTGACCTTCGCCCGCACGTCAATGTGTTCGTCGACGGAGAAAACAGTCGTTACGCAGGCGGATTGTCGACTCCGATTCAGGATCCCGCGACGATTACGATTCTTGCCGCCATAAGCGGCGGATAGCACTTCCCAACTGGCTTCACAACGGCAAGCTCACGAGGTCGTCGCCACCCTCGTCTGATCCGCTCACCGTGAACGGCGCCATGCGCCCGCGCGCCGCTACCGGCCACACCCCCTCGACACGATCGCCGTCGACAGCATACAACACATCGTTGAGATGCACCACGATGCAGACGTGATTCGGCACGATGCGAACGGTATCACCCACGCGCGGCCGCCAGTCCGTTTTGGATAGATCGAGTATGCCGTGCTCCTCCGACATCGCAGACACGAGAACATCCTCGTGCCCCATCAGCGCGCCGAAACCTTCACCGTTCACACCCCGCATGGGCTCGCGGCCGAGCGCCTTCGATCCGGCATCGACTACCGCCTGTCCCGGAATGGCTGTGCTCACTACGGTCGCGAGTACGGTGAATGCGCAATCGTCCCACTTGCACGCGCCAACCGCCGCCGTCGTACGATCGTTGAACACGTAAGTACCTGGCCGGAACTCCGTCACCAGCGGCATCTCATGTGTGCGCCACGCAGTTGGCGTCGATCCACCGCTCACCGTCGGCGGTTTGAGTCCAGCTTGTTCGAGAGCTGCAACAACCTCTCCCAGAACATCGTTGAGTGCGGAGATCTTCGCACCCTGCTCATCCGGTGTTTCGCGAATGTGGCCAGGATAGAAGCAGATTCCCGCATACTCGAGTGAGCTTTCACCTGCAACACGCTCGGCAAGTTCCACAACCTGTTTTGCCGTCGTTACACCCACTCGATGCATCCCTACATCCAGTTCGATGTACACTCTGACTGTGCGACTGGCGCCAGCCGCTGCATCCGCGACCCAGTCGATCGCCTCCGCCGAATCCAGCGCCGTCACGATGCTCACCGACCTCGGCAACATCAGCAACCGATCGACCTTGAGCCCCAACGGGGGATGTGCGAGCAGCAGGTCCGCCGAAACCGAGCTCATGATCTCCATCTCGCGCGGAGTCGCACAGGTGAGTCCCGCCGCGCCACGTCGCATCTGCGCAGCACCTATCACCGTAGTCTTGTGAGTCTTTACATGCGGTCGAAGTTGCAGTTTGTGCAACCGCGCGTAATCCGCCATGCGATCGAGGTTGCGCTTGACGCGTGACACTTCGACCAGTGGGGCAGGCGTCTCGATCTGCGCGATCTGTTGCGGCAGCAATCCAGAATAGCTGCTCGCATCACTGTTGAGCTGGTTCATCTTTTATTTGTCTAGGGTCCCGCAGTACGACATCGCTGATTACCTCAAACTAGACCGAACCGAGTGGCGGTCAACCGGCGCGATCACTCCGGCGGGAGCATCTGAGGATTCCACGCAATCTCCCACAGGTGCTCGTCGGGATCCAGGAAGTATCCCGCATAGCCACCATAGAACGTATCCTGCGCCGGCTTCACGATCTTCCCCCCGGCATCCCGTGCCTGCCGCATGATGACGTCGACCTCTGCTTTTGACGTAACATTGTGCGCCAGCGTGAAGTCGGTCGAATTCGGTGCTCCCTCGGGAAGACCCGAGTCATTCGCCATGCTTCTGCGCGGCCAGAGTGCGAGTTTCAAGCCGCTCTGAAGGTCGAAGAACGCCACAGCTCCATTCTCGAATTCCTCACCAACGATTCCGGGAGTTCTGAGCCCCAAACCGTCACGATAGAAAACGACGGCACGCTGGAGGTCGTCCACGCCCAGCGTGATAAGAGTGATGCGAGCTTTCATGCGAATTGTCCACGTGATGATTGGAGAGCTTGCCAGCCGCCGTCACACGCGCTTTTGCGCGAACATCTCCGCATTGAATGCCTGTGACGCGCGGCGCGGTATGGTCAGCGTGTGCCATGTGCCAGAAGCGAAGTGCTTCGCAAGGAATACGATCTGCCCTACATGATACGCACCGTGCGTGAGCTGTCGGTTGATCGCCTTCACGACTGAATGAGGCTCGGCACGGATATAGATCGTTCTTGTAAGATCCTCCGGAGTGAGCGCATTCAAGGTATCGAAAGCACACTTCCATCCGTAATCCCACGCCTCCTGTAATTCGGCGCGGGTTGTCGAACCGCTCATCTCGAATTCGGTGTCGCGGTCGCGGTCAGTTTTTTCACCATCTGATGTGAGAAAATCGGTCCAGCGAGATCGTAGATTTCCCGCCAGATGCTTTACAATCACCGCGATGCTGTTGGACTCGGCGTCCAGCGACACGAAGAACTGTTCATCCGTCACCTGCGCCATCGCGCGGTCCGCGAGATCCTTGTACGTGCTGAATGATTTGACAGCACTTTGCAGGTATTCCGATTCTATGCTCACGTGCGTTTCTCCGCGCTACGATGCTGACGCCTCGCCGACAGTGCCGGTTCATACTTAAGCTATACCGGCACCACCAGCGATTACAACACCCTTGGCTGGATCACAC
>Ga0157370_10009139_pt1 | contig 10626 bp, 12 predicted proteins | sample C35metaG_FD_113463 | JGI IMG/M metagenome (GOLD analysis project Ga0157370, IMG submission 113463) | Corn rhizosphere microbial communities from Kellogg Biological Station, Michigan, USA - C3-5 metaG | ecosystem: Host-associated > Plants > Roots > Rhizosphere > Soil | place: USA: Michigan... | reverse complement strand
CGTGGCCGGTGCCACTTCGCGCATCCGCGTGGGCGCCGGCGGCATCATGCTGCCGAACCATTCGCCGCTGGTGATCGCCGAGCAGTTCGGCACGCTGGAGGCGCTGTATCCCGGACGCATCGATCTCGGCCTCGGCCGCGCGCCGGGCTCGGACCAGCCCACCGCGCGTGCGTTGCGCCGCAACCTCGACACCGATCCGGATGCGTTTCCGCGCGATGTGCTCGAGTTGATCGCGTATTTCGAAGGCCGCACGCCGGTGCGCGCCGTGCCTGGCCACGGCCAGCAGGTGCCGATCTGGATCCTGGGTTCCAGCCTGTTCGGCGCACAGCTTGCCGCGATGCTGGGACTGCCGTATGCGTTTGCCTCGCATTTCGCGCCGGCGCAGATGATGGATGCGATCGCCGTGTATCGTGCACAATTCAAGCCATCCCGATTCCTGCAACGACCGCACGTGATGCTCGGCTTCAACGTGTTCGCCGCGGATTCCGATGACGAAGCCCGCTTTCTCGCGACGTCGTGGCAGCAGTCATTCGTGAACCTGCGCGCGGGCCATCCAGGCCGATTGCCGCCACCGGTGGAAGGCTACGTCGAATCGCTTGCGCCGCAGGGCCGCAAGTTGCTGGAGCACGTGCTGTCGTGCTCAGCGATCGGCGCGCCCGGCACGGTGGCGGACCGGATCAACGCCTTCATCGAGCAGACTGGCGCCGATGAATTGATCCTCACCAGCAACATGCATGACCACACGGCGCGACTGCGCTCGATCGAAATTGCCTCGGGAATGATCGAGTCGCCGGTTGGCGCATGAAGGTTTCGCGCCGGGCTACCCGAAGGGATGCTCGATCGACGGACTCTGCGGCGTGAACCAGCGCGCCCCCGCTTCGGTGACGTGCATGTCGTCTTCCAGCCGCACGCCGAACTCGCCCGGGATGTAGATGCCGGGCTCGTCGCTGAAGGTCATGTCCACCTCGATCTTCCGTTTGTTGCCCTCGACGAGGTAGTACCACTCGTGCATGTCCATGCCGATGCCGTGGCCGAGCCGATGCGAGAAATACTTGTAACCTGGGCCGTAGCCCGCATCGGCGATCACCTTGCGCGCGGCGGCGTCCACCGATTCCATCGTCGCGCCCGGATGCGCCGCCGCAAGCGCCGCCTGCTGAGCCTTGCGCACGATGTCGAACACGCGCTTCATCTTGTCCGTCGCCTTGCCCAGCGTGAAGGTGCGGGTGATATCGCTCTGGTAGTCCTCGACGTAGCAGCCATCGTCCAGCATCACCGGCGTGCCTTCGCGGATCACCTGCGGCTCGCGCGAACCGTGCGGCTGCGCGGTGTAGGTGCCCACGTTGATGCTGGCCTCGCCGCGCAGGCCCATGCGCGCGTAGCCGGCATCCACCCATGCGGAAATATGCTGCTGGGTCATGCCGGGTTCCAGACCTTGCCAGATCGCCTTGTAAAGGGCCAGCGTCGCGTTGTTCGCCACCTGCATCAGCGCGAGCTCCGCCGGGCTCTTGATCGCGCGGCAGCCGGCGGTGACCGGTGTCGCCGGCACCAGCTTCGCCTGCGGCATCGCCGCGGCGATGCCGGTGGAGCGAAAGAACGGCACCTTCTCCTCGATGCCCAACACGCCGGTGCCGACGCCCTTCTCGCGCATCACCTGTGCGATCAGCGCATAGGGACTCTCGTTTTCCTGCCAGATGCGCACGTCGTGGCCGAAGCGGATTTGTTCCAGCGCTCGGCTGCGCTCGAACGCAGGCGTGATGTACACCGGCTCGCCCGACTTCGGCAGCAACATGCCCATCAGGCGCTCGCTGGTCCACCAGCGCATGCCGGTGTAGTAGTCGAGTGTGGTGCCGCCATCCAGGTAGATGGCATCCATGCCACCCCGGCCCATCAACTGCTGCGCCCGTGCCATCCGCGCGCGGCGTTCGTCGTCGCTGATCGGAACGACCTTCGACGCGACCGGCTGCAACGCAAGGATCGACTTCGGCAGTTTCAGATCGTGGCCGGGCGCTTCCGCCGCACCGGCGTTGCGGCCCAGCATCGCCACGGGCAAGGCCGCCGCACCCAGCGCCGAGGTCTGCAGGAAACGGCGCCGGGCCTGGCGCATGGTGTCGTCGTTCGTCTGCATCAGGCTTGCTCCGGCGGCGTGGAAGACGCGATGGTAACCGTTGCCGCGCATCAGCGGAGGATGACGCGGGACACCGTCACGCGTGCCGGTGCCGGCACTTGCCCGACTCGTCGCAAAGGCGTAGCGTGAAATCCGACCGGGGCGTCGCGCCGCGGCGCCCTTGGCCACGTTCCTCACAGCAAGGAGGTGGCTCATGGCGTCGTTGGCAATCTCTCGTCCGTTCGAATGCGCGCCGCACGCGACCCGTTCCCTCGCGATGGCGCTGACCTTGAGTCTGAACCTGGCGATCGTGTTGTTCGCGCTGCTGCCGAGCACGCCGCATATGATCCAGGCCCTGCCGCCGCAATCGCTGTTCGCGGTGCTGCAGCCACTCCCACCCACGCCGCCGCCCAGCGTGCCGACGCTGCATGTGGCAAAGCGGGTTGCGGCACCGAACGTCCGTGTCACCGTGACCCATCCGGTGTCACTCGCGATATCCGCATTGCCTACCATTGCACCGATCGCGCCGGTGCAGAATGCGGCGGCCGTGACCAGCACGAATACTGACGCTGCGGCCGGCGACAGCAACGCGACCATCGCCTACGAAACCGCCACGCCGCCGGCGTATCCGATCCAGGCGCTACGCGCCGGCGTCCAGGGCACGGTGCTGTTGAGAGTGCTGGTCGACCCGAGTGGCAAGCCGGTGCAGGTGATGATCGAGCACAGCAGCGGATCGCGTTTGCTGGACGATGCGGCGCGCAAGCACGTATTGGCGGCCTGGCGATTCCATCCTGCGATGCACGAAGGCCACACGATCGAAGCGTGGGCAATGGTGCCTGTGAAGTTCAGCATTGACCGCTTCTGAGCGACGCGCGACAACGCGGAGCGTGCTTCAGGGACACGACCGGGGAACGCGGTGACGGGACGGCATTTCGATGTCGTGATCATCGGAGCGCGCTGCGCGGGGGCCGCGCTGGCCACCTGCCTCGCGCGGGCGGGAGCGCACGTGCTGATGGTCGATCACAGCCCAATGCCGTCGGACCAGGTTCTCTCCACGCACAACGTCCATCCACCCGGCATGGACATCCTCGACGATATCGGCGTCGGCGACGCGGTGCGCGCCGAAGCGCCTGCCACCCGCGTCCTGCGCATACGCAAGAACGATGCCTGGATGGACGTCCCGTTCGGCGAGGGTCGCGCGGGATACTGTCCACGCCGCATGCGTCTGGATGGCCTGTTGCAGAATGCGGCGGTCCGCGCTGGCGTCGAACTGCGCGACCGGACGCGCGCGACCGGCGTGCTTTTCGAGCAGGGCCGGGCCGTGGGCGTGAAGGTGGAACACCGTGGTACGGACGAGAACATCACGGCCGGCCTGGTCGTTGGTGCCGACGGACGGCATTCCTTCGTCGCGCGCACGGTAGTGGCGGATGAATATCTGGCCTACGACGCACCACGTGGCATCTGTTGGGCGTACTGGGATGCGCCGCCCGCATGGCGCGATTTTCCCTTCGGGATGTACGTCGCGCACATCGGCGAAGCCATTCGCTTCGTGTTCCAGACCGATCACAGCCAGCTTGTCATCGGATCCCTGCCCGGCCTGCCGATAGACGGCACCTGGCGGACGGACATGACCGCCGCACTGCGCAACGACTTGTCACGGGACCCCGTGATCGGCCCCCTGCTGGATGATCGCGCACCGGATTCGCGGACACGCGCCACTTTCAGGGAACGCTATTTCTTTCGGCGCGCGGCGGGGCCCGGCTGGGTGCTGGTCGGTGATGCCGGCCACCACAAGGATTTCGTGATCGGAGACGGCATCACCGAGGCGTTGATCCAGGCGAAGAGCCTGGCGCAAGCGATAGCCGAGTGCAGCGACGCGGCGCTGGTGCGATGGTGGCGCGCGCGCGATGTCGCAGCATTGCCGGCGTTTCACTGGGGCCGCGACGAGGGCGCTGCCGGTGCGCCGAGCCAACTGGAAACACGCGTGATCGCGCGGCTGGCACAGCACGCCGGGCTATGCAGCCGCATCGCACAACTGCCCGAACACCGGAGTTCACCTTATGACGTGGTGCCGATGACTGCCGTGCTCGCGACCGTCGCGGGCGCGCTTGTGCGCGGGCAATTCATCGTTGTTCCGGATTTGGTCACGCAGGTTTTTCGCATGCTGCGCTACCGGAAGAGCTTGCGTCAGCGGATGCGGCTGTTGAGGAATATTTCGACCGCTTAAATTCAGACTTGCGGCGCAGGGATCACGTCGACCGACGTGCACCTCGCGTCCAGTCCAAAACCATCGATCAGTGCGACGCCGGGGCCTTTGTCGCGCATGGATCCGGGCGCGAAGCGCGCACGATCAACCACACCAGCGCCGCGATGCAAAGCGCCGGCAACATAAGCGGCAGCAGGGCGAGCAACACGATCGGCACCACCAGCAGCGCGGCCAGACCGACGAAGAACAATCCGAACAGCCCGCCGAACAGCGCACCGATCAAGCCGAACGTCAGCTTGAACAGTCCGGCGATCAGCGCACCGAACAACCAGCACGCGCCGACCACCACCAGCACCAGAATTCCGAGTTCGAACATTTCGATCTCCTCGCCGCCTGGGGCGGCCCGCTGCAACGCGCATCCAGTATGCGCCGCTTCGGCATCGCGGGCAGCATGACTCACGACCCATGACTTCCGACGCATGCCGCTATTATCAACTGCGGTATAGTGTACTCGCGCATATGCGAGATGCAAGCGGCTCGTGATGTCGGAAACAGACGCCCATTTGAAAAAATTCGAGAAGGAACTGGCCGCCGGCACGGTGTCGCTGGTGCTGTTGGCCGTGATGGCCGCGGCACGCGAGCCGCTGTACGGCTACCAGATCGCCAAGCAGCTCGAACGCGAAGCCGGAGGCGTGCTGGTTGGCAAGCAGAGTGCGCTGTACCCGGTATTGCGCAATCTGAGCGCGGCGGAATTGCTGGACACCTTCGTCGAACCTTCCGAAGCGGGGCCGCCGCGACGCTACTACCGCATCACTCAGCTCGGCCGAAAAGTCTTGCGTGAATGGACCGGCGCATGGACTTCCACCCGCAGCTTCGTCGATTCGATACTGAAGGCCTGAGCCATGACCACCACGCCGCAAACGATCAAGGAATACCTGGCGCAACTGCGCACGGCACTGGCCGGCGCCGATCCGGCGATGATCCAGGACGCGCTGTACGACGCCGAGGAACATCTGCGTTCGGAACTGGCCGAGAACCCGGGCATGAGCGAGGCCGAGTTGCTGGCGAAGATTGCGACCAGCTACGGTGCGCCTGAGGAAGTCGCCGAGATCTACCGCACCACCGAGCAGACCGTCGCACGCGCATTGCGCACGCCGCCGCCGCGCCCGCGCCGGTCCGCGATCGGCCGCTTCTTCGGCGTGCTCGCCGATCCGCACACCTACGGCGCAATGTTCTACATGCTGCTGGCGCTCGCCACCGGCATCTTTTATTTCACGTGGGCAGTCGCCGGACTGTCGATGTCGCTGGGGTTTGCCTTCACCTTGATCGGCATTCCGTTTTTCCTTTTGTTCATGGCCTCCGTGCGCGGCCTGTCGTTGCTGGAAAGCCGCATCGTCGAAAGCATGCTGGGGGTGCGCATGCCGCGTCGACCGCCGTACATCGAACGCGACCGGCCGTGGCTGAAACGCATCGGCGCGATGCTGTCCGATCCTCGCACCTGGGCGACGCTGCTGTACATGCTGCTGATGCTGCCACTGGGCATTGCGTATTTCGTGGTCGTGGTGGTGCTGTCGTGCGTGTCGCTGGCGCTGATGTTGACGCCGATCGCTATTGCGTGCGACTTCTTCGGATTCGGCCGCGATTTCGTGGGCGGCTACGTGACCGTGGACTGGGGCTTCGGTCCGCACATTCCGGGCTGGGGCGATGCAGCAGTGATGTTCATCGTCGGCTTCTTCCTGCTGTTGGGGATGTTGCACCTGGTGCGCGCGCTCGGACACCTGCACGGCGCTCTGGCCAAGCATTTGCTGGTGAAATCCGCGCGGGTTTGATTGCCGGCACCCACGCAGCGACGGATCACCGACGTCATGCCAGCAAGGCAAGCAGGGCGGGAGCAGCGTAGCGAATCCCAGCCGAGCGCTTCGGCAGCCTGCCACGACCCATCGCCGCGACGAGCGGTGGGTTGTCACCCGCCCTACTTTCTTACGCGCCGGGCGGCTTGCCCTGGACTTTGCGCAGCAATGGTTCGAGCAGGTCCAGTGGCAGCGGAAACGCGATGGTGGTGGTCTTGTCGCCCGCCACCTCCACCAAGGTCTGCAAGTACCGCAACTGGATCGATTGCGGCTGCTGCATCAGGGTCTGGGCGGCCTGCATCAGTTTTTCGGATGCCTGCAATTCGCCCTCGGCATTGATGACCTTGGCGCGGCGCTGGCGCTCGGCTTCGGCTTGGCGCGCGATGGCCCGGACCATGCTGTCGTCCAGGTCGACTTGCTTGATCTCGACGTTGGACACCTTGATGCCCCATGCGTCGGTGTGCTGGTCGAGGATGACCTGGATGTCGTGGTTGAGCTTTTCACGCTCGGCCAGCATTTCATCCAGTTCGTGCTGGCCGAGGACCGAGCGCAATGTGGTCTGGGCAAGTTGGCTGGTGGCTTCGCGCGCGTTCTCGACCTGGATCACGGCCTTTTCGGGATCGATCACGCGGAACAGGATCATCGCGTCGACCTTGACCGGGACATTGTCGCGCGAGATCACGTCCTGCGGTGGAACCTCCATCACGATGGTGCGCAGGTCGATTCGCACCATCTGCTGCATGATCGGAATAAGCACAATGATGCCGGGGCCCTTCACTGCCTGGAAATGCCCGAACAGGAAAATCACGCCACGCTCGTACTCGCGCAGGATCTTCAGCGACGACAGCAGGATGATCAACACGATCACCACGATCACCGCGATGACAGGATAAATACTCATGGCAATTCCCCTTTCGTTTGCGGCACGGGTTTCACGTCCAGCACCAGGCCGCGCATGCCGGTGACGGTGACACGCTGGCCCCGTTGAAGCGGCACGTCGGATTGGGCCTGCCAGCGTTCGCCGTGTACGTGCACCATGCCGCGACCCTCGAAATCGGCGACGACTTCGGCTGCAGCACCCACCATTTCCTCGCGCCCGCTCACTACCGGCCGCCTGTGTGAGCGCATTGCCATCCACACGATGCCGGCCAGAATCCCCGCCGCGGCGATCGCGACGCCGATCACCACAGGCAGCGCGACGCCGTAACCTGGTACTCCGGTATGCATCAGGATCACCGAACCGATCACGAACGAAATAACGCCGCCGGTGCCGAGCATGCCATAAGCTGGCACGAAAGCTTCGGAAACGATCAGGATGACGCCCAGCAGGATAAGCCCCAGCCCCGCAAAGTTCACCGGCAACAGCTGGAACGCGTACAACGCCAGCAGCAGGCGGATCGTGCCGACCACGCCGGGCAGCACGCCGCCGGGATGCATGCCCTCCATCACCAAGCCGCCGAGGCCGATGAGCAGCAGGATGTACGCGACCGAGGGGTTTGCAACGACAGCGAGGAACTGGCTGCGGACGCCGGGCGCGACGGTTTCGATCGCGGCACCGCGGGTGTGCAGTACGCGCGTCCCATCGACGGTCTGCACGCTGCGTCCGTCCACGTCGGCAAGCAGTGTCGGAATGTCCGGTGCGATCAGGTCGACCACATGCAATTTCACGGCTTCATCGGCCGACACGCTCACCGCGTCACGCACGGCCTTTTCCGCCCAGTCGGCATTGCGGTCGCGACGCTCCGCCAGCGCGCGGATATAGGCAACGGCATCGTTGGTGACCTTGCGCATCTCGGTACTTTCGGTCGGCGTGGATGCGGCCTTGCCGCTGCTGGAAGACGGCAACGGCATGCTGCCGCCGCCCGTCAGTGACACCGGTGTGGCCGCGCCGATGTTGGTCGCAGACGCCATCGCGGTGACATTGCACGCATACATGACGTAGGTGCCGGCGCTGGCCGCGCGCGCACCGGACGGTGCGACATAGCCGATCACGGGAACGGGCGATGCGAGGATCGCCTTGACGATGTCGCGCATGGAACTGGAAAGGCCGCCTGGTGTGTCGAGTTCCAGAACGACCGCCGCGGCGTGCTTCGCATCTGCCTGTTCGATGCCACGCACCACGTAATCGGCGCTGGCCGGGCTGACCGCGCCATCCACGCGCAGCACGAGCACTGTCGGGTGCACCATCGGCGACTCGGGCGCCGCCGCGCAGGTCGCCATGACCAACAACGCGATCAAACCCCAAAGCATGGAGCGCCACGTTCTCATGGCGCCATCAGAACATTACCTGCACGACTTGGCAAACCGGTCATGATCCGCACGGGCCGGCGCCGCGCAATGACCAGCGACAAGGCGCACGCGCACGATCGGCGTACAGTCAACGCCTTGAATCTCGAGGAAACCATCATGGATCATCCACTGTATCCCGACTCCAGCGCCGAGATCGCGCGCAAACGCCACGAACTCGCGCCCGCTCCGCTCGAAGCTTTCCAGAATTTCAGCCGCGCGGTATTCGCCGATGGTGCGCTGCCGGGCGTGACCAAGCAGTTGATCGCGGTAGCGGTGGCGCACACCACGCAGTGCCCTTATTGCATCAAGGGCCATACCAAGGCGGCGCTGAAGGCGGGCGCGAGCGAGCAGCAAATCATGGAAGCGATATGGGTCGCGGCTGAAATGCGCGCCGGCGGCGCTTATGCGAATTCGGCGCTGGCAATCGACACGATGCAACAGGTGCACGAAGCCTCGCATCCCGCCTGATCGCCAGCTCGCGGGCATGCACGCTTGCCCGTGACAGTGCGGCTCAAGCTATACTTCCGGCTTTGCCACGCGGCACAAGCCGCCTGCAGGGAACCAGAGAAACATGATCCGATCGATGCTGACCGTCGTACTGATGGCTGGACTCGCGTGTTTCGCGTCCATCGCCTTCGCCAAGGGTGATCCGGCCAAGGGCAAGCAGGACGTGTATTCCTGCCACGGTTGTCACGGCATCACCGGATATGAATCGGTGGCCCCCGAATATCACGTGCCGCGCATCGCCGGGCAGAACGAGCAATACCTCATCGACGCGCTCAATGAATACAAGAATGATGCGCGCAAGTACCCGACGATGAATGCGCAAGCGCACAGCCTGACCGAACAGCAGATCGAGGACATCGCGGCGTACCTGTCCGGCCTCGCGCCCAAGCAACTGCACAAGAATTGAGGGGATCGACCATGCAGCAACGCACCATTCTCGTCTCCCTCCTTGCCGCGGCGCTGGCGCTCAGCTTCGGCACCGCATCGGCCAGCGACAATGCCGCCGCCGGCAAGAAGAAAGCCGCGGCCTGCGAGGCGTGCCACGGCGCCGACGGCAATGGCATCGCGCCGAACTACCCCGCGCTCGCCGGCCAGTACCAGGATTACCTCGTGCAGGTGCTGCACGAGTACAAAAACGGCCAGCGCACCAACGCGATCATGAACGGCATGGCCGCACCGCTGAGCGATCAGGACATCCAGGATTTGGCCGCGTATTTTTCCGGCCTGCCGAGCAAGCTGTCCGACCTGCACGACAAGATCCAGGGCGGCAACTGACCGCACGGCCATGACACGCGACGAGCTGACAGCGCTGCACTGCGAACCCCGCAAGGGCAAGGAGCACGCGCTGGACGAAGCTCGCGTGCGCACGCTGCTGGCGGCGCTGCCCGAGTGGCAACTGGCCCTCGATGGCAAGTCGATCGTGAAGACGTTCCGCTTCAAGAACTTTTACGAAACGCTCGGTTTCGTCAACGCCATCGGTTGGATGGCCAATCATCAGGATCACCACCCCGATCTCGAAGTCGGCTACAACCGTTGCGTGGTGCACTGGTCCACGCACGACGTCGGAGGTTTGTCGATGAACGATTTCATCTGCGCGGCGCGCGTCGAGGCGATCGCGCACGCTTGACTGTTCCCGTTTGGCGCTGAGACCAGGTGCCGCGTGGATGCGTCGAGGGAGTGAAACATTGTCATTCCGGATTCGGTCTCCGGCCGCTCCGGAATGACCAGTATGTGGCATCAACCCGCAGCGCTGAAAAAAAGCGCGGCCCGAAGGCCGCGCTTTTCATTTTCAACTTGTGGGCTGCGCTTACTGGGCGCCGATCTTCACCAACGTTACATCGAAGACCAGCGTTTCGTTCGGCGGAAACCCGTTTTTGGGCTCCGAACCGTAGGCGAGATCGGACGGAATCACGAACTTGTAGTGGCTGCCGACCGGCATCATCATCATCGCTTCCTTGAAGCCGGGGAACACATTGGAAAGATCCAGCTTGGCCGGGCCGGAACCATGCTTGGCCGACGAATCGAATTCCTGGCCGTTGACGAACGAACCGGTGTAGTTCACCTGCACGGTGTCGGTTGCCTTCGGCTTCGGGCCGGTGCCCTGCGTGATCACCTGGTACTGCAGGCCATCGGTGGTGACGCGCACGCCCGACTGGGACTTGTTTTTGGCG
>Ga0157370_10009134_pt1 | contig 10630 bp, 9 predicted proteins | sample C35metaG_FD_113463 | JGI IMG/M metagenome (GOLD analysis project Ga0157370, IMG submission 113463) | Corn rhizosphere microbial communities from Kellogg Biological Station, Michigan, USA - C3-5 metaG | ecosystem: Host-associated > Plants > Roots > Rhizosphere > Soil | place: USA: Michigan... | reverse complement strand
TGGCATGGCTGATGTGCATGTAGCCGTTCGGCTCCGGCGGAAACCGGGTCACGACCTGGCTATGTTTTTTGGCGGAAAGATCGGCCTGCACGATGTCGCGGATGAAATCGCGCCCTGCTTCAGCCGTTACCGGTTCTGTGGTCATCTACGGGTTCCTGTTAGGAATTGGCGAACCTTCTGCCAAATTCGCCCCCGTGAGCCAAGCCTACTTTGCCCATGGGGAGGCTTTAGTTATGTATCGTTCCTGATATACACCACCGCCAATTCACCCCTTAGCCCGCCCGGTAAATGACCTCTCCCGTCGTCACACGCTTTGCCCCCTCGCCCACCGGCTTCCTCCATATCGGCGGCGGTCGCACCGCGCTGTTCAACTGGCTCTATGCCAAAAAGACCGGCGGCAAGATGCTGCTGCGGATCGAGGACACCGACCGCGAACGCTCGACCGAGCCGGCGATTGCGGCCATTCTCGACGGGCTGAAATGGCTGGGCCTCGATTGGGATGATGCGGTTACGTACCAATTCGCACGCGCCGCTCGTCATGCCGAGGTGGCCCGCCGGATGCTGGCCGAGGGCAAGGCCTACTACTGCTATGCCTCGCCACAAGAACTCGACGAGATGCGCACGGCGCAGCGCCAGGCGGGCCTGCCGGTGCGTTACGACGGTCGCTGGCGCGATCGCGCCCCCGGGGACACGCCGCCCGGCGTGGCGCCGGTCATTCGCCTGAAGGCGCCGCAGAGCGGCAGGACAGTCATCCAGGATGCGGTGCAGGGCGAGGTCGTCGTCGAGAACGCCCAGCTCGACGACATGATCCTGCTGCGTGCCGACGGTACGCCGACCTACATGCTGGCCGTGGTGGTCGACGATCAGGATATGGGCGTCACCCACGTGATCCGCGGCGACGACCATCTGAACAATGCCTTCCGGCAGCTCCAGATCATCCGGGCGATGGACTGGCCGGAGCCGGTTTATGCGCATATCCCGCTGATCCACGGCGCGGACGGCGCCAAGCTCAGCAAGCGGCACGGCGCGCTGGGCGTCGATGCCTACCGCGACATGGGCTTCCTGCCGGCTGCGCTGCGCAACTACCTGCTGCGCCTCGGCTGGGGTCACGGCGACGACGAGATCATCTCGACCGAGCAGGCGATCGAGTGGTTCGACCTCGCCGGCGTCGGCCGCTCGCCATCGCGCTTCGACACCGTGAAGCTCACCAATCTCAATGCCCACTACCTTCGAGCCATGCCGGATGCAGAGCTGCTGCCGCTCGTCCTTCCGAGGGTCGAAGCCAAGGCCGGCGTCATCGATGCCGCTGGCCGCCAGCGAATCGAGCGCGGCCTCGACGGCGTCAAGCAGCGCTCACGCACGCTGGTGGAGCTTGCCGACAATTTGCTTTTTTATGCGCGAGGCGGCGCACCGTCGACCGCGGACGCAAAGGCCGGAGCAGTATTGACCGGCGAAGCCAAAGCGTTGCTGGCGAAGCTTTCGATCGCACTCGAGGGGGAGATCGACTGGCGCGAGAAGCAGATGGAGGAGGCTGTCCGCCGCTTCGCCGATAGCCAGGGTGTCAAGCTGGGGCAGGTCGCCCAGCCGCTGCGCGTGGCGCTCACCGGCTCCACGGTCTCGCCGGGTATCTTCGAGGTTCTGTCCGTGCTCGGTCCCGACGAGACCCGCACGAGACTCCAGGCTGCGAGTGCATAGGCCGGTCGGCTTGCCCTCGCAGTTTGGTTGATTCTTCCGATCATGATGAACGCGAAATAGCGGCCAGCTGGCACAATTGCGCCCCCTGAGGCGGCTTGTTAGGGTGCCGCCGAACCTGAAAATCGAGCCTGAAAGAGTAGTGCAATGGCCAAATCGACCGCGACGCTGACCGACAACGAGACCGGCAAGTCCTACGAGTTCCCGATCATCCACGGCACAATCGGTCCGCGCCTGGTCGATATCCGCAAGCTCTACGGCCAGTCCGGGATGTTCACCTACGATCCGGGCTTCACCTCGACCGGCTCATGCGGCTCCAAGATCACCTACATCGACGGCGACGAGGGCATCCTTCTCTATCGCGGCTACAATATCGCGGAACTCGCCGAGCAGAGCGACTTCATGGAGGTCTGCTATCTGCTGATGAAGGGCGACCTGCCGACCAAGGCGCAGAAGGAAAAGTTCGTCAAGGACATCACGAACCACACGATGGTTCACGAGCAGCTCAGCACCTTCTATCGCGGGTTCCGTCGCGACGCTCATCCGATGGCGGTGTGCTGCGGCGTCGTGGGCGCGATGGCGGCCTTCTATCACGACTCGCTCGACATCCACGATCCGCGTCAGCGCATGATCGCTTCCTATCGCCTGGTCGCGAAGATGCCGACGATCGCGGCGATGGCCTACAAGTATTCGATCGGACAACCGTTCGTTTATCCGTGCAACGACCTCTCCTACTCGGCCAATTTCCTGCGCATGCTGTTCTCGGTGGCGGCGGAGGAATACAAGGTCAAACCAATGATCGAGAAGGCGATGGACCGCATCCTGATGCTCCACGCCGACCATGAGCAGAACGCCTCGACCTCGACGGTGCGCCTCGCGGGCTCGTCCGGCGCCAATCCGTTCGCTTGCATTGCCGCCGGCATCGCCTCGCTGTGGGGCCCGAGCCATGGCGGCGCCAACGAGGCCGTCATCAACATGCTGCACGAGATCGGCGGCAAGCAGAACATTCCGGGTTTCCTGTCGCGCGTGAAGGACAAGCAGGACCACACCCGGCTGATGGGCTTCGGTCATCGCGTCTACAAGAACTACGATCCGCGCGCCAAGGTGATGCGCCAGACGTGCCATGAGGTGCTGACGTCGCTCGGCGTCGAGCACGATCCGCTGCTCGAGCTCGCGATGGAGATGGAACAGATCGCGCTCAAGGACGACTACTTCGTCTCGAAGAAGCTCTATCCCAATGTCGACTTCTATTCGGGCATCATCTTCCGGGCGATCGGCATCCCGACGTCGATGTTCACCGTGCTGTTCGCAGTAGCCCGCACCGTCGGCTGGATATCGCAGTGGAACGAGATGATCGAGGATCCGGATCAGAAGATCGGCCGCCCGCGCCAGCTCTACAATGGGCAGACCGAACGACCCTACAAGCCCCTCCACATGCGGGGCTGAGCCGCCTAACCAGCGGAAAGGAAGTGACGATGGCGAGATCGATCCATGGATCGCGCCGCACCACGACTTGGGCGGTTGCCCAGAAATCGCAGCCGGTGCCGCGGGTCGTGCGGCTCGGCCGCGCGGCCAACGACAATGTTCGCAGAACAGGCCTCAGGACACGGATTCTCGTCGTCGCGATCGTCACGATGCTCGCCATGGCGGCGCTCTACGACTGGCGATTGATCTGACCCGTCTATCGGAACGCGCCCCATCAATGGCGCTTCTGCGATGTAGGTTCATCGGAAGGTTGTGCCACCGACGTAGCGCGCTCCTTCCGAATGCGGCAGGCTACTTCCGCTCGATCAGCTCGATCTTGTAGCCGTCGGGATCCTCGACGAAGGCGATAACGGTGGTGCCGAACTTCACCGGACCCGGAGCACGCGTCACCTTGCCACCGGCCTTGGTGACCTGTTCGCACATGCCATAGACATCGGGCACGCCGACGGCGAGGTGGCCGAAGCCCGTGCCGATCTCATAGGGCTTCTCCTGATCCCAGTTGTGAGTGAGTTCGACCACGCAATGGTCCTTCTCGTCGCCGTAACCGACGAAGGCGAGCGTGTACTTGCCCTCGGGCACCTCGCGCCTGCGCAGCACCTGCATGCCCATCGGACCGGTATAGAAGGCGAGACTCTTGTCGAGATCCTTCACGCGGATCATCGTGTGCAGCATACGGTGATTGCTGGTTGTATCAGGCATGGCGTTTCCCTCACCTGTCGCGGATCATTGCCGCAAAGGTCGCTTCGGCCGCAACCTTGCCTTCGACGATCGCCTTGCCGGCGAACTTCCAGACATTGGCGCGGCTCTGCACCTTCGTGACATGGAGCTCGAGGCGATCGCCCGGCACGACCGGCCGGCGAAAGCGCACCCCGTCGATCGACATGAAATAGACGAGCTTGCCCTCGGAATGGGCGCCGAAGGTCGAGACCACCAGGACCGCCGCGGTCTGCGCCATCGCCTCGACAATCAGCACGCCTGGCATCACCGGCTCCGACGGGAAATGACCCTGGAAAAACGGCTCGTTGATGCTGACGTTCTTGATGCCGATGGCGCTGGCATCGAGATACATGTCGACGACGCGGTCCACCATCAACATGGGATAGCGGTGCGGGATCATCTGCAGGATGCGCTTGATGTCGACCGCGGTGGCAGTCGATGTCGCGATGGTGGTCTTGTCCGTCTGCATATTCATGACAGCGCCGTTCCCATCAGAACCGCGTCCCGAAGCTGAAGCGGATGTTCTGGAGCCTGTCGTAAGGCTGATGAACAAGCGGGAAGGTGTAGTCTATACGGATCGGGCCGAACGGCGATAGCCACTGCAGGCCGACGCCCGTGCCCACGCGCATAAGCTGGTCGTCCAGGATACTGGCACCCGCCTGCTGCACGGCGCCCCAGAGCGACCCGACATCGACAAACGCCTTGCCGACGATGCCGATCTCCTTCGGCAGGCCAAGCGGGAAGCTCAACTCACCTATGCCGGTGTAGTAGTACTGGCCGCCCAGCGAGTCGCCCGTGTTGCCGTCGCGCGGACCGATGCCGCCCACCGCCCAGCCGGGCAGCGAATCGCCGCCAATGAAGAAGCGGTTGGTGAGGCGAAGGTTCGTGTTGTTGAAAGGTGCAATATATCCCACCGATCCGCTGATCGATGCGACGAAGTCCTCGACAATCTGCTGATAGAATGTCGCATCGGCGGTAGTGCGGAAGTAGTAGTTGTCGCCAATGAGACCGGCGACGGCGATCGTGTGACGGATCAACCATCCCTTGGTCGGGTTCAAGCGCTGGTCGCGGGTGTCCCAAGACAGCGTCTCGGAGATTTCCGACGTCACGGACTCGCCCGCCTGGGACTGCACGACCGGCGACGCGAAGGGCTGCACATCGTAGATGTTCGTCTGGCGCAACGTATAACGGACTGTCTGACTCGTATGCTCGGTGTAGGCCCAGCCGGCGCGCAGCGCGAAGCCGAGGCTGGCGTCGCTGTACGATGCGATGGCCTGCCGATTGTTGGACGTCCGGAAGATGTCGAAGCCGGCCGCCAGCGGACGATCGAGGAAATAGGGTTCCGTAAAACTCAGATCGACCAAGGAACTGAGGGTGCCGAGCGAAAGGCCAAGCCGGAGATCCTGGCCCTTGCCGAGCAGGTTGCGCTCGCGAATCGAGATGTCACCCAGGATGCCGCCCACCGACGAATAGCCGGCACCGAACGAGATCTCGCCGGTGCTTTGCTCCACCACCTGAACCTGAAGGTCGGTCTTGTCCGGCGTCGAGCCCGGCGTCGCCGAGACGTCGACTTTCTCGAAGAAACCCAGGTTCTTTAGCCGCTGCTCGCTGCGCCGTACCTTGGCTGTCGAAAAGGCGTCGCCCTCGGCGAGGCGGAACTCACGACGGATCACCTTGTCGAGGGTTCGCGTGTTGCCCGAGATGTCGATCCTCTCGACATAAACCCGCGGCCCCTCCTGGATATTGAAGGTAATGTCGATCGTGTGAGTTTCGCGGTTGCGCCGGATGTTGGGCCGCACGTCGACGAAAGCATAACCTAGGGACCCGACGGCATCCGACAGCGCGGTGACGGTCTTGTCGACCTCGTTGGCGTCGTACCAGTCGCCCTCGCTCACCGTCAGGTAGCTCTTGAGCGTGTCGACGTCGAGGCCCTGGAATCGGGTGCTGATGTCGACCTTGCCCAATTTATAGCGCTCGCCCTCCTGGATCGTGAAGGTCAGGAAGAAGCCGTCCCGCTTCGGCGACAACTCGGCGACAGCCGATTCGACGCGAAAGTCCGCATATCCTTCGGACAGGTAGAACTTTCGCAAGAGCTCTCGGTCGAGATTGAGGCGATCGGGGTCGAAGCGATCGTCCGACGACAGAAAGCGCCACCATGCGCTCTCGACCGTCCGGATCTTGCCGCGCAGCGTACCGTCGCTGAAATGCTCGTTGCCGATGAAGGTGATGCGCTTGATACCGGTAACGTCGCCCTCGTTGATCTCGAACACGAGGTCGACACGCCCCTGCTCGAGCTTGATGATCTTGGGCTCGATGACCGCATTGTAGCGGCCGCTGCGACGGTAGATCGAAAGCAAGCGTTCGACGTCGGCCCGTACCCGCGCCTGCGTGAAGACCTGGCGCGCCTTGGAACGGATCTCGTCGCGCAGCTTGTCGTCCTCGATCTTGCGATTTCCCTCGAAGGCCACGCGGTTGATGATGGGATTCTCGGTAACCTTCACCACCAGGGTCGACCCCTGCATGTCGATCGCCACGTCCGAGAACAGACCGGTCGAGAACAGTGCCTTCAGCGAGCGGTCGGCGGCCGCCGGATCGTAGGCCTCTCCTTCCTTGAGCTGCAGATAGGAGCGGATTGTCTCCGGTTCCGCGCGCACATTGCCCTGGATCTGCACGGCCGTGATCCGCGTTCCAGCGCCGGTCGTCCGCTGGGCATAGGCCGGAGCGCTGAATGCGACAAGCGCCACAATGGCCAGAGCGGCCCAACGATAGATCAAACTCACCCCTGGCACCTTCAGGACCTGCCGATGGCCACGTTCCGGAAGGCCGTTTCATAGACCGGCAACAAGTCCTTAGCCACCCCTTTCGTTCCCCAAGCGCGGGTCTTGGCCGTCAGGCTGCCCTCCCCCGCCATCGTCTCGAGTCACCGTAGCACGTATCTGATGGCGTTGACGTCGTTGAACGTCGCCACCAGTGCGATGCCGATGATCAACGCGAACCCGATCTTGAGACTGAGTTCCTGTGCCTTGAGACTGAGCGGACGGCCCCGGATACCCTCGTACAGGTACATCGCCAGATGCCCGCCATCGAGCATCGGCACGGGCAGCAGATTGAATACGCCCAGCACGACCGAGAGCCCGATGACCAGGTTCAGAATGCCGAACCAGCCTGCGTAGGACGCCTCGCCCGCTGCCTTGGCGATGCGGATCGGACCGCCGAGCTCGTCGACGGGCCGCGCGCCTGTCACGATCTGGGCCATCGACGTGTAAAACATTGTCGTCATGTTCCAGACGTGCTGGACACCCGCCCATGTAGCGCCCAGCACATCGTGGCTGCGGAACTCCGTCACGTTTGCAGCACGGATGCGCAGACGGCCGACCGTGTGCGTGGCGCCCGAGCAGTCGGTTACCTTGTCGGCTTCCGGGACGATGGTCGTCTCATGGATCTGGCCGTTGCGCTCGTACTTGACGACCAAGGACTGGCCGGCGCGATCGCCGATCAGGTCGGGAATCCGGGAAAAGTATTCGACTGGTTTGCCGTCGATGGAAACCAGCAGATCACCGACCTTGAGGCCTGCCGCCTGGGCCGGACTGTCCGGTGTGAAGCCACCGACAACCGGGCGAATGAGCTCGTCGATGCCGAGATCGCCGTACCGGATCGTGTTGTGGTAGCGATCCATCCGCTCGCAGTATTGCGGGATGATCTCGCCGTGCAGAAGCGTGTTGCCGCGCCGATATACGACGGACATCGGCTGAGCGAGATAAAGGAACTGCGCTTGCTGTATCTCCTCGAAGCGATCGACCGACTGGCCGTCGAGACGGACGATTTCGTCCCCGCTGCGCAAGCCTGCCTTCGCGGCCGGACCGCCGGGATGCACGGCGACGACCGGCGGCGAGTAGGGTTCCCCGGCGACATAGAAGACGCCCGCCAGCAGCACGACCGCGAACAGGAGGTTGGCGAGCGGACCGCCCAGCACGACGGCGGCGGGCGCATGGAGCGGTTGATTGAAAAATGCATGCCGCTTCTGGTCGGCCGACAGCGCGTCGCCAGAAGGCAGTGCACTGCTGCCGTCGCTGTCCCCCAGAAATTTCACGAAGCCGCCCAGTGGTATCAACGAAACCTTCCAGCGCGTGCCCCTACGATCGGTCCAGCCGAACAGCTCAGGCCCGAAACCGATCGAGAAAACCTCGGCATGGATGCCGAAGCGCTGGGCGACCCAGTAGTGGCCGAACTCGTGAACGAACACGAGCAGCGTCAGCACAAGGACGAAGTAGGGCAGATATGTCGTGAACAGGCTGACGACTGCGTGCATAGCTCACCAGACCATAAAACTCTTTCTTCCTCAATTGGTTAGGCTGTGACCTTTGATGGCCTCATCAGCCCGGCGGCGCGCCTCCCGGTCGGCTGCGTGGACCTGCTGTAGCGACTCGACAGGTCCTGCAGGCCCCGCTGTCGCGGACAGCACGTCCTCAACGATCCGCGCGATGTCGAGAAAGCCGATCCGCCGGCCTAGGAAGGCGGCTACTGCCATCTCGTTGGCCGCATTCAGCACGATCGGTGCAAACCCGCCCAATGCCAACGCCTCGCGCGCCAAACGTAGTGAGGGAAAACGGCTGGAATCGGGCCGCTCGAAAGTGAGCGGCGACAGGCTGGCGAAATCGAGACGTGCCGCCGGCCCGTCGATCCGGGCCGGCCAGCCGAGAGCATGGCTGATCGGCACGCGCATATCGGGCGTACCAAGCTGGGCCAGCACCGATCCGTCACGGTAGGCGACCATTGAATGAATCACGGACTGGCGGTGGACCACGATCTCGATCTGCTCAGGCGGCAGCCCAAAGAGCAGGTTGGCCTCGATGAACTCGAGGCCTTTGTTCATCATGGTGGCCGAGTCGATCGATATCTTGGCGCCCATATCCCAGTTGGGATGAGCCAGGGCCTGTTCCGGTGTCGCTGCCGCCATCTCCGTCAGCGACCAGTCGCGGAACGGTCCGCCGGAAGCGGTAAGGACCAGGCGATCGATGGCATTGCGCTGGCCCGGCTCGAAGACCTGAAAGATCGCATTGTGCTCGGAATCGACCGGCAACAGCATGCCGCCGGACTGCTCGATCGCCTCCATGAGCAGCCGGCCAGCGCACACTAGAGCCTCTTTGTTGGCCAGCGCCACCATCGCGCCGCGACGAGCGGCCACCAACGTCGATTCGAGGCCGGCGAAACCGACGACGGCGGCCATTACCCAGTCGGCGGGCCGCGACGCCGCATCGACCACGGCTTGCGGTCCGGCCGCAGCTTCGACCGATGTCCCTGCAAGCGCATCCTTCAGCGCCCGGTAGCGCTGTGGGTTGGCGACCACAGCGAGCCTGGCGCGCAGTCGCCGGGCTTGCTCGGCCAGTGCCTCGACCGAGTTTCCCGCGACCAGCGCTTCGACATTGTAATGTTCGGGCTCGCGATCGATGAGGTCGGCAGTGCTCTGGCCGACCGAGCCGGTTGAGCCGATGATGGTAATGCTGCGCGGCTTTTCGCGCGAAGGCGCCGTCCAGCGCGTCATGCCCATGGCCAAGCCCCTCCAGCAATCAGCCGCGCCGCTCCGACGAAAACCAAAGCCGCGATCAGACCGTCGACACGATCAAGCAATCCACCGTGACCCGGAATCACATGACCACTGTCCTTCAGGCCCACGCGCCTTTTGGCAGCCGATTCCAGCAGATCGCCGGCCTGGGCGACAATGGCGATTCCTACGCCTGCCAAGGCCAGCACTATCGTGTCGCCTTGGGCAAAAACCAAACCGCAGGCCGCGCTCACAACAGCGGACAAGCAGATTCCGCCGACCAAACCCGACCAAGTCTTGCCGGGGCTGATTGCAGGCGCAAGTCTTGCTCCGCCGGCGAGGCTGCCGACGAAGTAAGCGCCAATATCCGTCGCCCAGACGCAGGCGACAACCCACAATACGGTCTCCCGGCCACGATCCGGTTGATGGCGCAACCACAGCAGAGCAACGATCGCGGCCAAGCCGTAGAGAATGGCCAGGCCGCGCACAACTGGCCGTCCCCGTGTAAGCCGGAGCCATTCGCCCAGCAGGATCGGCGCGGCGATCGCCGCCATCAGGTCGACCCAGGGAAATCCGAACCAGATTGCAGCAAGGCACAGGGGGGCGAGGATCGCGGCCGACGCGACGCGCAACAGCAATCCGCGAAACCGCCGCGGCGGTGCGCCTGCGCCGCTAGCTGCCGACGCCGCCATAGCGCCGCTCCCGTCGCCGGAACTCGGCAACCGCCTCTTCGAGATGTCCCTTCTCGAAGTCGGGCCATAACGTGTCCACGAACACCAGCTCCGCGTAGGCGCACTGCCAGAGCAGGAAATTGCTGATGCGCCGCTCGCCGCTGGTGCGGATCAGCAAATCCGGATCGGGTACCCCGGCCGTCAGGAGTTCCCTCTCGAACCGCTCGTCGTCGATCTCGTCGGCCTTGATCTCGCCTGCCGCCACCTTGCAGGCAAGGCTACGGGCGGCACGTAAAATCTCGTCGCGTGCGCCATAATTGATGCAGATGTTGACGTCGATGCGGGCGTTGCCGCAGGTCCTCGCCTCGGCTTCGGCAATGTCGCGTACGATGTCGGGCGCCAGCCGGTCGCGATCGCCGATAACCCGCAGCCGCGCGCCGTTGCGGGCAAGCTCGTCGAGCTCGTGCCGCAGGTAATGACGCAGCAGGCCCATGAGGTCGCTGACCTCCGCCTCCGGCCGCGT
>Ga0157370_10009131_pt1 | contig 10632 bp, 10 predicted proteins | sample C35metaG_FD_113463 | JGI IMG/M metagenome (GOLD analysis project Ga0157370, IMG submission 113463) | Corn rhizosphere microbial communities from Kellogg Biological Station, Michigan, USA - C3-5 metaG | ecosystem: Host-associated > Plants > Roots > Rhizosphere > Soil | place: USA: Michigan... | reverse complement strand
TCCTGCTGCACGAGCTTGGAGAAGCGCTCGATCGTATCCTTGGGCGAGGACTCCTCCTCGATCACCAGCTCGACCTTGCGGCCGCCGATGCCGCCGTTCTTGTTGTAGCGCTCGACCGCCCATTCCGTGGCGCGAATGCCGTTGAGGCCGGGCGCGGCGGCGATGCCGGAGCGCGGCGCGAGAATGCCGATGCGCAACGGCTTGTTCTGGGCGATGGCCGGCGAAGAAACCGGGCCGGCGATCGCGGCCGCGCCGGCCACGGCGGCGGTCGATGTCAGAAACGTACGGCGTGTCAGTGCCATGAGATCGTCCCTCCCTTGTCGGCGCAGGTTTGACGCGCCGGTTCTGTTGTCGGGCCGGCCTCGTTTCGATCGGGCCGGCTTCTCGGTCTCGAAATGATATATCACGCGCATGTCAGTGACAAGCGGCGGACGCTTCGTCGCGCCGCCCGCGCACGGCGCATCTTCGGAGCGCTCGGCTAAGCCGCCGCGCGGCCGAGGAACGCCTCGATGTCGTCGCCGCGCAAGGTCCAGTCGTTGTCGAGATTGGCGACGACTGTCTTCATGAAGCTGTCGGACAGTGTGATCGCGCGATTCCGGTCGCCGGTGTATTCGTACAGAATCGCAAGCGCGAGTTGCTGCGGGCTTTCGCCCTCATAGGTCCACTCGAAGCCGTATTTGGTGAAGCGCTTGACCTCGTAGTGCTCGGAAAGCGGCTTGCCGTCGACCGTCACCACGAGGCCGTCGATCGTGCGTCGTCCTTCGAATGTCTTCATGGTTCACACCGTTGCACGCGTGAAGCGTTCCACATAGTCCATCAGCTTGTCGCTGGCCCGCGCCGCCGCCTCGGCGTCGCCCTTGGCAATGGCGCGCGCTTCGTTGGCATGCAGCCGCGCGCAGAGCGGCAGGTCCGCCGCCACGCGGTAGTGCATGTACCAGAAGCGGCGCGACAGCCCCGACAGCAGCTTCATCGACCGCGCGGCGAAGTCGTTGTGCGCGGCGTCGATCAGCAGCCGGTTCAGTTCGAGATCGAGGCGCATGAAGACGACGTCGTCGCCGGTCTTCGCCGCCTGGTCCATGCCATCGGCGAGCTCCTGCATTTGCCGGCGCTGTTCGGGCGTCCCCCGCTCGGCCGCGGCGCGGCAGAGCAGCCGCTCGATCTCGCGCCGGACTTCGAGCAGCAGAAGCTGACTGCGCGGATTGACGTCGGCGACGAGGATGCCCTTGCGCGGCAGGATGGTGATGAGCCCCTCGCGCGCGAGGCGCTGCAGCGCCTCGCGGATCGGCGTCCGGCCGATGTTCAGCGTCGCGGACAGCAATTGCTCGGAGAGGACGTCGCCGGGCTTGAGTTGCAGCGTGACGATCTGCTCTTCGATCAGCCGGTAAGCCTGCTCGGTCAACGTATCGGCGGCCACGACCTTCGTGCGAACCGGCTCGACGGCGATGCGCGGCCGGTGTACGGCGGATGTCCGCGCCCGCGCCATCAGATCTGCCTGCGCTTGGCGACCATCGCCGCGAACTTTTCGTATTCGCTTTCGTTCACCGTGTAGGAGTGATCGTCGTCGGGGAACGCGCCCTCCTTCACCTCCTTGACGTATTGCCGGATGCCGTCGACGGCGACCTCGGTCAGCTTGGCAAAGCGCTTGGTGAACTTCGGCTTGAAGTCGGTGAACACGCCAAGCAGGTCGTAGCAAAGCAGAATCTGCCCGTCGGTGCCGGCGCCGGCGCCGATGCCGATGGTCGGGATCGTCAGTTGCTCGGAGATCAACTTGGCGATCCTGGCCGGAACCGCCTCGAATTCGAGCATGAAGCAGCCGGCATCCTCGATCGCCAGCGCGTCTTCGAGAATCTTCATGGCCGCATCGGCGGTGCGGCCCTGGATCTTGAAGCCGCCGAACATCGCGATGGTGTGCGGCGTCAGGCCGATATGCGAGGCGGTCGGGATGCCGGCGTCGACCAATGCGCGCAGGATGTGCGCCTGCGATTTGCCGCCCTGCGGCTTGACCGCGTCGCTGAGGGATTCCTGCATCAGCCGCGTCGCATTGACGAGCGCGCGGTCGACGGTGTTGTAGCTCTGGTACGGCATGCAGCCGAGCACGAAAGTGTTGGGCGCGCCGCGGCGCACGGCCTGCCCGTGCATCACCATCATGTCCATCGTCGCGGGAATCGTGTTGCGATGGCCGTGCGCGATCATCGCCAGGCTGTCGCCGAGCACGGCAACGTCGACGCCGGCCATCTCCGCCCATTGCGCGGAAGTGTAGTCCGGCACCGACATGTAGACCATCTTCTCGCCGGTCTTTTTCGACTCGCGGATCTCGGTGATGGTGCGCTTCTCGCGCTTGCCGTCACCCGGCTTCGCCGCAGGCGTGGCCACTGCCGCGGGCTTGGCCGCTGCCGCGGGCTTGGCGACCGTCTCCGCTGTCGACATGATGTCTCCCGAGGCGATTGCGCCTGACATATGTGTTGTATATTACGGCGTACGCGCACCCGGTCAAGGCGCGTTGGGACACCCGAGCTCATGCCGCGCCTCGATCTGATCGTGTCCCTCCTGGCCTTCGCGGCCCTGCTGCTCGCCGCCGCTCTGCTCGCATTGTCGGCGAGCGGGCATTTCCCCCGCCGCAATCGCAGCGCCGACGATCCGGGCGCTCTTGCCCTTGGGGTGTCGCTGGCCGTGGGCCTCGCCGCCGTCGCGACCGGGCTGGCCGCCGCCTGGCGACTGCTGCCGTGGCCTTCGGCGGTGATCGCCGGCGGGCTGGCGATCCTGGTAGCGCCGCTGGTGCTGCAGCAATTCTCCGACCGCTTCGTCGATGGCCGCTGGGGCCTTGCAGCATTCGCCGTCGTCGCCGCCGTTTTCGCCGTGATCCTCACGCTGCTGGCCGGGCAGCCGGCATGACCACGGACGCCGACGGAAACGCTCCCGACCGCGGCGGGCGCGGGATCTCGCGTTTCGGCAACCCCTACCTGCTGCTTGCGGCCGCGGCGCTGCTCTGGTCGGGCAACCACATTGTCGGCCGCGCCATTGGCGGTCACGTGCCGCCCATCGGCGTCTCCACGATCCGCTGGCTCATTCCGGCGATCCTGCTGTGGCCGTGGGTCGCGCCGCACCTCAAGCGCGACTGGCCCGCGATCCGCGCGCACTGGGCGGCGATGCTCTGGCTGGGCGCGACGGGCGGCGCCCTGTTCACGGCGCTGCAATATGTCGGCCTGCAATACACCAGCGCGCTCAACGTCTCGGTGCTCAACTCGCTGGTGCCTGTGCTCATCGTTGCCACCAGCGCCGTGCTGTTTCGCGACCGCATCTCCCGGATGCAGCTCATCGGCATCGCCGTGTCGTCCCTCGGCGTGCTGGCCATCATCGCCCACGGCAGTCCGGAGGCTCTGCGGCGGCTCGAATTCAACTGGGGCGACCTCATCATCGTCTTCAATATGCTGGTCTTCGCCATCTATGCCGCCTGCCTGCGGCTGCGGCCGGCGATCCATGCGTTGAGTTTCATCTTCGTGTTCGCGGTGTTGTCCGCCCTGATGACGTTGCCCTTTGCCGTTCTCGAGGCCTGGAACGGCGCCCGCTTCGAGGCCGACTGGCTGACCATCGCGTCGATCGGCTACGTCTCGATCTTTCCCAGCGTCATTGCCTTCATGGCGTGGAATCGCGGCGTCGAACTGATCGGCGCCAACCGGTCCGGACCGTTCCTGCATCTGGTCCCGGTCTATACGGCCATCTTCGGCAGTACGCTGCTGGGCGAGTATCTCGCCGTCTTCCACGTCGTCGGCTTCGCCCTGATCCTCGCCGGCGTGTGGCTCGCCTCGGTGCGGCCCTCCACCGCTCGCTGAGGCCGAACCTGCGGGATTGCTTGACAGGCGCGGGCCGGCGAATTCCGGTACTCCGGCGATCCCGCACGCGATTCTGGCAAACCGAACATGCTTCTCGTCAAAACCTATCTCGACAAGAGCCCGATCCACGGCATCGGCGTGTTCGCCGCCGAGCGCATTCGCAAGGGCACCAAGATCTGGCGCTTCGTCGAGGGCTTCGACCGCTGTTACACGCCCAAGCAGTTCGCCCGGCTGCCGAAGCCGGCGCGCGACTTCCTCAAGTCCTATGCCTACAAGGTCAACGGCGAAATCCTGTTCACCGTCGACCAGGACCACTACATCAACCATTCCGACGCGCCGAACACTTACCTGCACAACGGCTACGCCATCGCCAAATGCGACATCGCCAAGGGCCGCGAGATCACCAATGATTATCGCGAATTCGATCCGGCGCTGTGCGCGTCGTTCCTGAAGCCGACGAAGAAGGCGAAGCGCAAGGCGTGACGGCGGCTATTTCGGCATCGTCGGCGTGAAATTCTTGCGCACGATGGCGACGAGCAGCAGCACGAATCCGGCAAGTCGCAGCAGGAAGATCCAGGTGTTGTCGTCGTGCGGCCCGTCGAACCACAGCGAGCCGAATTGGCCGCCGGCAAACAGCAGGAACGAGATCGAGAAGTTGACGAACAGCGGCTCCTTGGTCCGTCGCCAGAAACGGAAGAAGAACAGGGCGGCGACGAGGTAGCCGGCCGTCACCATGCCCGACAAGAAGTCGTACATCTCAGTCGAGCTCCCAGATGAAGCCATACAACAGGACCGCCAGCGCCGCGACGTTGGCGGCGAGCCGCGCCGGCTTGAGGTCGATGCTGTCGGGCAGGAAGACCAGATCGACGACCACCAGAAGGTTGTTGAGCCCCAGGAGCACGAAGCAGATGGCGGTCCACAGCAGCAGGCCGGACCGCGTGCGCAGATAGCTGCGCACCAGCAGCCATGCGCACCCTGCGCTCGTCGCGAAACAGAGGAGATAAACGACCGTGGCGACGGGGTTGATCATTCCTTTATCCTGAATGCGTCGGACAAGATTTTCAATTTCATATTTGGCGTGGTGACGATTTCCCGTATGACCGCCGTGGGCTTCGCCGCGTAGAGACTCTCGAGCGCCGCGACCGTCTCCTCCATGATCGGCGTGCCGCCCTGGTAGCGGAACCGGCCACCCTCTTCCTCGACGACGAGGCCCGCGACGACGAGGTTGTTCAATGCCTCGGCGATCACAACCTGGCTGCTGCGCAACTCGCGGATCAGTTCGTCGGCGCCCCAGGCGCGCGCGGCGCCGCGCCGGAGCATGAGCAATAGCTCCAGAGCCCAGACGGACTTGAACAGGGCTGCGGCAAAGGAGAGGACCGCGTCTTCAGAAATCATGCCGGAAAAAGGTCAGTTCGCATCGCAGTTGGTCCCATCGGCGTCCGCTCGGAGCGGACTGTGCATGCACAGGCGGCGGCAGACTAGGCGCGGAGCGCGGACGCCGCACCGGGCGAATTGCCGCTGGTCAAAGCCGCGTCCTCGCGCGCCAGCACGTGGGAGCCCAGCGTGTCGCGCAGGTAGTTCTCCAGGCCCTCGCGCGTGACCGGCTTCTGCAGCATCGGTGTCGCGGCGAAGGCCGGGTCGATACTTTCGCGGCCGTAGCCGGTGACGAAGGCGAACGGCACGTTCCGCCCGGCGAGCACCGTCGCTACCGGATAGACCGCGTCGCCGCCCAGATTGAGGTCGAGAATGGCGCAGTCGAGGTCGCCGACCGCGGCGGCCAGCGCCTCGCGCACGGTGCAGCACGGCCCGACAGGGAACAGGCCGTGCTCCGAGAGGATTTCGCGCATCATCATACCGATGATGGCGTCGTCCTCGACGATGAGAACGCGCTTCATCGTATTGCTGGGGAGTTGCACGAGATTCTGCCCGGGAAGCGCCGCATCCGATGCCGCGTCGCCGTCGCGGCTGACCGGCAATTGCACCGTGCAGTGCAGGCCGCTCGGCCGCCAATCCCAGGCGACGTTGCCGCCGATCTGGTGCCGGATGCTGGCATTGAGGATCTTTGTGCCGAACCCGTGCGACGTCGGCGGCTCCACCGGGGGTCCGCCAGCCTCGCGCCAATGCAGGGTGAGAATGTTGTTCGCGGCATGCCAACTCACCGCGAGGCTGCCTTTGGCCGCCGACAGCGCGCCGTATTTGGCGGAGTTCGTCGCCAATTCATGCAGCGCCAGCGCCAAATTCTGGGCCTTCTCCGGCGACAGCATCACCGCCGGTCCTTCGATGATGACGCGCGCGGCGTCGCCGCTGCGATAGGGCGCGAGTTCCTCGCCCACCAAGGTTCGGACGTCCGCGCCCTCCCAGCGCGACTCCGACAACAGCGTGTGCGCCTGCGCCAGCGCGTGAATACGGCCCTCGACCGCCTCGATATAGCCTTGCTGCGAACTCGCGCGCGTGAGCCGCACGATCGCCTGGACCACGGCGAGCGCATTGCGCGCGCGGTGATCGACCTCGCGGGCAAGCAGAAGCTGGCGTTCCTCGATCTGCTTGCGCTCGGTGATGTCGACCGTGACGCCGCTGATGCGCGCCAGTCGGCCCCGCGCGTCGAGCGTTGGCGTTGCCGTGCCGAAGCACCAACGCACCTCGCCATCGGTGCGCAGGACGCGGAATTCGGTTTGGAATGCCTGCCCCGCCTCGCCCGAGAACTGCGTGAGCATCTGCTTGAGCCGGGCGAGATCATCGGCGGCGACCATCGGCGCGACCGTCTCGAGCGACACATGGAAGCTCGGGTCGACGCCGAAGATCCGGCACTGGCCCTCGTCCCACATCCAGTCGCCCTTGACCAGGTCCCAGTCCCACGAGCCCATCTGCCCGGCGGCCAACGCCAGATTGCGTCGCTTCTCGCTCTCCATCAGCCGGTCCGCCGCGGCCTCGAGATCGGCGGTGCGCTCGCGCACGCGCGTCTCGAGCTGGGCGTTCAGCGCCTCGAGCTGCCGCGTCTTGCGATAGAGCTCGGCGAACACCCGCACCTTCGCGCGCAACAGCTCCGGCACCACCGGTACCGGGACGTAGTCGACGCCGCCCATCTCGTAGCCGCGCAGATAATCGGTGTCGGTGAGATGGATCGCCGAGATGAAGATGATCGTCGTGCGCTTGAAACGCGGATGATCGCGGATCATCGCCGCCAGCTCGAAGCCGTCGAGGTCCGGCATGCAGACGTCGACGAGGACGACGGCGATATCGTTGCGCAGCAGCACCTCGAGCGCCTCGGTGGCCGAATGAGCCTTGATGAGGTTCTCGTCGAGGTCGCGCAGGACGACCTCATAGCTCAGGAGTTTGGCCGGCTGATCGTCGACCAGCAGGATGTTGACCTTGTCATCTTGTTGCATGCGGGCGCTCAACGATGCAGCCACATGCGCAGCACCGTGAGGAGCTGCTCGGTATTGACGGGCTTGGCGAGATAATCCGAGGCGCCCGCTTCGAGGCATTTCTCACGGTCGCCCTTCATTGCCTTCGCCGTCAACGCGACAATCGGCAGGCGCCCGTAAATCCCCTTGTCGCGAATCTGCTGCATCGTTTGATACCCATCCATCTCCGGCATCATGATGTCCATCAGGACGAGTGCAATCTCGGGGTTCGATTCGATCAATTCGATCGCCTCGCGGCCCGTCGTCGCCGTGAGAACGCGCATCCCGTGACGTTCGAGCACACTGGACAATGCGAAGATGTTGCGGGCGTCGTCGTCGACCAGCAAAACAGATTTTCCGACGAGGTCTTCGTCCGACGAATTGAGCCGCTCCAGCATGCGCTGCTTCTCGGGCGGCAGGTCGAGCACCACGCGGTGCAGGAACAACGCCGTTTCATCGAGCAGCCGCTCGGGCGATTCCACGCCCTTGACGACGATGCTTCTCGCCATCGTATGCAACTGCGCATCTTCCTCGGCGGTCAGTTCGCGACCGGTAAAGACGATGACCGGCACCTCCGACATCGCGTTTTCCTGCCGCAGCTCCTGAAGCACCTCGAAGCCGGTCATGTCCGGCAAACGCAGGTCGAGCACGACGCAGTCGAACACCTCGCGCCGCATCGCCTCGATCGCCTCGCGGCCGGTCTCGGCGGTTGCGATCTCGATATCGTCGTAACCGAGCAACTCGGCAATGCTCAGGCGCTCTGCCGGGTTGTCTTCGACGACCAGCAACCGTTTGCGGCGGCGGCTGGCATAGGCCTTGATGCGGTCAAGCGCGGCTTCGACGCCCTCCATGGTGGTCGGCTTGGTCACGAAGGAGAAAGCGCCGCGCGCCAATCCGTGCTGCCGGTCCTCATCGAGGGTGATGATCTGCACCGGGATGTGGCGGGTGAGCGGGTTCTGCTTGAGCTGGCTCAGCACGCTCCAGCCGAGCATGTCGGGCAGGAAGACGTCGAGCGAAACCGCCGTCGGCTGGTATTGCTTGGCCAGTTCGAGCGCCTGCCCGCCGGTCTGCGCCACGAGCACCTTGAAGCCCTTTTCGCGGGCAAGATCGACCAGGACCCGGCCGTAATGCGGGTCGTCCTCGACGATGAGCAGGATGGTATCGCCGGGCACGAGGTCGGCGCGGTCATCGGGGATGACTTCGATGGTCCGCTCCGGCAGCAGCATCGCGCTCGACGGCGCCTGCGCCGCCGGCAGGCCGCCGCCCGCACGCGAGGTCACGGTCGAGCCGGCATATTGCACGGGCAGGTACAACGTGAAGGTGCTGCCGACGCCGGGCGTCGAGCGCAGCTGGATCTCGCCGCCGAGCAGGCTCGCCAGTTCGCGGCTGATGGCAAGGCCGAGGCCGGTGCCGCCGAACTTGCGGCTGGTGGATGCATCGGCCTGCTGGAATGCCTCGAAGATGATCTTCTGCTTCTCGACCGGAATGCCGATGCCCGAGTCGGATACCTCGAAAGCGACCACGGATGCGGCCTGATTGAGGACCGGATGCTGCTGAGACCAGCCGCTTTCCGCCCGCGCCACCTTCATGCTGACGCCGCCGCTGGCGGTGAACTTGAAGGCGTTCGACAGAAGGTTTTTCAGCACCTGCTGGAGCCGCTTGGAGTCGGTCGTCAGGCTGCGGCCGAGCGTATTGTCGAGCGTCACCTCGAAGCCGAGCTGCTTGGAGTCCGCCTCGTGGCGGAACGGGCGCGCCACCGCGTCGAGCAGGTTGGAGAAGAAGATCTCCTCCGCCTCGACCGTGACGGTTCCGGATTCGATCTTCGACAGATCGAGGATGTCGCTGATCAGGTTGAGCAGATCGGTGCCGGCGCCATGAATGGTGCGGGCGAACTCGACCTGCTTGGGTGACAGGTTGCCGTCGGGATTGTCGCCAAGCTGCTGGCCGAGAATGAGGATCGAATTGAGCGGCGTGCGCAGCTCGTGCGACATGTTGGCCAGGAACTCGGACTTGTATTTCGAGGTGAGCGCGAGCTCCGCCGCCTTCTCTTCCAGCGCGCGCCGGGCCTGCTCGATCTCCTGGTTCTTGCGTTCGACCTCGACGTTGCGCTCGGCGAGTTGCTGCGCCTTCTGCTCGAGCTGCTCGTTGGTCTGCTGCAGCTCACGCTGCTGCGTCTGAAGCTCGGCGGCGAGCTGCTGCGACTGCTTGAGGAAGCCCTCCGTCTGCATTGTCGCTTCAATCGAGTTGAGCACGATGCCGATCGAGGCGGTGAGCTGCTCGAGGAAGGTGATCTGCAACGGCGTGAAGGCGTCGATCGAGGCGAGCTCGATCACGGCCTTCACCTGATTTTCGAACAACACCGGCAGCACCACGATGTTGCGCGGCGCGGCCTTGAACAAGGCCGAGGTGATCGGGATCGCCGCGTCCGGTATGTCGGTGATCAGCAGGCGGTGCTTGTCGAGCGCACACTGTCCGACCAGACCCTCGCCGAGTTCGAGCCTGCCGGGACGGCCGCTGTCTTGCGAGCCGGCGTAGGACGACAGCAATTGCAGGCCTTCCTCGCCCTCGGTCTCCATCTGATAGATGACGCTCTGCTGGGCATTGACGAGCGGCGTCAGTTCGCTGAGCAGCAGCCGGCCCACGGTGCCGAGGTCCCGCTGGCCCTGCAACATGTTGGTGAATTTGGCGAGGTTGGTCTTCAGCCAGTCCTGCTCGGTGTTGCGATCGGTCGTCAGGCGCAGGTTGCCGATCATCGTGTTGATATTGTCTTTGAGCTCGGCCACCTCGCCGCGCGCATCGACCTGAATCGAGCGCGTCAGGTCGCCCTTGGTCACGGCGGTCGCGACCTCGGCGATGGCGCGCACCTGGGTGGTCAGATTCGCGGCCAGGAGGTTCACGTTGCCGGTCAGGTCCTTCCAGGTGCCGGCGGCGCCGGGCACGTTGGCCTGGCCGCCGAGGCGGCCCTCGACGCCGACTTCGCGCGCGACGGTCGTGACCTGGTCGGCGAAGGTGGCGAGCGTGTCGGTCATGTTGTTGATGGTTTCGGCGAGCGCCGCGACCTCGCCCTTCGACTTCACGGTGAGCTGCTGCTTGAGATCGCCGTCGGCGACCGCGGTCACCACCTTGACGATGCCGCGCACCTGCTCGGTCAGGTTCGCCGCCATCACGTTCACGGTGTCGGTCAGATCCTTCCATGTGCCGGCGACGCCGGGCACTTCGGCCTGACCGCCGAGGCGGCCTTCGGTGCCGACCTCGCGGGCCACGCGCGTCACTTCCGACGCGAAGGCGTTGAGCTGGTCCACCATGGTATTGATGGTGTTCTTCAGCTCGAGAATTTCACCTTTCACGTCGACGGTGATCTTGCGCGACAAGTCGCCGCGCGCCACGGCCGTGGTCAC
>Ga0157370_10009130_pt1 | contig 10634 bp, 14 predicted proteins | sample C35metaG_FD_113463 | JGI IMG/M metagenome (GOLD analysis project Ga0157370, IMG submission 113463) | Corn rhizosphere microbial communities from Kellogg Biological Station, Michigan, USA - C3-5 metaG | ecosystem: Host-associated > Plants > Roots > Rhizosphere > Soil | place: USA: Michigan... | reverse complement strand
TGCAAAGAGATCGCCGACTGGGTCGATCATCAAGGCGGACACCCGACCGCTCTGCGCATCCGCGACCGGCTGAACGATATCGACAAGGACACTCCGCTGATTCGAAGCACCCTGTCATCGCTCAAACCGATCGACCGGCCGCTGCCACGCTTCAGATAGTTGGTCGATTCGGCTGGCGCATGAAAGAACGCCCCTGGTCGTGAAAGGTCAAAACCTTTACACGTCACCAAGGAGACGTCTCATGATCATTCATTTCAAAGTCGACGGGCATCTGGCTTGCGGGCACAAGGGCAACAACCTCTCCTCCAGCAGCGAACTCAATCGAGTGAAATGCCGTAGTTGCCGCAATACCGATGCCTATAAGGATGCGCGGAAAAACCAGCGCAACGCGGCGCGGCGCGCGGCGCGCCATTCCAGGGTTGCCCACACGGCGTCTGACTGGCGCTCGGAGTGGATCGAGCGGTTGACTGCAATGGCTGGACTTCAGCGTTTACCTAGAGGGTTTAGCGGGCAGGCGTTTGTCTGAGCACAAAAAAGGGCCTGCATGAGGTATGTCATGCAAGCCCTTGATATTCATGGTGCCCGAAGCCGGAATCGAACCGGCACGCCCTTACGAGCGGGGGATTTTAAGTCCTACGCCAAAGTCAAGCGGGCTGCGGCTTAGAACCAGTTTTCCGGGCCGCAATTACGCCTGATCCACGCTCATTCGGCCCAATGTTTTCAGATACTAAAAAATAATTGCGGCCCGGAATTTTCTACAGAAATCGGCACTGCCGGTGATTAGAAAGCAACAACCCATCTAATGGCATCATGCCGATTTTGCATACTCCTTTCCACGGCGTTCTGCCGACCGAAAACAACCCCTGCTATTCTGGTTTCTCCACGGAGGAAACCACTATGTCCAACTCTGATCTGCTCCCTTCCCTGCTCGTCAAAATCAACGAAAACCAACTGGCCCTCGAGGCCGCCATTATGGAACTCACCCTTTGGGTGGAGCAGCGTGGCTCCGCCGACGTTGCCGAGAACGTTCGCGAATCTCTGGCCGCAATTGATCGAAACGAGGAGTTCATCAAAATGACCCTGGCCGTGTTGATGACACCTGACTGACAGCTCGTCGCTTCCCTCTCGCTCTACGGCGAGGCCTCGATTACTGTACATGCATACAGCATTTGTACAGCGAATCCCCTTCCATGAATTTCGACCAGGCGAAAGCCCTCCGACTCCAGAAATGGCGCGAAGCCCTCGACGATCAAGATTTCCGCATGCAAAACCCAGAGGGGCACCGGGAAACCCTTCATGAGATGTCGGCGGCGCTGCAAGCAGAGGGCCTGATCGACCAGCTTGAACAGTTCGACATGAACCAAATGGCCGACGCTGCTTACTGGCACGCCGTCGAGGAGCTGCAAAATTCGCCGGGCCATTACCGCGGTGCGTCGACCTACAACGTCGTGCAGATCGACAACGGAAAACTACTGGGCACCATCAGCCGCTCGATCTTCAACTTCGCGACCGAAAAGCCGCGCGGTGCGTCCTTCGCCTATGACGGAAAAGTGTATTCAGGCCCGGAAGGAATACACCTGAGCCTGGGCATCTCCCGGAATGTCGGCACGATTTCAGGGTTGACTCTGGAAATGCGAGGGCAGCGCTACCAATTGATCGAGACAGAACGGGTAATCGGTGGCATCGACTTCCGGCCCCTTGATGACCCTGACACCTACCGTGCGCTGGTGGATGCTGCTCAAGTCGCACAGGAGGAACGCGATCTGCAGGCGTTTGAAAAGGTGCGACCTCATATCGAATCCGCAGCGTTCTGCACCTGCCCTGTATGTCTGGATCGATTTGGCGCGCGCGATGACTGCCAGACCTGCGCCGGAAAAGGTTTTGTGACAAAGCAAGCACCAGCAGGTCTACGCTGAAAGCTCATGCGAGGATCTGGCAATGTGCGGACGACTCTCCCAATACAGCGGCATTCACGACTTCGTGGCAGCGCTCAGCAGGCCGAGCTCCCCATTCAATACGACCGGCGAGCAACAATTCGAGCGATAAACACCACGCCGAAAAATAAATTCAGAGTCAGCAACCTCGTCAAATTATTTGAACTCTACTCAGCGGCAACTACGTTGATCGAAGCAGCCTAGGGTGACTATGAGTGATTTTTTTGAATTCCTGAAAATCAACGCGGTCGAAACTGCAGACGTAAATTTACGCCGATGCTCGGCTACTCGCTTCAGCGGAGCATTTACATAGATCAGGCAGAGTTCCGCATCCGGAATTATCGAAGAGATACCTCGCCAAAAATTGGCTTTAGAGGTCGCCGCGGTTTTTGAGAAGTTGACGAATGCTTTTAAAAACAATGAGATTATTTGCGAAACTAGATCAGGCATCGCCGTCCCAACAAGTAATCAATAGTTATCGCAACGCATACGAAAAAATACTAAGAGAAGAAGGGATCACAGATCTTTCGAGATTTCCAAAGGGCGAGTACCTGGATGAAGAATTGGAGAAAAGATGGAGAGAATACCACGCTACGCAACGGCAAAATGATCTCTCCCTTTAGCGCAGGCGTGTCATCTGCTGATTACATCGAATGCCCGCTCACAAGTCACTCCGCGGGCATGGCTTTGGTCAGCATATCCTGCCAGGTCGCCCGCTCTTTCATCAGCGCGCTTGAACACGTCGGCAAGCACCATGACGGCGCGGGAAGCTGCTGCGCTTGCGGCGGCAGTGCAGGAATTGCCGCCGGCCTGGCTGGTTGCGAGTCGAGCGGCAAGCTTGTCGGCCGCCCCGCGCAAGCCGTCAGCAGAAGCGCGAGCAGTGGCAGCGTCAGCCGTGAGCTGATCGATCGTGCGTTGACCATCTTGAACCGCCTTGTCGATTGAGTGTTGGTAGGACTGTTCTAAGGTGCGCGCTGCCACTTCGTTAGCGACCCTGGCCTCTTCATCGCGGGTATTGCGATCGTTCCATTTGGCTTGCCATGTGGCATCCGTGGTGGTCACGCCATGATGATACGCGCCGAAGAGCGCGCCACCCGCCAATAACACCGCCGCTATATAAGGAAGGACTCGGAGCCAGATGCTCATGCCAGCACCTGCTGCGCCTTGGCATACAGGGCTCGACGATCATCCGCGCCGTTCTGGCCGCCATTGATCCGCTGAGTGATCTTGTCGAAGCTTCCGGCGTCGGCCAGGGTGTTCAGCCCGTGCGTGGCCCACCACCAGGTCGCCGACATGCAAGCGTGCTGGGGCAGCTCCAGCAGTTCCGGCTGATTGATCAGGTCCAGGCCCAGTGCTTCGCCGCATGCGGCATAGTTCGCCCGGCCGGTGATCTGGATCAGGCCGCGGCCGCAGAACTTCCGGCCGTCACCTGCCACGGTGTTTCCCAGATCGGCACGACCCTCGTACCGGGACTGGGCCGGGGTTGGCCCCCAAATCTCCCGGACATATCGCAACTGCCCGGACTCATGCCCGATCTGGGCGATGAACGCGGCGACACGCTGGGTGCCAACTATCTGGTAGCGCTGCATCGCGGTGTTGAGTGCAGGGGCAAAAACGCCGGCTTTGGCGCCGGCGTTCGGAAGGATTTGCAACAGTTGCTGCTGAGTGATCGGCATACCTTTCTCCAGGCAAAAAAATACCCGCTCAATGGCGGGTGCGTGTGTGTTGGCCATTCAGGCGGGCGACTGAGGCCAGTTGACCGTGTCCGGATACCCGGGCTGATCGGGCAACCGATTCAGCGCAACGCGGTAGGTCTTCCACGCCTTCAGCTGAATTATGTCGTTGTCTGTGGCTTCGCCGATGTCGACGGCGTCCTGCAGCGGCGCGATGGCAGTGTCTGCGATAGAGCGAAGCCGAGCTGCTTCCACCGTGATCCTTGCCAGGCGCTGTGCAGCGGCTTCCTGTTCTTTTGCAGCTTTGGTAATGAGTTGCGACCAGTCAATATTCACTGTTGCGTTACTCCCGTTCCGTTGTTTCTGGCAGCGGTTGAGGCAATTGCACGACCCCATCCGGAATATTCACCAGAGGAACCGGGAACGCCTGTTCTTGGCTGAAATTCGGCGGGTTCGGGAAAATCAACGTCAGCTCCAGCTCCCCGCCGATCCGCTCGACCTTGCTGAGAAACCACGGACTGCTGATGGCTGACGCCGGCAGCGTGTCGCCCTCCTGAATGGGTGAAAGATCGAAGGCCTCGCCGTTTATGGTGAGGATGTCTCCAGCCTTGAAAATTGTCAGGGTGTCTTCACGCCTCTGCGGCGAAAGGTTGATGATCATTGCTGCTCCTACGCTTTCCAGCGGCCCGTGGCGGTTAATGAGAAGTTGACCCCTACCCCGTTCACGGCTGCCAGGCTCAGGGCTTTGAGCCCTGGCCACGCCGAGGCAGTTGGCAGCGTGGACTCGGTCAGGAATCCGTACCATCCACCTTGGGAGTAGTCCCATCCGATTGCAGGAACGCCAACGAACGCGGCGGGATATGCCGTGGCCAAAAATAACTCCCCGGCGTGGCTGTACATTGCTGCCAGTGCGTCAGTGAAGTTGACCGTCACAAAGCGTCGGATCGTGCAAATCTGCGTGCCGTCTGAAAAGCGGACACAGCTCCCGTTGGCGTTGGAAATGTTTTCGATGATCGCCCCATTTGCCATTGTTCCAACAACGTCAGCGACAGCTGCCGACTTCAAACCCAGACCGACTCTCGCATCTGTCGGCGTTTTACCTCCGGTTCCCCCTTGGTTAACGGCCAGTGCTGTGGTCAGGCCGGTAATAGACGTGATATCGGTGTTTGCACCCTTGCCAGCCTTTGCTGATGCCTGTGCCTGCAGCTTTCCCAGCGCGATAAGGAGCGCATCCGTGGCAACGACTGCTGACGGGTCTGTCGTGACCAGTCCAGTCAGAGCGGTGGCTCGAACGCCATTACCTGTCATGTATTTGTTTGTGGCCCCTTCCGGCAACCCATCGGCAGTGGAAAGGTTGAGTGCGGCGCGCACACCATCGGTCGTTGCCGTGGTGCCAAGCACGGCCATGACGCCGCCGAACTGGTTCACAAGTGCCCGCAACGCGTCGGCAGAATCCTTGACGTAACCCTGCATTGGCGCCAGCGCGTAGGTGCCAACAGCGTTTGTCGGACCCTGATACAGCGGCGAGATCGACAGGGCGGTGTCGCTGGCAACGTTGATGACTTCGTACCAACCACCGTCGGGCCCGCGGAAGGCATCTCCGACCCGTGCGTTTGCAATGAATGCGGTATTGGTGCCGATCACCGCGTTGGAATTTTGGACGACAGAAACCGTCCCGGCTTTGTACCAGGGCATCGAATATCTCCAGTTTTTTTTGTATCAGGCCAGTAGCTTGGCGCAGAGGAATGGCCGGTGGCCCTGATCAGTCCAGGCGTTTGAGGCCAGGCTGTACATCATGATTCGGCCATTGGCGTAATCGACGCCCAGAGCGCAACCACCACCGGATGAGGCGTTGTGACAGTTCATCGTGAACGGGTTCAGCGATACATACTCACCGGGACCGAGCAATTTGCTGATTCCCCAGAAATAGCGCCGCCCGACGGTGAGTTGCTCGGTTCCGAGATAGGTCCAGTTACCAGCGGCAAAGGTCACGACTACGGCCGGAGCTCCGCTGTCATACACCAGGGCGCCGTTTCGATCCCATAAGCGCATGCCGTACGCTGCGGTTCCCATCGAAGCCCACGCCGCCACAAAGTATTGCCCGCTCAGGGTGCTGTTTACGTTCGACGCGCGGATCGTGAAACCCGTCCAGTTTCCAGCGCCACCAGTGAACCAGACCGATAGCGGCACCTGAATGGCTCCGGTTTGATCGGGACGGATGAACACCAGTGGCGGATCAATACTGGTGACCGCTCGTGTAAACACCCCAGTTGCTGAGCTGACGCCTGAATACGCGCCCCTGGTCAGCAGGCACAACCTCGGCGACTCGGAGTCGATCTGCACGAACGAGTTGTCATTGATGCTCTGAAACCCGTAAGTCATGTCGAGAACCTCACCGCATACCCTTTGGCGACGATTCTGGTGGTAGCGGTCCCCGCTGGTGATGAAGGGTTGAGCGGCTTGACCACAACCTGCCCGACAGAGGTCGTCACGTAGGGATAGGACCGGGTATTCCCAAGCGGGTCAGTCTCCGCGCTTTGCACGTCTTGAGACCGGGTCGGGATGATCATGAAAACGCAGTTCACAGGGTTGAATCCTGGAATGCTCAGCGTGTAGTTCTGAACCGCCCCACTGAAGTCGATCACCCCTTGCCAAAGTACCTGGTAGGTAAAGCTATTGGTGTCCATGGCGAGTTGACCACTCTCGTCAAAGACACGCAGGCCAAATAGAGCCATTGATTACCCCAAATAGCCAAGACGGACGCGCAGCACGTTATTGGCGTCATAGACCGAGACGTTCAGCGAGTTGATCACCAGTCGCCCCTGCCCCGGCACAATGCCGTTGATCTCCAGCGTGCCGTCCTTGTTGAGAATCCAGCCTTGCTGGCCTGGAATGTAGTTGGTGGAACTGATGTAGCTGCCGATCTTGGCGTTCGTGATCGTGCCGTCTGCGATGAACGCCGAGTTCATGAACACCTGGCCGCCCTGCACCGCGAACGGCACCGAGATGGCGCCGCCGGCGATGGTGTTGACGATGGCGAACCGGTCAGCAGCTACCAAAAACTGGCTCTGCAAACCGGCACCGGTGTTCTCGATACCCAGGCCGATGCCAGCCGCGACGTACTGCCCGTTCGCGGTGACCTGCATTTTCACCGACCACATCGTTGAGAGCTTGCCGCTGGTATCTGCGTAGGCAGTCGCGGTTTCCTGGATAGCCGCAGTGTTTGCACCGACTTTCACATTGACCTGGGTGATTGCCTGGGCCGTGGCCTCTCTGTCCGTGGCGACTACTTGTCGAAGGTCTGTCACGCTGGCCTCGTTCTCTCCTACCGCCGCAGTCAACGTAGTGATCCTTTGCGCACTGGCCAGGTTCTGCGATGCCCTCACCTTTTCTTCAGACGCAATTGCCGCGGTGCTCGACCAGCCTTTTAACGCGTCCGCCAGCTCACCCTCCCCGTCGTCATCACGGAAAGAAGCGCGCAACGCCTGGAAGGCCGTGGCCTGCGCAGTCACCACACCGTCGATTTTGGTGATATCGGCGGTGTTGGTGGCCACCTGCTGCGCAAGCCCGTTTGCCGTTTCCACGGTCTGGCCCACATCAAGCCAATACGCAGGATTCGGCGGCGAAGTGTCGATAGGCACGGGGCCGGTGGCCTGGTAAATCCGCTTGCCCTGCACCACCAGGTCGTATTCTTCGTAGGTGGCCTCCGGGTCGTAACCCCTCAGGCCGTCCAGCGCATCGATCTGAGCCTGCAAACCCGGAATCTTGTCGATTTCGTCGAGGATGTCCTGCCCTAGCTCGGTCCGGCCAATCTCGCCGGCGATCATTTCCAGAATCGCCGCCGCGTCGGAACTTGACTGCCCTTGAACGCCGATACCGATCGGATACCAGGGTCCGATGTTGCCGATCTTGTCGACGATCCGCCCCCAGAAATAGAACGTCACGCCGGCGCGCAGACCGAGCATTGAGAAATCACTCTGCGGGTACGCGAGGTCAGTCAACTTGGTGGCGGCGTCCAGTTCCGTAGTCGGGCCATACCAGATCTCCGTCCGCTGGCTGTCCTCGGCGCCGGCCGGGAATCCCCACTTGAGGTAGATGCCGAACAACAGCGGCGTGGCCGTCAGATAACTCAGCGCCGGCGGCAACCCCTGCTTACCACTGAGGCTGGTCAGGATCGAGTTGCGCCAGATCGACGCGATGTCGTAGGCACTTACCGCGCGCACGCGTGCCACGTAGGCCCCGGCGTAAATACCGACCACATCTACGTTGGTCATGCCAGTGCGCTGCAGCTTGATCCAGTTGCCGCTGTCCTTGCGCCATTCCACGTCATAGCCGACCGCACCGTCCACAGCTGGCCAACTGATCGTCATGGTGGCCACGGCCAGTCCCTGGATGATCGACGACGTCGAGACCACGGTTACGCTCGCCGGCGCCGGGACAACGGTGATCGGGATTACGCTGATCGGCCGCTCCTCCAGCCGCGCGCCGGTGTCGATGTAGGCGAATTTGCTTGGTTCGTACTGCAGCGCGCTGATTTCGAAATCACCTTCGGTGGTGCGTTTGGTGCGCAGCACGCGGTACAACGGAATTGCCAAATCATCCGCGTCGAGCGCCCATTGCAGTTGCGCGACCGGCGGCTCGCGGTAGTTGGTGGTGACCGTCACAGCGCGGCCGTTTACGCTTTGCACGGTGCGGCCTTCAGCCCGACCGCCGGGCAGGTTGATGATCAGCCGATCACCTGCCTTGGCCTGGGTGTCACGGTCGAGCGTCACCACGCGGCCGGATACCGTAGAGATGCGGCCGCCGACTTCCCGGCCGGCCAGCAACGAATCCGCCACCGGGATGATGTGGCCCGGCAGCGGGATCACGCCCTCCATGCCGGTCTTGAACGACACGGTGCGGTCCTGATTGTTGCTGAGGATCGCCCACTTGCCACGGCGCTGCGCTTCGGATGCGCGGGTACAGCCAATCGCGCTGAGCTGGGTCGGACGGTCGCCGTAGCGACGTTGCAGCTCCAGATCGGCGAACGGGATGACGTCGGTGTCGTAGTTGTTGGCCGGATTGTCGTAGCTGACCAGGGCACGGGTATATCGGGTCTTTGCCGAGGCGCTGCCGTACGAGAACTTCCCGTCGATGACGTTGGCCCGGGTAAACACGTAGTCGAAGTCCTGCGCGCGCGGCATGTCGGCCTGCATCACCAACTGCCCCTGCGCCCAGTAGGTCATGCCCCGGTAAATCGCGGAGATGTCGCGCAGCAACGACCAGGCATCGGCCTTGCCCTGCAAGTTCATGTCACACAGGAAGCGAGGCTCCAATCCGCCCAGCCCGTTCGGCACCATCTGGTCGCAGTACTGGGCAATCCGGTACAGCTCCCACTTGTCGACCATGAACGGCTTGATGCGCTTGCCCAGGCCGAACATTTCGTTCGTGCAGATGCCGTAGGTGATCCACGCCGGGTTGTTGGTCCAGGCCGACTTCATCGAGCCATCCCACGTACCGGTATAGGTGCGCAGGATCGGGTCGTAATTGCTCGGCACCATCCAGCGCCTGGCCTTGCACTTCACGGTCACGGCCGGGATGTTGGTGAACTGCTCGGCGTCGAATTCGATGTAGAGCAGCGCGGTGTTCGGGTAGCGCAGCTTTGCGTCGATCACCTCGGTGTAACCAGCCACCAGCATGGTGTCGGCGATCTTGTTGCTGTTCTGGTTCGGCGTCAGGCGGCGCACGCGGATCTGCCAGCCAGTGGTAGCGTCAGGCAGATCGATACGGCGCGAGCGCTCATAACGGGTCGTGGTCTTGCCGTCGACCGCGTCCACCAGCACCTGCTGATAGGCGCCGCCATCGGTGGCCACGTCGATGGCGTATTCGATCCGGTATCCGCCGATGTTGCCCTGATCGTCAGACTGCTGAAGCGCTGGCCAGGCCAAGCGCATACGCACGGCCGACAACTGGGTATTGGTGATCGAGCGCACCCACGGCGCATCACTGCGCAACTCGATGTTGAGCGACGTCTCGTTCTCCACGGAGGGAATGCCCGGAATGTAGGTCTGATCCACGGAGCCCGGGCGCCAGTCCCACTTCACGCCTGGGAAGTTGTAGTTGCCGCCGGCATCGCGGATCGGCGTGTTGTCCAGGTAGATATCGTACTCGGTCGGTACGGCGTCGAACTCGCCCTCGCCCACGGCGATCAGCAGCTTTGCCAGGTTGGTCGAGCGCAGGCTGTCGCTGGCTTCGACCGGCGACTTCGGCTTGCTGCTGCCGCCCTTCTCGCCGTAGATCTCGATCTGTTCCGCTGCGCCCATGCTTTCCTCCAGGCGAAAAAAAGCCCGCTCAATGGCGGGCATCTGGTTGTTGCTGGTGCGCTATGCAGCGTCGAGCCCTAAAGTGAGCTGCAGCTGATCACGCCAATACTCAACATCATGAACAAGTCCAGGCTTCTTCCACCGAAATTTGGCGAGCTCCTTTCCGCTAAGGCTTGCAACGGCTTGCGCTTCACCCAGCCTTTTGCACGCTCGATCAAACTGCTGTTTTTCATTCAGCTCGCCTCGTAACAATGCATCGATATGCAGGTCGCACCACACCGCAAAGTCATCGTTCAACCAACGAGCGAAAGCGACGGCAAGTTTGGGGTGCAACCAAGTACCCGCCATCCCTCTGACCCTAGATGTCTCCACCAATTTGAAGTCCGAATTACGGACATCAAAACCAAGGTGTCGCGACAGTGCCGCCATGTAGTTTTTCGTACTGGTGAGTTCGAGCCATTTAACGGGCTTTTTACCGTATCGCTTCGCCACATCAGTGGCATTAATCCAGCCCTCGCTATTAAAGCGGACAGCCTGACCTTCGTAGTGAAATGGGATGACGTTGTTCATGGTGAGCTCCTTCCGCCTGGGAAGTTGTGCAGGCAGGGGCGTAGGCGGAGCGAAACCGACCCTTTTCGGTAGCGAACCTAGCCTGCACGGGTATCCCCTTAGGGATTCTTGGGCACAAAAAAGCCCCGGTGCGCAGAAGCGCTTCCGAGGCTTAT
>Ga0157370_10009129_pt1 | contig 10634 bp, 8 predicted proteins | sample C35metaG_FD_113463 | JGI IMG/M metagenome (GOLD analysis project Ga0157370, IMG submission 113463) | Corn rhizosphere microbial communities from Kellogg Biological Station, Michigan, USA - C3-5 metaG | ecosystem: Host-associated > Plants > Roots > Rhizosphere > Soil | place: USA: Michigan... | reverse complement strand
TCATTGGCACACATTGCGAAACAATCTACTCCGATAGAATCATATTTTTTGGTATCTAAAGCTACTTTAAGCTTTGTTCCTACTCCATCTGTTCCTGATACAAGAACCGGATTTTTGTATCCACCGATTTCATAAAAAGCTCCAAAACTCCCCAAGTGGTTCAGTACATTGGAATTGTGGGTTTCACCGACCGCTTTTTTGATCTTGTCAACCGTTTTGTATCCTTCTTCTTTGTCTACTCCTGCTGATTTGTAAGTGTTGCTCATGTCTGCTTAGATTTTTAGATATCGGATTCAGATTTCAGATGATTAATTGTCTTGCATCTGGCGTCTTGTGTCTTCTTATCTTTTAATATTTCAATTACTTTTATACTTGATTTTAGAAAACAAAAAAGCCGACAATCTTTTCAGATTATCGGCCGTTATTTTATCTCAGAATTTCAGAGCCCACAATTTTCCCTTTATGAGAAAAACATTGTTTATAGGAGGTCTGAATTTTCATCTCTTTTCTTTTTGCAAAAATAGTAATTTTAAATGAATATTCAAATTCTATTTTTCAAGGATGGTTTCAATAGCCGCAATCTTCTTGATTTTTTCTTTTAACTCACTGATTTTCTCTTCATTAGATATTTTTTGAGTTGCTTTATCAAAATTATCGTTAAAGAAAGGAAGTGAAAAAGTTTCCACCACATTTCCTCCATGGAAAGGAAAACGCTTTGATGCAGCTTCCAAAACGCCTGCTCCACCTCTACCTCCCGGAGACGTAGACATCAATAACATAGGCACTTCATTCCAAACAGTTCTGTCTTTGATTCTCGATACCCAGTCGAACACATTTTTAAATGCTGTAGAATACGTTCCGTTGTGCTCTGCCAAAGCTACCAACAATACATTAGCACCGTCGATTTTAGCGGCAAAATTATGAGCTTCCTGAGGTACTCCTCCTGCTAATTCTCTTTCATGTTTATAGATTGGCATTTCAAAAGGATTCAGATCCACTACTTCTACTTCTGCATTTTCAAATAATGTTGATGCGTAAGCAACCAACTGTTTGTTCATTGAAACTTCTGAGTTGCTTCCTGCTATTGCTAAGATTTTCATATGTGAGGTTTATTTTTAAGATTACAAATTTAGTTTTTTATTTAAGATAAGACGGCAGTTCCATTGGGACTTCCATTAATAATACTTCGGTGTCTTCTACAGCTTCGATATTAAAGCTCTGGGTATCCCAGATTCCCAATCCGTCTCTTTCATTCAGGACACGGTCTCCTATTTTTGCGCTTCCTTTTAATACGAATGCATAGACTCCGTTTCCTTTTTTGTTGAGCATATAATTTTTACCGTTTCCTTTTGTAAAATTGGCCAAATTGAACCATGCATCCTGATGAATCCAAACTCCATCATCATTTTTATTGGGAGATAAAATCTGCTGAAATCCGTTGATTTTTTCACCTTCTTTAATGCTTTTCTGGTCGTATCTTGGTTCCACATTCTGCTCTTTTGGAAAAACCCAGATCTGAAGAAATTTTACTTCCTCATCTTTGTTTTTATTGTATTCGCTGTGCATTACCCCGGTTCCGGCACTCATCACCTGGATTTCTCCTTTTCTGATAACCGCTGTAGTTCCCATTGAGTCTTTGTGTTCCAAATCGCCTTCCAAAGGGATTGAAATAATTTCCATATCCCTGTGCGGATGTGTTCCGAAGCCCATTCCCTGAGAAACGGTGTCATCGTTCAATACTCTTAAAACACCAAAATTTGTTCTGTCTCTGTTTTGATAATTAGCAAAACTGAATGTATGGTAAGAATTTAACCATCCGTGGTTGGCATGGCCTCTTGAATCTGCTTTATGATATACTGTTTTCATTTCTGTGATTATTTATAGTACAAATGTACGGGATGTGGATGCTTTAAAAGTTGATGTAGGTTAAGAAAGGAATTTTACTGGGTAAAAAGCTTGAGAAAGTAAAAATATCAGCTAGGTTGGATTACGCAAAGACGCGATTTTTTTCATTCGATATATTTTTAGGGCGCAAGGATTTTATCTTCTATAAAATTTTACGCTGGATATTCTTTACTAACAAATTTAAAGAATTACAGATTATGTAAAAAAACATAAACATCTGTGTTATCAACGAAATCTGCGGGAGACTATTAGATTCTGAATACTAATTATAGTCTTAAGTTTTGGCTAAAGCCAATTGATAAATGATTAAAGAGAAAGCGGACTAAAGCCCGCTACTATTGAATTTTTTAAAAAGTTTTTTTAATATGCTCTCCTACTCTCAATGCCATTGCGACAATGGTCAATGCAGGATTTACCGCTCCACTGGATACAAAAAAGCCGCCATCTACAATATAAAGGTTTTCAAGATCATGCGCTTTACAATAAGTATCTACTACTGAGTTTGCCGGATCAAGTCCCATTTTTGTTGTTCCATTTTGATGAGCCGGAGAAGCAATATCCATTCCTTTACTGAAATAATATCCTTTAAACATGAAACTTTCGAACTTTCCGGATGCTTTTAAAGCTTTAATTAATTCTGATTTAAGAAATTCATGTCCTTTTTGATTATTATCCGTATAGCTGAGTTTAATCTGTCCGTTTTCTACTGTTACTCTGTTTTCAGGATCCGGCAGATCTTCTGAAGTCATCCAGAAATCAACAGCATGTCTGGCCATTAGCTCAAAAGTAAATCCCGGTGCAGCAACCGGACTATCTGCCTTAATCTGATGTTCATCTGATTTTCCCAGCATCTGTATGTGTCCTAAAGGAAACTCATATTGAGTGGTTGCATGGTAAAAATCATTAATTCCAAATGTCTTTCCAAATTTGGTAGGATTGGGTTCTGTGTAGAGTGCAATCAATGCAGTATTCTGATGAAACATATAATTTCTTCCCACCTGATCTGAAGTATTGGCAAGCCCGTTAGGAAATTGTTCACTCTTACTTTCCAGCAAAATAGCCGCTGAATTGATCGCTCCTGCAGAAAGAATCACAATATCGGAAGTGAATGTTTTAGTCTCACCATTTTGCTCTATAATCACCTCTGTAACTTTTTGTCCTGAACTATCGGTATTGAGTTGTATTACTTTTGAATTGATCATCAACTCAACATTGGGATATTCAAGTGCTTTTGATAACGCGCAAAGATGGGCATCTCCTTTTCTTTCGGAAGCATCGGGAAAACCATCAAAGCGATCAAGCGTATAAGGGGCGTTGGCTGTTGTATGAGGAGTAAAGTTTACCCCGACAGGCAATTCAAAAGGATGTAAGCCATAATTTTTCAGTTCATCGAAAATCTCCTGAATCCTGGGTTCATGTGGTAATGGTGGATTAGGGTAAGGTTCCTCATCAAAGGGTTCCGTAGGATCTGAGCCTCTTTTACCCTGTACATGAAACAGTTTTTCAGCTTCCAGATAATATTCTTTCAAATCTTTATATTGAATGGGCCACGCAGGTGACACTCCTCCGTAATGCTTTATTTCCTTAAAATCTTCTTCTCTTAACCGGAACAAAGCAGCTCCATAGAATTTGGTATTCCCTCCTACATTATAATGCATTCCGGGTCTAAAGCTCTCTCCATTTTTATCCAGCCAAAGATCTGTAGTTGTATATCTGTTTTTCTCAAACACTTCCTCAGAGTTCCAATTTTCTTTTTCTACCGGAACATATTCTCCTCTTTCTAAGATCAATATTTTTTTCCCGCTGTCAGCTAATTTATAAGCCATCGTTGAGCCTCCTGCTCCAGTTCCAATAATGATAATATCGTACATTGTTTATTATTTGGTGTATCTAATTTAGAGATTAAAAAAGCAGAATAAGCTTAAAAAAATATTAAATCTCAATTGATTATATAAATAATTGATCAAAGGCAAAATGACAAAGGGGGTAAAATGTCACCTCTACAAGGATTTTGAAAATGCAAACCGTGAACCTAAAATTTACCGGATAAACGTTTTGGCTGAAGCCAATTGATAAATGCTTAAAGAAAAAGCGGGCTAAAGCCCGCTCCTATTGAATTGTTATTATACTAGTTTCAATTAAGTTTTAAAATATATTCACTTCTCTAACTTCTAGTTTCTATTAAAAATGCACTTGTTTGATCTCTTCTTCAATTTCCTTAGGCGTTTCATCTTCTGATTTAACAAAAATCATGGTTACTACAGCGCCTATCAGCATGCAGACACCACCTACCACCACATAATCCATGGCCTGTTTCCCGAAAATACCACTCACAATGGGCCCTCCGAATAAACCATTAATGATCTGCGGAATCACAATAAAGAAGTTGAATATTCCCATATAAACTCCCATTTTCCGTTGTGGAATCACCTCAATAAGCATAGCATAAGGCATTGCCAGAATACTAGCCCAGGCAAAACCTAATCCAATCATTGAGATCCATAGATTATTGACGTCTTTAATGAAATACATTGAAACGAGTCCAACACCTCCACTTAATAGAGCTAAAGCATGAGTCTGTTTTTTTCCAATCAGCTTAGCTATTGGAGTCAGTAAAAAAGCAAACGGGATTGCCCATAGATTATACATTCCGAAAAGCTTTCCAGTTAAGTCTCCGGCATCATTAAATGCTTTGGAATGGGTATCTTCCGGAGAAAGCCCAAAATGATGAGTCGCCAATGCACTGGTAGTAAATACCCACATCGTAAATAATGCAAACCATGAGAAAAACTGAACAATTCCCAGCTTTTTCATCTGTGCAGGAATCGCCGCAAAGTCTTTGAAAATATCTGAAAATTTTGATTCGTGTTTTTCACCTTCTTTTCTATCTTCAAAATCAGCAAATTCCTGTGGAGAATACTCTCTGGTTGTCATGATCGTATATAAAATTGATACGATAAGCAATCCTGCTCCAATGTAAAAAGAGTAAATCACATTATCTGCAACAAATCCTTCCGGGGCTTCGTTTGAAATTCCCATTTTCGTTAACCAATTTGGAAGATAAGAGCCTAATACGGCTCCGATTCCAATCAGAATTGTCTGTACTGAAAATCCTATTGTCCCTTGATGTTTTGGGAGCATATCTCCTACCAAAGCTCTGAAGGGTTCCATTGCTATATTCACAGAAGCATCCATCATAGCCAGGAATATTACGGCTAACAAAAGGGCATTGGCAGCGAACATCTGAGTAACGGTAGCAGCATTCGGAAGGAGTACCAATCCGATAGCGCACAAAACAGCTCCAATTAAAAAGTAAGGCTTTCTTCTTCCAAGCGGGCTCCACGTATTATCACCCATGTGTCCGATGATAGGCTGAACAATCAAACCTGTAATGGGAGCAACCAGCCAGAACCAGGATAATTCGTGCACATCAGCTCCTAAATTCCCAAGAATACGGCTTGCATTTCCATTCTGTAATCCGAATGCCATCTGGATTCCCAAAAATCCCATACTCATATTGATAATCTGCAGCATGGATAGGTTTGGTTTTATTTTTCTGCCAGACGTACCGCTTTCATATCTTCCGTTCATTACCGCCATTCTGTTTTCAGTTTTTGAATTAATGCATCCTCAATTGGCGCTTTTTCTGGAACCACTTTATCTACGACCTCATTAGGAACCGTCATAGAAAGAACGTATTGTTTTACCTTCCAGCTTCCGTTGATTTTTTCTACCACGCCAGAACCTCTGCAAATTTTCATTTGAGTATTTAATAATTCGTCAAACCATGCCAGTTTTCCGTCTTTACTAAAGTAAATATTTCTTTTAATCGCCTTAAAATTCCAGGTCTTTTTCTTGTCAAAATAAGGTTTTGCCCATACCATGAATTCTTTTTTATTCCATATTTCGGTAGCATCTGTTCCAATGAAGGTAGATTCATCCGCAAAGAAGTTGAAATAAGCATTATAATCCGCTTTTGCAGCTGCTATGTTGAACTCATCAAGCATCGTACTAATTTCTGATTTTTCCTTCTCAAATGCATTTTTCGATTGTGCAGTGAGTAAAGAAAATCCCAGTACAAATAGGATTAGCGTATAAACTGTCGTTAGTTTTTTCATGTATAATAATTATTTTTCGAGTTCAATAATCAACGGAGTTTTTGCAGGAATATTCATATTGTTTTGTAATGAAATTTCTTTTCCTGAAATAATCTCTTTCCCTTTTGTAAATCCATTAAGAGATTCTGCAAAACGTTTCAGGTCTAACGGCTTATCTTTTTCATTATTATTGATCACCACCATCACACTTTCTTTTTCATTATATCTGAAATAAACAAAAACACCGTCCTGAGGAACGAAATTTTTAGTTTTCCCACTATGGATAACATCTTTTCCTTTTCTCCAGTTCAGTAATTTTTGAGTAAACTGGAAAAATTCTTTCTGTTCCGGGGTTTGAGCGGATGGAAGGAAAGCATTTTGTTTGTCAGATTTCCAGCCTCCCGGAAAATCTCTGCGGATATCTGCATCACCTCCGGCATTTTTATCTCCACGCATTCCTATTTCTGATCCGTAATAGATCTGCGGAGTTCCTCTCACCGTTGAAATCAGGGCGAGTGCCATTTTATAAGCATTGGGATTGGCGTTAAAAATCTCATTCCATCTTTCGGTATCATGATTTTCGAAGAAAACTAAAAGATTTTTAAGATCCGGATACAGGAAATCACTGGTAAAAGAATCGTAAATACGGATCATTCCTTTATCCCAGCTTTCTTTTTCTTTAAGGGCTTTAGGCATATTTTCAAACAGCATAAAATCCATCACCGATGGTAAATTTGAGTTGTAACCTGCTATTTCTCCAACTTTGGAATCTTTCTGCCATGCTGCAATTTGTGCGGCTGTATAAAGCCATGTTTCGCCTACGATATTGAATTTTGGATATTCATCAGTAATCGCTTTAGCCCATTTCGCCATGGCTTCTTTATCATTGTAAGGGTAAGTATCTACACGAATACCTCCCAGCCCTGCATATTCAATCCACCAGATTGCATTTTGGGTAAGATATTTTAAAACCAATGGATTTTTTTGGTTAATATCAGGCATGGTGGTATCAAACCAACCATCCAGTGCATATTTTTTATCAATATCCGAAGCATTGATATCAAACTGTGTTGTGGTTTTATAATTGGATCGTTTAAATCCATTTTCTCCTTCATCAAACCAATGGATCCAGTCTTTTGATGGAAGATCTTTGATCATCCAGTGTGAAGAACCCCAGTGATTGGTCACATAATCCATCACCAGCTTCATATTTCTTTTGTTCAGATCATGGGATAAGGTTTTGTATTCTTCATTGGTTCCGTAGCGGGCATCTATTTTATACAAATCGGTTTGAGCATAGCCGTGATAAGAATATACTTTTTCGTTGTCTTCATTCACAGGGGTCAGCCAGACGGCTGTTGCTCCAAGATTCTGAATATAATCCAGATTATTGATGATTCCACGAAGATCTCCTCCATGTCTTCCATTAGGCAGGCTGCGGTCTACTTTTTCCGTAAGTTCCGGCCTTGAATCATTCTTCTCGTCACCATTAGCAAAGCGATCCGGCATGATCAGGTACATCACATCTTTTGAAGTAAAAGATTCCCGATTGGCAGAATCGGATTCTCTCTGCTTTAGTTCGTAGGTATAAGCACCTATATTTTTTTTACCTTTTTTGATATTGATGGTAAACTTCTGAACGTTTATTTCATTGGTATTGACCGTAATAAAAACATAATTCGGATTATCCACTTTCCTGATGTCTTTGATCTGAATTCCATCCGAAAGCATAATCTCGTTATGGGCAATGTCTTTTCCATAAACAAGAATCTGAAGTTCTGGGTTTTTCATTCCCTTCCACCAAAAAGCAGGTTCTACTCTTTCCAATGTTTTTTGGGAAAAAGCGACAGAAGCTATTGAAAGGGCTAATGTGGCATATATTGTCTTCATATTAGTGTTCAATTTAGCATTAAATTTTCATATATACATTCAAAAATATGTTGTAAAGCATCTTTTTTTATCGCTATTAATGTAAAGTTTCAAAATTTAACTTCCCATTATAAATTTATATCGAAAAAATTTAAACTTTTCATAAAAAATTCATCCTGAAAGTTGATTTTTCATTCTTTTTATTTCTAGTTTTACAAAAAAAAAGAAATGTTTGATTTCAGTAATATGTTCAAAACTGAAGGACCGGATGTTGTTTACAGCTGGACCATTCCTGTATTTGCTGTGATTATTTTTATAGAAATGGCTTACAGCCACTTTAATAAAGAGAAAATTTATGAGACAAAAGATGTAGCTACCAATGTTCTTTTTGCTTTGCTTAACTATGGGTTAGACATCATTATGAAAGGTTTCTCATTGTTTGTTATGATGTTTTTTTACCACCATCGTCTCTTCGACTGGCAAGAGGGAGTCTGGTATTGGATCGCTGTATTTCTTGCTCAGGATTTTGCTTATTATGTTCATCATTATGTAGATCATCATTCACGGGTTTTCTGGGCAGTGCATATCACTCACCATAATTCTGATTATTTCAATATCAGTACAGGATTCAGAAGTCCAGTGTTTCAACCATTGTACAGATATTTATTTTTCTCACCGTTAGCTTTTATGGGTTTTCATCCATGGCATATTCTTGTAGCGTATTCTGCAATACAGATTTATGGCACTTTTGTACACACACAATCCATTAAAAGTATGGGATTCCTAGAATATATTCTGGTTACCCCTTCTCATCACAGAGTACATCATGCATGCAATATTAAATATCTTGACCGCAATATGGGAATGGGACTGATTATCTGGGATAAAATTTTCGGAACTTTTGAAAAAGAAGACCCTGAAGTACCTGTTAAATACGGGGTTTATCCAAAAATTAAATCTAAGGATCCTGCTACGATGCTTTTCTATGAATGGAGAAGAATTGGAAAAGATATCAGACAGCCAGGGCTATCTTTAAAAAATCGTATAAAGTATCTTTTCAATTCACCGGGATGGAGACATGACGGTACAGGGAAAACGGTAAAGCAGTATCAGAAGGAATATAAGGAAAAGATAAAAAATAAAACAATATCTCGGAAGGAAAAAACAGCAAATACCGAATACCAATACTCATCATTAAACCAACCAACAGGAGATAAATAATCTTTCTGTAAAAAAAATACCCCGGACATCAGAATTTGATGAACCGGGGCACCTTAGTGTCTCTTCAAATTATTTTACAGGTTTGATAGAAATTGCGAAACCGCCACTTCTTGCCATTTTAAAATTAATTTTCGACTTGCTTGTAATCTCTTTCTTATAGATATTATAGCTTTGAGGATTATCAATATAATCAGCATCTTTTCCATCTTCATAGATTGTTGCTTCATATTTCTTTCCTTTGTCTAAGAAAGAGAAATCTACAGTATATTCACGCTTGTTTTCATCGGTAATACCTCCTACAAACCAGTTTTCAGTACCTTTTGCTTTTCTTGCTGTAACTACATAATCTCCCGGTTCTGCAGATAAGATTTTTGTATCATCCCAATCTGCTGCCACATCCTTGATAAACTGGAATGCGTCCATATGTTTTTTGTAGTTCTCAGGAAGATCTGCTGCCATCTGAAGCGGCATATACATTGTTACATAAAGAGCCAGCTGCTTTACCAAAGTTGTTTTTACAGAACGGTTATCTCCAGGGAAATAATAGTCTAATTTTGTTTGGAAAATTCCCGGTGTGTAATCCATAGAACCTCCCATCCATCTTGTAAACGGAAGAACGGTCTGGTGATCCGGTTTATTTCCTCCGAATGCTTCATATTCTGTTCCACGGGCTGCTTCTGCAGAAATATAATTCGGGTAGGTACGGCTTTCTCCTGTAGGACGTACAGATTCGTGAGAATTGACCATGATTTTATAATCATTTGCTTTTTCTGCGATTCTATAATAGTGATTAATCATCCATTGAGAATAGTGATGTTCTCCTCTAGGAATAATATCTCCTACATATCCTGTTTTCACAGCATCATAACCGTATTTATTCATGGTTTGGAATGCTTTGTCTGCCCATCTTTCATAGTTCGTAGCAGAACCTGAAGTTTCGTGGTGCATGATCAATTTAATTCCTTTTGAATGGGCATATTCATTCAACATTTTGATATCAAAATCCGGATAAGGGGTAATGAAATCGAAAACAAATTCTTTGGAGTGACCGAACCAGTCTTCCCAACCGATATTCCAACCTTCGATTAATAATCCCTTAAATCCGTTTTCTGCAGCGAAGTCAATATATTCTTTAACTTTTGTATTGTTGGCTGCGTGTTTTCCGTTGGGAGTCAATTTCGCAAAATCAGTTTTACCTAAATGAACATTCTCAGCTGTAGAATAGGCCCATTGTGACTTTCCGATGATCATTTCCCACCAAACTCCCATATATTTTGTAGGGTGAATGTAAGATGTATCGGTATATTTTGTAGGCTCATTAAGGTTGAATATCATTTTAGAATCCATCACCTGTTCTGCTTTTGGCGCGACAATAATAGTTCTCCATGGCGTTACTGATGGCGTCTGAATATATCCTTTTGCTCCTTGTCTGTCTGCTGTTAAATGCGTTTTGAACTTATAATTCTGTGCATCAACTTCAAGATGTGAAGCCGGATAATCTAGCACTGCTGCTTCTGCAACATTGATATACAAAGGTTCTTT
>Ga0157370_10009127_pt1 | contig 10635 bp, 6 predicted proteins | sample C35metaG_FD_113463 | JGI IMG/M metagenome (GOLD analysis project Ga0157370, IMG submission 113463) | Corn rhizosphere microbial communities from Kellogg Biological Station, Michigan, USA - C3-5 metaG | ecosystem: Host-associated > Plants > Roots > Rhizosphere > Soil | place: USA: Michigan... | reverse complement strand
GATAGCAGGCTTTTTAAATTTATGAACCCTACGAAAAGACACTATTTCTGAACTTATTCCCATTTGTAGGTCTGTCTGTTGACTAAGCCATCAGCGGTCTAAATCATTCCCAAAATCTGGAGTTTTGGATCGAACTTGCGGCGGATAAAGGATAGCACTCTGCTTCGGGTCAGATTCGTATCTTGTTCGTATTGGCTTGCATGTGTATCAAACGCGATATGAATTGGAGTGAAAGAGGAATGGTCTGTGTACAAAATTTGCTGTAAGACCTGGTTAAGGGGCAAATTCGCTCGAGTTAATTGCCTTAAAGGTTAAAAATCGAAATTTAAACACTATTATTTTCAGCCTAATTTGTTAACATTGTTTGTAAATCCTCCCAAATTAGAATTGTAGATAAATCTCATGGTTGTTTATAGTACACTTCCTGATCCAGAATTGACAACCTTGCTGAAAGAAGGGGATGAAACTGCGTTCACAGAAATTTACAACCGATACTGGAAACTGATCTACGCCCATGTGTATAAAATGATCCGGGAGGAGGACGACGCTAAAGACGTTGTTCAGGAGGTTTTTAGTAATTTATGGCTAAAGGCTGCGGCCATAAAGAACAATACCAATATTTCCGGATTACTTTATACCGCTGCCCGGAACCGGGTTTTTGACCTGATTGAAAAAAATAAAGTTCGAAGCGATTACATAGGTGAGATTGCAGCCTTTCTTTCTGATCCCAGGAATGACCAGGTAGATACTATTGATGAAAAACGAATACTGGAAATTCTGGAAAGAGAAATTCAGAAACTCCCCCCAAAAATGAGGGAGATCTTTGAGCTAAGCAGGAAAGAAGACCTGTCTCACAAAGAAATAGCTTCTAAACTCAATATTTCCGAACAAACGGTCAAAAAACAAATCCAGAACGCCCTAAAAGCTATAAAGCCAAAGCTCAATGATGTGGGGGTTGGCATAGGGATTTTGTTGTTTTTCCGTTAAGCTGAAATTATTTTCAAAATCTTCTACCCCCAAATTTACTTTCACCCGTTTACCTGTAAATTAACCTCGAAAAATTATGGATAAGCAACAGGCAAAAGAATTGATTCGGAAATATAACCAGGGTTTGGCCACCGCAGAAGAGCAGGCCAGACTAGAAAACTGGTATATGCAAAAATCAGATAGCCTTGTTCTTGAAGAGGATGCAATCAATTTTGACCGGATAGAAAATGAATTGCGCGAACGGACCTTCAGTCATGCAGGTCTTGGTCATCAAACCCAAGCGGAACTACAATCCAAACCCTTTAGATTATGGCCCAGGATCGCCTCAGCAGCAGCAGTGATTTTAATAGCTGGAGCAGCCTTATTTTATTATAACCACCCGTCTGCAGATCAGCATACTATCCTGGACCGGAGTAAATACAGTGATGTTAATCCAGGATCCAATAAAGCCATTTTAACTCTAGCCAATGGACAGCAGATCAGCCTTACAGACGTTAAGAACGGAAATCTGGCTAAGGAAGAGGATGCTCTGATTAAAAAGACAGCAGAAGGAGAACTGGTTTATCAGGAAGAAGCTGGAAAAAGAGCGGAGTCTGTTTATAATATGATGTCTACCCCAAAGGGTGGTCAATATAGTTTGACGCTCGCAGACGGGTCGAAAGTATTCCTGAATGCAGCTTCTTCTTTGAAGTATCCAACCCGGTTTAAAGGTAAAGATAGAATTGTGGAGTTAACAGGAGAAGGATATTTTGAAGTAGCACATAACAAAGACAAGCCATTTAAGGTGATCAGCCGGGGGCAGACTGTTGAAGTGCTGGGAACACATTTCAATATCAATGCCTATGCAGATGAGCCTGATGTGAAAACCACGCTTCTGGAAGGCCGTGTAAATGTAAATGGTACATTGCTTAAACCCAACCAACAGGCTGTTTTAGCACAAGATCAACAGATCAGCGTAAGACAAGTCGATGCAGATGAAGTGGTGGCCTGGAAAGATGGTCTGTTTAAATTTGATCATACCGATATCCGGACCTTAATGCGTCAGATTGCGCGCTGGTATGATGTAGACGTAGTCTATGAAGGGCCTGTAAAGGAAGAACAGTTTTATGGGAAAATTGAAAGAAGTTATACCCTTTCGGAAGTATTGAAGGTGCTCGAATTAGGTAAAGTCCATTTCAGGATAGAGGGAAGGAAAATAATAGTCATGCAATAACGCTGAAAAAGATAATCAACTAAATAATCAACCAAAAACCAACCAACCAAAATGAAGAAATTTTTACAACAAAGCGGTTAGCTTTCTAAAGAGGTAGCTCTGCAAAACAAAATCCGGGGAAGGCTTCGACACTTTTCCCCGGAATTGCGCCTGGGTTACCCTTATCCGATAAAATCGGACTGATGAATAATTCTTGAAAATTAATCCAAACCCAAACAATACAAACGTATGAATTTATACTCATATGCGAAAACCCCCTGGCGTACGGGGCGGTTGATGCGTAAAACCATTTTGGTCATGAAACTGATTTTTTTCATTATCACCATCGCTTGTGTACAAGTGTCGGCTGTTGGATACTCGCAAAATGTTACTATTCAGCAAAATAATGCAGCACTTACCTCTGTTTTCTCTACAATAGAAAAGCAGACCGGCTATAATTTCTTTTGGAAAGATACCGATCTGAGCGCTTTCAAGGTGGATGTAAAGCTTCAAAATGAATCTTTGGACAACGCCTTAAAAGAAATTTTTAGAGGACTTCCTCTAACCTATTCCATCACCAAAAAGTCTATCGTTGTACAGGCAAAAGCACCCACCATTTTGGAGAAAATTGCAGGTGTTTTTAAAGATACAGATGTTCGCGGACATGTACTGGATGCTGAGGGATTGCAATTACCTGGAGCTACCATTTCGGTGAAAAACGGAAAAGCCCGTACCATAACCAATGCCCGCGGGGAGTTTCTTTTAAAAGATGTCCCTGATGGCGCAATCTTGCAAGTTTCCTTCATGGGCTATATCACCCAGGAAGTTGGAATCGGCAACCGTGTACTGGAGATCAGACTGAAATTGAGTGATTCTAAGTTGGATGAAGTACAGGTAATGGCTTATGGAAAAACCAGTCGCCGCTTTTCGACAGGTAATATTACCTCGGTTACTGCAGAGGAAATTGCAAAACAACCCGTAATGAACCCCCTTCTGGCTTTGGTGGGCAAAGTACCCGGGATGACAGTAACACCAGCTACAGGTTACGCCAGTGGCACAGTAAAGGTTGAGATCCGCGGCCGTGCTACTATTAGTCCCGATTATCCATCAGATCCACTTTATGTCATTGACGGTGTCCCACTCACCTATTTGAACGTTGGGGGGACGGCCAGTTATGAAAATGGATCGCCGGGACTCATCCAGAATGGCAGTTACACAGCAGGTAATGGACAAAGTCCATTATTTAACATCAACCCTCTGGATATAGAGAGCATTGATGTTTTGAAAGATGCAGATGCTACGGCAATATATGGATCAAAGGGCGCTAATGGCGTGATCATGATTACGATGAAAAAGGGGAAGGCTGGTCCGACAAGGATAAATGCCGGGATTACTCATGGGATTTCCAGAGTTAACCGGTATTGGGATATGCTAAACACCAAAGACTATGTGAAGATGAGAAAAGAAGCATTTAAAAATGACGGAATTCCATTAACATTACAAAATGCCCCTGATATTGTAGGATGGGATACCACAAGGTATACCAATTGGCAAAAGGCATTATGGGGAAATACGGGTCATATAACGACAACTTATTTATCGATTTCAGGGGGGGACGAAAACACACAATTTAGTATCAGCCCTAGCTATAGACGTTCAACCTCCATACTCACTGTGAGTGGATCAGATCAATCAGCGGGCGTAGCCTTAGGTATCAACAATAAAGCCTTTAACAAAAGATTACAAACGGACCTGAGCGTTAATTATACCTATTCAGATGTTAACATAAACTCTACCCCATCGGTGGCCACTCTTCCTCCGAATGCGCCACCCATTTATGACAACAATGGGGAATTAAATTATAAAGAGTGGAATGATGTTGGACTTCCGTATAGTTATCCATTTGGTACACTTAAAGCTTTAACAACTTCAAGAACAACTTTAGTGGCGAGCTCGCTGAACCTCTCTTACGAACTGTTCAACGGATTTAGAATTACCAGTCTTTTGGGTTTTAATACAAGTAGTCAGAAAAGCGATGCCAAATCACCCATTACGGCACAAAATCCAATATTTAATCCAACCGGGGCTTTGAATATCGGAACGAATAACAACCAAACCTGGAACATTCAGCCGCAGCTGAGTTATCTCAGCACCATAGGAAAAGGAGATTTTTCGGCAGTTTTCGGGACCGAATTAAGTAAGACTGTTACTTCGGGACAAAATACTTATGGATTAGGCTATACGGACGATAACCTCCTGGGGTCCCTTCAGCTTGCACCTACGGTGATGATTATGGGTGATACCTACGGACAGCTTAGGTACGCCGCTGTATTTGGCCGGCTCAATTATCTCTGGGACCGGAAATATATCATTAACCTCAGCGGAAGAAGAGATGGGTCTTCACGGTTTGGGCCTGGAAAACGGTTTGGGAATTTTGGATCTTTGGGCCTTGCATGGATTGCATCTGAGGAATCCTGGGTCAAAAATATCCTTCCTTCCTTTATTGATTTTGTAAAGTTTAACGGAAGCTATGGCCTTACGGGGAGTGATGGTGTGGGCGATTATCAATACATCAGCCAATGGTCTAATATAAATAACGGTGTTTCAGCTTATCCTTATGGTGGAGTTACTCCATTGATTAATTTGCATGCCGTAAACCCAAATTTTCAGTGGCAGGTGAATAAAAAGCTCGATTTAGCCGTTGAGGTAAAATTATTCAAGGACTTTATTTTCAATGTAGGCTATTATCGGAATCGTTGCGGCAATCAGCTGACCAACTATCCAACACCTCTGTTTACGGGATATGCTACAGTAACGGCCAACTGGCCTGCCGTTGTTCAGAATAGCGGGTGGGATTTTAAGATTAGTGGCGTTCCGGTCAGGATGAATAATTTCAGCTGGAATTCAAACTTGAACGTATCGTTCAATAAAAACATTCTGTTAAGTTATCCAGACCTGGAGTTCTCCAGTTATGCCACGCAGTATGTGGTTGGTAAATCGGTAAATGATACTTATTTGCTCCATTATATTGGTCTTGATCCGATGACAGGTCAATATGTTTATGAAGATCATAATCGGGATGGATCGATTAATACAAATCCTACTGGACGCCCAGGTGCCGGAGTTGATGACCGTTATATCGTCATGAACAGGGATCCAAAGTTCACCGTTGGTATGAGCAATATATTTCGGTATAAAGATCTCTCCCTGACTATTGACTTATATTATAAAAATCAAATGGGCATTAGTCCGTTTTATTCAGGCGTACCCGCAGGTAATATGTTGAATATACCAACAGAAGTTTTTAATAATCGCTGGCAGCAGCAAGGGCAATCCGGTAAATATGCTATTCTTACCTCAGTCACCGGCGCACCATCAAATGGATATATACTGGGTTCCGATCTGGCTTATACGGACGCGTCTTTTTTGCGGTTGCAGACGGTAAGTTTATCTTATGCGCTGCCACGAAAATTACTTAACGGTAAGAGCCTTAGCCTTTCTATAGATGCCCAAAATTTATGGGTATTTACCAGATACAAAGGAATTGATCCGGATACACAAAACTTTGGAGCGCTGCCACAGGGTAAAACTATCGTTGCGCACCTTTCACTGACCTTATAAAAACCACGACTATGTTTAATCATCGTTCGAATAAATTATTACTGCTGATATCAGCATTCTTATTTTTTTCATGTAATAAACTGGTGGAGATACCAGACCCGAAAAACAGCCTTACTACCGACAGGGTTTTTAATAATGATACGCAGGCGACAGGCGCTATGGCCGGTATATTGACGCAAATGATCAATACGGATGCCAATTCCTCTTTTGCCAGTGGACTGACCAGTATCACTGCACGGGCTTCTGCTGATGAAATTAACCTGGCCTTTTTGAATACCGATATTGGTGATCTTGCCAGGAATTCACTTACAGCGGAGAGTGGATTTGCAAACGGTATCTGGTCGTCTGCTTATCAGGCCATTTATGGTGCCAATAGTGTAATGGAGGGAATTGAGGCCTCAAAATCTGTTTTACTTCGCGCACAGACCAGAACACAGCTAAATGCAGAAGCTAAGTTTATTCGTGCTTTTAGCTATTTCTACCTGGTCAACTGCTTTGGTGATGTACCGTTATTGCTGTCTACGAACCTTGCAGAAAATGCCAACAAGCCCAGAACGGCAGCAGCAGTTGTGTATCAGCAGATCGTTAACGACCTGATTGATGCGGTCAATGGACTACCGGCTGATTATTCGGCTGGCGGGGGAGAGCGTATCCGTGCCAATAAATGGGCAGCAAAAGCATTGCTTGCAAGAGTTTATTTGTATACTGGCGACAATAGCAAAGCCATTCAGGAAGCTACAGATGTAATCGGGCAAACTGGTCTTTATCAATTGGAAACGGCTGATCTGAACAAAGTTTTCCTGAAAAACAGTTCAGAAACCATTTGGCAACTGCAGCAAAATGAAAAGAAAGATTTCACAGGTAACGCGGTGCCGGAAGCGGTTTACATGCTGCCTTCTCCGCTTCATACCGGTGTTTCCGGCGACCTTTCCTCCTACCTGCTGAAGGCGTTTGAACCGGGAGATCTCCGTAAAGCTGCCTGGATAGACAGTGCTGATTTTTCACAAGGTGGGGTGAACTATCATGCAAGGTTTATTTATAAATATAAAACAGGACGTCATAATCTGGTGATCGGTGGTGCAGTGACTGAATATTACATGGTACTAAGGTTTGCTGAGATGTACCTCATCAGGGGAGAGGCTTTTGCACTCAGTGGACAGCTTTCAGCAGGGATTGAAGATCTTAATGTTTTGCGCCGCCGCGCCGCCATAGCGCCACTGCCAACTACCCTGACCAAAGACCAGACCCTGGCTGCCATAGCGAAAGAAAGACAAACAGAGCTTTTCGGGGAATGGGGGCATCGGTGGTTTGACCTAAAGCGGACTGGAAAAGCAGAGCAGGTACTTTCGGCGATTCCCGCTAAACAACCCTGGCGGGGCAACTACCAGTTGCTATATCCAATCCCGAAAACGGAGCTGCAAAGAGATCATTTTCTAACTCAAAATCCAAATTATTAGAACCAGACCTATCACTAGAAACTGAACATTATGAAGAATCTGATTTTCCTATATATTTTGGCCGGGCTTTTTTTCTCAGTAATTATTTCCTGTAAAAAAGACGTGCAGCCTCAAACTTTAACAGCGTTGACCATTGTCAATGCCTTACCAGGGGGTGATTTTCTGGCTGCTAACTTTAACGAGCAGCGCCCCAGCGCGGGATTAGAAAGCACGATGTGGATTAAGTATCGTGTTTATTCGCCAAATAATCACGTTGCACTTCCTTCCAAAGCGCAACCTATCCTCATTTATAAGATCCCCGATACCAACGCAAAAGATAAGCCTGTTTATCAGCTATCGCTTAATCTCGGTGCCAAAGAGGCCAGCACCTTGTTTCTCTTTGGAACGCTCGCACAGCCAGAAATGCTTTCGGTGAATCAAATGCCTCCCTATCATTCACTGACAGACAGCGTTGCGGGCTTACGCTTGATCAACCTCTCCCCGGATAAAAAACCGGTAAGGGTTCATATCTCCGGTAAAGGGACTGACAAGACTGTTAGTAACTTAGCCTATAAACAAATTACAGATTACATCACTGTAAATGCGACATCAGCGGTTACAGATGTCCTTGTTGAATTTTATGATCAGGCATCGGGTAGCCTGTTAACCCGCTATACTTTAACTGATGTAGGAACTATAACAGCAGAAGTGAATAAATGGCGCTACCGCAACTATACGATGGTATGGCTGCCGAACGATGCCAAGGGAAACCTGGCTGCTGACCCGTTTCTAGTCTACGATTTTTAGTTTTTAAAGTCTCATACAGCTTTCTTCTCGAATACATACCTAACACACATTAAAATATGGAACCAATCGTTCGTATTATTGGACTATCGCATCGTTATAGTACCAGCTGGGCTATCCGCGACATTAATATTGAGATCCCAAGAAGCGGGATCATGGGCTTGCTTGGCTCTAACGGAGCCGGTAAATCGACCACTATGAACATTCTTTGTGGGGTACTCACCCCAACTGCAGGTGAAGTGATCATCAATGGGATCGACTTGCGTAAAGAGCCGGAACGTGCCAAACAGCAGATCGGCTTTTTGCCGCAGACCCCGCCTTTATATATGGATTTAACGGTGGATGAATACCTGAAACATACCGCCATTTTGCGTTCCGTGGAAAAAGACCAATTGAAAAATGCGCTTGAAGAGGTGAAAGAACGCTGCGGTTTGACCCATATCAATAAACGATTGATCAAGAATTTATCAGGTGGGTATAAGCAGCGGGTGGGTATTGCCCAGGCCATTATCCATAAGCCAAAACTGGTGGTGTTTGACGAACCGACCAACGGGCTGGACCCGAACCAGATTCTGGAAGTACGTGCACTGATCAAGGACATCGCTACCGACCGTGCAGTGATCCTTTCTACACATATCCTGACCGAGGTACAGTACCTGTGCAGGGACATTGTGATGATTGAAAGCGGCAGGATTGTCTTTGCCGATACCATGGAAGCCTTCGACAACTACATCGCCCCACACAGTATGTTGGTGGTGATGGAGAACGCACCTCCTGCAGAAACTTTTCAGGCCATAGAAGGCATTACCAGGGTAGAGTACCTGACTGAAAAACAACTTCGGATCTATTTCAACGGAGACAAAAGCATCTCTGAGGCTCTGGTGCTGGAAAGTGCAAGACAAGGCTGGCGGTTGCGTGAGCTGAATATGGAAAAGAATTCCTTAGATGAAACCTTTGCCCAATTATCCAGGATCTCTAACTAAACCATACGGCTTAAAATCAATAAATAACTGATGAAAAAAATCATACAAATAGCCAGACTGGAACTCAGCCTGCTATTTTATTCGCCCATAGCCTGGCTGCTGATCCTGGTCTTCTTCGTGCAAATGGCCCATGCGTTTATACCGGGTTTAGCAACGATGCTGCAGCTGCAGCAACTGATTGGAGACAATGGGTTTTTAACAGACCGACTATTCACCACCTCCTCAGGAACGACTACTGGTATTTTGTATACCATGCTTGGAAGTTTATACTTATACACGCCGCTGCTCACCATGGGGCTGATCAGCCAGGAGATCAGCAGTGGAAGCATTAAGCTGGTGTATTCTTCTCCGGTAAAACTCAGGGAACTTATTTACGGGAAATTTGCTGCTATGCTGGTCTATAACCTGGTGATCATCCTGGTGATCTCGGGCCTTTTCTTTATCCTCGGTACCTGCCTCGTTGATCATTTTGATTATCCGCATGTACTGGTCGCTATGCTGGCCTGTTTTTTACTTTTAAGTGCATATGCGGCCATCGGGATCTTTATGTCCAGTCTCACCAGCTACCAGATCGTAGCTGCGCTTGGTACTTTCGGGGTGCTGGCCTTTATGAATTATATCGGAGGCTTTGGACAAGGAATTGACTTTGTGCGGGATCTGACCTATAGCCTTTCTATGCCCAGTCGCGCAGAAAGAATGGTGAAAGGATTACTCAACAGTCGCGATATGATCTATTATGTGGCCATATCGGGGATCTTTTTGTCCTTTACCATTACAAGGCTGGAGCTGGCCCGTACCTCCAGGTCCTTTCTGTATCAGGTTGGGAGATATGTTGCCATTATAGTGGTGGGCCTTGCTGTAGCCTATCTCAGTTCGCGCCAGGCAATGATCTTGTATTACGATGCTACCGATACGAAAGTCAATACGATCGTAAAACCGGTGCAGGAGATCTTGAAAAAGATGGGCGATGAACCAGTGGAAATGACTGCTTATATCAACGGTCTGGATAACAGTTATTCTATTGGTGCTCCGGTTGCCCGGCTTTACGGTATTGCCAAATGGGAACCTTACCTGCGTTTTAAGGGAGATATCAACCTGCACTGGGTGTATTATTATGACATTACGAACCCGCAGTTCTATGCGGCTAATCCGGGTAAAAGTATAAAGACTGTATTCAAAGACGTGGCGAAGACCCAGGGTATGGATACCAGCCGTTTTTTAAGCCCGGAGCAAATCCGCAAACTAATAGACCTTAGGGGAGAAAATGACCGGATGGTGATGCAGCTGAAATACAAAGGAAAAACAGCCTTTTTAAGGACCTTTGATGATGGCGACGGCTGGCCAGGGGAAGCAGAGATTGCTGCCGCTTTAAAACGACTGGTGGTTACCCCGCCTAAAATTGTCTTTGCCACGGATGCCTATCAGCGCAACGTAGATAAAATAGGTGACCGGGACTATAAAATGCTCTTCAATACTAAATTGTCCAAGAGTTCACTGATCAATATGGGTTTCGATATTGACAGTGTTTCTTTGGAGCAGGGTATAATCCCTAAAGATATCGCCGTTCTGGTTGTTGGTGATCCCAGAGCAGCATTAAATCCTGCGGCACTTT
>Ga0157370_10009124_pt1 | contig 10639 bp, 10 predicted proteins | sample C35metaG_FD_113463 | JGI IMG/M metagenome (GOLD analysis project Ga0157370, IMG submission 113463) | Corn rhizosphere microbial communities from Kellogg Biological Station, Michigan, USA - C3-5 metaG | ecosystem: Host-associated > Plants > Roots > Rhizosphere > Soil | place: USA: Michigan... | reverse complement strand
TGAGCGGCCCGTCGAGCTTGCGCATCACGGCGGGCTCGAATGGCAGCACCGCGAGGACCTCGTTGAACAGCGGCTTCAGTGTCGGCGCGCGCTCGGGCTTCCAGGCCCACACGGCGGGAGAGACGTAAAGGATGATCTGCCCGACGTATCCAGCCTGGCGCAGCCGCTGTGCGACCATCTGACAGAACACCTGGGAGTCGATAAGGACCAGAACGTCGGGCCTGGCCTCGAGGATGGCGTTCGCGGTCTGCCGGATGCGCCACAGCAACAGCGGCGCCCGCATCAGCACGTCCTTGACGCCCATCACGGAGAGATCGCTCATCGGGTAGAGCGACCGGAGGCCCTCGCCTTGTAACGCATCGCCGCCGACGCCGCTGAGTTGAACCTGGCGGTGCGTCCGAAGACGCCGCACCAGGTCGGCGCCGATCCGATCGCCGGACGGCTCGCCGGCCACGATGAAAAGCCGGATCGGATCAGCCATGCTTCAATCCGACGACCGTGATGCCGCGGGTGTCCGCCTCGCGCTCGATGGCGGCGCGATCGAGCAGAAGTGTGTTGCGGGCTTCGAGGACCACCACCGACACGCCGGCCGCCGCCGCGTTGACCACAGTGTTCGAACCAATGGCCGGTAAATCGACAAAACTCGGCTGCTTCGGCTTTTTGGCCTTGGCCAGGATCAGTGGGAGACCGCTGTTGCCGGCAAGCCCTCGCGCGCGAAGTTCGGCGGCACGGAGCAGCAGTGCATCGGTGCCGCCGGTGTCCTCGGCCGCGATCGGCCGATTGCCGGACACGATCACCGACTGGCCGAGGTCGACAGCGCCGACGGCGCGGGCAACCGCGAGCGCGCGCTGCGCTGACGCGGTCAACGCCGGATCGAGCGGCGGACCGGCGATATGTCCTTCGGGCGCCAGCAGGTCCGGCGCGATCTCGTGGACACCCACGAGCTTGATGCGGTTTACGCGGCAGAACATGAGGATCATGCCCGCGAGCCCGATATCTCCGGCCACGCGCGCCACCTTGCCGGCAAGACCAAAAGCCTTGGCGATGCCCTCACGCTCGGCGTCGGAGATGTGAACGCCGCCCGCCATCACCAGATGCGTGGTCTTGTGCGCCTTGACCGCCGCGATCAGCTCGGAGGCCTGGGCGAGCGTCAGGTGCGTGGCCCCATCGAGGTCGCCGCGGCCGACGATGTCGATCACCTCCAAGGTGTCGCCACGCTGCCGCACCGCCGCTGCAACCAGCGGGGCAAGCAGGCCTGACCCTGCGATGAGGGTCACCCGGCGCATGTCACTCGTCGTCGTGCCCGTTCCTGGGCAGGGTCAGCGGATGGTCCTTGGCTTCGATGATGAATTTCACCACGTCCTGGACCAACTCGTCGTTCGGGAAAATTGCGGCGGCATCGTCGACCCGCTCCCGCAGCGTGCCCTCGGACGCAAAGATCATGCGGTAGGCGGTGCGCAGATTGTGGATAGCCTCGCGGTCGAAGCCGCGGCGCTTGAGCCCGACGAGGTTGAGACCTGACAGTTCGGCCGGATTGCCCGTCGCGGTGCCATATGGAATGAGGTCGCGTTCGAGCTTGCTGAGCCCCCCGACAAAGGCGTGCGAGCCGACGCGGACGAACTGCGTGGCGCCCGAATAGCCGCTCATGATCACGTAGTCGCCAATGGTGCAGTGTCCGGCAAACGTGACGTTGTTCGACAGCACGCAGTTATTGCCGATGTGGCAGTCATGTCCGATGTGAACGCCGATCATGATCAGGCAGCGATCGCCGATCCGGGTGACCATACCGCCCCCAGCAGTGCCAGGGCTGATCGTGACGTGCTCGCGAATGGTGGTATCCGCGCCGATCTCCAGTGTTGATGGTTCGCCGGCGTATTTGAGGTCCTGCGGCCGGTGTCCGATCGAGGCGAATGGGAAGATCTTCGAACGTGGGCCGATCCTCGTGCGCCCGGTCACGACGGCATGCGACAGCAATTCCACATTGTCGCCGAGCTCAGTGTCAGAACCGACGATGCTGTAGGGGCCGATCGTGACGCCCTCGCCGAGCCTGGCGCCCGGCTCGACAATGGCCGTCGGGTGGATGTCGGTCATCAATGGTCCCCGACCATCACCATGGCGCCGACCTCGGCCTCGGCGATCAGCGTCTCACCGACCATCGCCCGGGCCTCGTACCAACCCATGGCGCTGCGGCGGCGGATCTTCCTGATGTGGTACTCGATGACATCGCCTGGCCGGGCGGGCTTGCGGAACTTACATTTGTCGACGGTGACCATGTAGACGATGTGCTGGCCCTCGGTCTTGTCGGCGGCAATAGCAATCGCTCCCGCCGTCTGCGCCATGCCCTCGATGATCAGCACGCCGGGAAAGACCGGGTTGCCGGGGAAATGCCCCTGGAAGATCGGCTCATTGACGCTGACGTTCTTGATGCCGATGGCGGAATTGTCGCCGTCAACCTCGATGATCCGGTCGATCATCAGGAAGGGGTAGCGATGCGGCAGGCATTTGAGGATAGCATCGATATCCATCGTCTCAAGCGTGCGCGTGGCCGTTTCCGGCGTTGCCTCGGTCCTAGCGTCCACTTTCGCCCCTTTTGTTCAAGCGCCTGAGCGTGGCGACTTCGCGCCGCCAGTTGCGTACATCCTGCGCCGGAAAACCCGCCAGCCCCGACCCGGGCGGGAAGCTCTTGGTCACAGCCGAGCCGGCAGCCAAAACACTGCCCCGGCCAATGGTCAAGTGGCCACTGGTGGTGGCGCGAGCGCCCATCATGACGCTGTCTTCGAGCACGGTGGACCCTGCAAGCCCCGACATCCCGGCAATCAAGCAGTTCCGGCCAATCCGGCAATTATGGCCGATCTGCACGAGGTTATCGATCTTGGTGCCCTCGCCGATCACCGTGTCGCCCAGGGCGCCGCGATCAACCGCCGAATTGGCGCCGATCTCGACCCGGTCCTGAATGATGACACGGCCAAGCTGCGGAATCTTGCGATTGGTGATGCCGTGGTCGAGCCAGCCGAAGCCTTCCGAGCCGATCCGCGAGCCCGCATGCAGCACCACGTTGTTGCCGAGGTGCGCACACTCGATGCTGACATTGGACGCGATGGTACAGTTGCGACCGATGGTAACGCCGGCACCGACCACCGTGTTCGGGCCGATCACCGTGCCCCGGCCGATCTCGACGCCGGGGCCGAGCACGACTCCTGGACCGATGCGGACGTCGGTCTCGCTCACCGGTGGAGCGTCGTGGGGACCGAGTAGGCCGAGCACACTGGTGCGGGTGCTCTGCGGGTAAAGCCGCTCGAGGAGATCGACGAACAGCAGGTGCGGATTTCTGTGGACGATGCCGATGCTGTGCGCCGGCACATCGCTCAGAAGCTCGGCCGACACGATGACGACCCCGGCTTCGGTGTCGCGCAGGGCATCGCGGTACTGGGCCTGCGCCGCCAGAGCGAGGTGCTCGGGACCGGCAAGGGCGAGCTCCTCGGCTCCCGAGATGGTCGGGCCGTCGCCGTCGAAGGCGTCGGAGGTGACGCCCGCAGCGGCAAGCAGCGCGCCGAGCGACGCGGGTCCGGTGAAATTATGAAAGCGGGTATCGACCATGCTGAACGCTGGAATGGCAGGGGCCGCGGGCAAGCCGCCCACGGCCCCTGAATTTTTCATGCCACCTGGATCAGAGCAAGGTCTGCAGGGTCAGGCCAACATAGCTCGTCTTGTCGCCGTTCGCCTTGTTGAGCGGGAAGGCAAGATCGCCACGCAGCGGGCCGAACGGCGAGTCCCACAGGATCGAGGCGCCGATCGAGCTCTTGAGGGCCGCATCCGTGCCCGCGTCGATCGGCACACCCGAGGCGCCCGCGCCGCTGATGACCGCCGCGTCGGCCCAGACCGCGCCACGCAGGCCATAGGTCTCAGGCAGCATCGGCACCGGGAACGTGACTTCCGCGCTGGCGCCCGCATAGGCGGTATAGCCCAGGGCCTGGCCGCCACTGCGCGGCCCCATCCCCTGCACCTGGAAACCGCGGACCAGCGTCTGGCCGTAGTTGAAGGCCTCGACCGGATTGAGCCCGCCCGCACCGAAGCTGTTGATCATGCCGCCCTGGACTTCAAGGCTGCCCACCATGCCGGCATCCGGCAGGATCGGCATGAAGTAGCGCGCCTTGGCCTCGGTCTTGATGAAGTTGTAGCTCAGGCCGTCATACTGCTGGCTGAGGGTCGCATAGAGGCCCTCGGTCGGGTGCTTCTGATCGTCGAGCGTGTTGTAGGTCAGGCTGTAGCCGACCCAGGCCTTGTTGAGCACCTGCCCGTTCGTGAAGATCGGCGAGGCCGACGGGGCGATGGTGTCGCTGATCGTCGTCTGGTCGATACCGGTGAACAGTTGGGCCGTGAGATCACGCGTCACCGGCAGGCCGAAGCGGAGCTGGCCGCCCGTCGACGTGGTGCCGTAGTAGTTGTTGGCATTTTCATCGACGATGTGGTGGTACGCATCGATCCCCGACGACACCTTGAGGCCCATGAAGTAGGGCTCGGTAAAGCTGAAATCGAGCGTCTTCCCCGCCTGGCTCGCACCCAGCGATGCCTTGATGTACTGGCCGCGGCCGAGGAAGTTGCGCTCCTCGATCGAGAGCTCTCCCAGGATACCCTCTTCGGTATCGTAGCCCGCGCTGACGCCGTAGCTGCCCGTCGACTGTTCGGTCACGGCGATGTTGAGCACGACCTTGTCCGGCGCACTGCCCTGCTCCGGCGTGATGCTGACCGCCGAGAAGAAGCCGAGCGCTTGGATGTTGGTCTTGCCCTGGGCCACGAGCGCGGGGCTGAAGGGGTCGCCTTCGGAGAAGCCCAGCTCGCGCCGGATGACGAAGTCGCGCGTCTTGGTGTTGCCGGTGATGTTGATCCGCTCGACGTAGAGGTGCTGGCCCTCGTCGATGAGGTAGGTCACGCCGATCACGCCACCGGACGGATCGCGGTCGATGCGCGGCCGCACATCGGCGAACGGATAGCCCAGATTGGTCGCCTCGACCGCCATGTCCTGCGCCGAGCGCGTCATTTCGCTGGCCGAGAAGCGGTCGCCCTGACGGGTCCGGATGGTATTGGTCAGCGTGTTCGCATCGAGCCCCGAGATCGACGTTTCGACGCCGATCTTGCCGAACTTGTAGGCGTCGCCTTCGACGATCGTATAGGTGATGAAATACCCCTTGCGATCGGCGTTGTACTCGGCCACCGCCGAGGTCACCGCCGCATCCGGATAGCCATGATTGGCGTAGTACTGCTGGATCAGCACACGATCCTGATCGAGCTGCTCCTGCGTATAGCTGTCATCGTGCAGCAGCCAGCTGAGCCAGCCCGTCTCATGCGTCTTGATGATGGATTTCAGCGTCCAGGCGCTGATGGCGTTGTTGCCGGTGAAGTTGATCGCGGCAATGCCCACACGGCCGCCTTCATTGATCACGAACACCACGCGGTCGCGTCCGTCGCCGACCGGCTCCAGACGGGTGGTCACCTCGACGGAATTATAGCCGGCGTCCTGGTAGGCCTTCTTGATCGTTCCGATGTCTCGGTCGAGTGCCGGCTGGTCGACGGTGCCGCGATTCTCGATGTCGATCATCGCGATCAGGTTGGCGTCGGAGAAGCGCTGGTTGCCCTCGAACAGCACCGAGGCCACCACCGGATTTTCGCTGACGCGAACCACCAGAACCGAGCCCTGCATGCCGACGTTTACCGTCTTGAACAGTCCAGTCGCCTGCAGCGCATCGACCGAGGCGCTGATCTTGCCCGCCGTCGCCTCATCGCCGACCTTGAGCGCCAGGTATTTGATGACGGCGGAGGTATCGACCTGCTTGTTGCCGATCACCGTGATCTTGCTGACTGTCGCCGCCTGCGCGGCTTCGACCCCCAAGAGCGCGCCCCCGACGCCCATTGGCGCCAAGAACAGGAGCGCAAGCGCCAAGAGAGCACTGCGCAGCAGCCTGGTGGGATCGATCATGATTCTAACTGCCTCTCACGAAAGCCGAAGAATCGCCGCGCGAGCGACCCCAGCTAACTCCAGGTCGAAGCATTTACTGGTTTTTTAACCAAGGGCAAGCTGCAAGGGCATTCTGCGTTAGCAAAAGCTTGGCCCGCGTGCATTTGCGCAACACCCCGAAAACCAAGGTTAACAAATACTTAGTGCAGGACCTCCGACTCAGCCGGAATAGGCAGGTTCATCGGCGACGCGGCCCCTTTCTCGAGCCCGTTCTGGCGCCTCAGGAGACATGCCTGAGCGCCTCGAGGAGCGTGTCGTTGATGAGGGTGAAGATCATCAGGCTACCGACGATCGCAAACCCCACCCGGAACCCGATTTCCTGCGCCTTCTGGCTGAGGGGGCGGCCCCGGATGGCCTCGATGACGTAGTAAAGCAGATGACCGCCGTCGAGGACCGGCACCGGCAGCAGGTTGAAAATGCCGATGTTGAGCGACAGCAGCGCGGCGAGGTTGATGAGGGCGACGATCCCCAGGGTCGCGACCTCTCCGGAAACCTTTGCGACCTTCACGGGGCCGCCGAGTTGCTCGACGTCGCCGCGGCCGACGAAGAAATCGCCCAGGAACGCCACCGTCCGCTCGACGATGAAGCGAATGTCCTCGGTCGTCATGCCGACGGCCTCGACCGGATTGGGCCGGTAGAGGGTCACGTCGGTCTGGTCGACGTTGCGGCTGACGCCGATCCGGCCGATGCGCTGCGGATTGCCGAACTGGTCGGTCTCGGTGGCGATTTCAGGCGTGAGCACGATCGATTTGTCAGCCCCGTTTCGCTCGAGAACGATGGTGACCGCCCGGCCGGGCGCCGTCGAGATCAGGCGCTGGAAGTCCTCGAAGCCGCGAACATCGAACCCGTCGACCGAAAGGATCTTGTCACCGGCCTGGAGCCCGGCCTCCTGCGCGACACCTCCGGCCACCACGTCGCTGATCACCGGCGGGATGGTGTAGCGGCCAAAACCCAGCAGCAGCACGTAGAGGACAAGGAAGGTGAACAGGACGTTGGCGGCCGGCCCTGCGGCGACCACCGCGATGCGCTGCCAGACGTTCTTGTTGACGAACAGCCGCCGCTGATCCTCGGCCGGAAGAGCGGCCACGAGCTCCGGATCGGGCATGCTGGCGGCGTTCATATCGCCCACGAACCGTACGTATCCGCCGAGCGGAATCATCGAGATCTTCCAGCGGGTGCCGTGCCGGTCGTTGAAGCCGACCAATTCGGGGCCGAAACCCAGCGAGAAGGTCTGGATGGCGATGCCGTTCCAGCGCGCCACGAGGTAGTGGCCCATTTCGTGGACGAAGACGATAACGGTCAGAACCACGATGAAGGCGGGAACGGCGTAGAGGACCGGCAGGCTGAGGAAGGACAGTTTAGCGCTCCTGGAATGAACAAAACGCTAGGCAGCGATTGCGGTCACAGTTGGACATCAGGCCGGTCGCACACAAGACTTTGCACGATCACCAGTTAAGGAACCCGCCGGAAACGTTGCCGATCCCCCCGTGAATCAGACCGATCAGGAACAGCAGGAGGACACCGAAGGTGACGCTGTCGAGCCGGTCCATAAAACCGCCATGCCCCGGAATGATGTCTCCCGAGTCCTTGACCCGGAACACCCGCTTGATGGCGCTCTCGGTCAGATCGCCCACCTGCCCGATGATCCCGAGGACAGCGGAAAAGCCCAGCCCGTAGCCCCATGGCGAATGGGTGAAGATGATCCAGTAGAGCGTGCCAGCGAGCGTGCCGATCACCCAGCCTCCGATCGATCCCGCCCAGGTCTTGGCCGGCGAGATCGCCGGCGCCAGTTTCGGCCCGCCGATCACTCGGCCCACGAAGTAGGCCCCGGTATCGTTTAACGCGATGACGATGCCGAGATACCAGCCGGCCACGATCCCCGCCGGCCCGTAGCCACGCATTGCGAGCACGGCGACGAGCACGACGCCGAAAAAAATCAGCCCGCCGACGCGCCAGGGCAGCACCGCCCTGTCCCCGAAGGTTGCGACGAGGAGCGCGAGGGCGATGAGCGCCACGATCCCCAGCCAGCCGAATGTCGGATAGGCAATCGCGGCGAGCGCCAGGAGCGCGATCATCGCCATCCCGAGCGGAGCGAGCGGCTTCAGCGTCACCATCTGCTCCCACTCCCGGTAGGTGATGCCGAAGACGATGGCGGCGAGGATGGCAAAGACGTAGCCACCGAAATAGAGGCCCGTCGCGATCACGGCCACGATCACCGCCGCCGACAGCAGCCGCGGTCCCAGATCGTGCCACGACGGTCCGGAACGGCCAGGCTCCGCGGCCGGTGGATCGGGCGCCGTCACTGCCTGGCCTCAACGCCTCCGTAGCGGCGCTCCCGGCCGGAGTAATCTTCGAGCACCCGGACGAAAGCGGCCTCGTCGAAATCCGGCCAGTTTTCCTCGACGAACACGAACTCGGAATAGGCGCTCTGCCAGAGCAGGAAATTGCTGACCCGCTGCTCGCCGCTGGTCCGGATGATGATGTCCGGATCCGGCATGCCGGCGGTGTAGAGCGACCGGCCGATAGTGTCCTCGGTGATGTCTTCGGGCTTGAGCCGGCCCGCGGCCACCAGAGAGGCGATGCGGCGCACGGCCTCGGCGATCTCGGCCTTGCCGCCGTAGTTGAAGGCCACCTGGAGCTTGAGGCCGGTATTCATCGCGGTGGTCGCCTCGACCTCGGCGATGAGCCGGCGCAGGCTGTCGTCGAGCCCCTCGCGCGAGCCGATGATCTTCACCCGCACATTGTTGCGATGCAGTTTTTCCAGATCGGAGGCGACGAAGCGCCGGAGCAGGCCGAAAATGAAGCTGATCTCGTCCTTCGGCCGGGTCCAGTTCTCCGACGAGAAGCTGAACACGGTGAGGTAGCCGACGCCGTAGTTGATGCAGTTCTCGACCATCGTGCGCAGCGCCTTGACGCCGGCGACGTGGCCTTCGGTCCTGGGCTTGCCGCGAGCCTTGGCCCAGCGGCCGTTGCCATCCATGATCACCCCGATATGCGCCGGTATGCGCAACTCCGGATGGGCTGCGGCACGCGGCTGGGAAGCGGGTTCACTGGCCATGGCGGGTCCCGGTTAAACCAGACTCTGCAGGTTAGACCTGCATGATTTCCTGTTCCTTAGCGGCCAGAACCTGGTCGACTTCGGCAATGGCGGCATCGGTCGCCTTCTGCACCAAGTCGGATTTGGCCCGGCTGTCGTCCTGGCTCATGGCGCCGTCTTTTTCGAGCTTCTTGAGCAGGTCCATGCCGTCGCGCCGGATGTGGCGGATGGCGACGCGCGCCTGCTCGGCGTAGTTGTGCGCGACCTTGGTTAAATCGCGGCGGCGCTCCTCGTTGAGCTCGGGCAGCGGCACGCGGATGGTCGCGCCTTCCGTTGCCGGATTGAGGCCGAGACCGGAATTGCGGATGGCCTTGTCGACCGCCTGCGCCATCGAACGGTCCCAGACCTGCACCGAAAGCAGCCGGGCCTCCGGTACGGTGACCGTGGCCACCTGATTGAGCGGCATCTTGGTCCCGTAGGCCTCGACCATGACGGGTTCGAGGAGGCTCGCGCTGGCGCGTCCGGTGCGCAGGCCCGTCAACTCGTCACGCAGCGAGGCGATCGACTTCTGCATCCGGGTCTTCATCTCGTCGAGCGAGAATGTGGGGATCTGGGGCATGATAAGCTCCTTATTTCCTGGGGCTGCCGACCAGCGTCGAGCGAACCTTGCCGCTCAGTACGCCCATCAGCCCCTCTTTGTCGTCGAGTGAATAGACCAGTATCGGCAGCCCGTTGTCGCGCGCAAGCGCGAACGCCGCCGTATCCATGACCTTGAGGTTGCGCGCAATGACTTCGTCGTAACTGACGGTTTCGTAGCGCTGGGCCTTCGGATTCTTCTTGGGGTCTTCGGTATAGACGCCATCGACCTTGGTGCCCTTGAGCAGAACGTCGCAGTCCAGCTCAATGGCGCGCAAGGCACCGGCGGTGTCGGTGGTGAAGAACGGATTGCCCGTGCCACCGCCCAGGACGATCACATAGCCGTCGTCGAGTGCGGCCTTTGCAGCGCGGGCCGTGTAGGTGTCCGCAACCGAGGGCATCGTCGTCGCGCTGAAGACCTTGGACTTGGTGCCTTGCCGGGAGATCTCGCTCGAGAGCGCCAGCGCATTGATGACGGTGCCCAGCGTGCCCATCATGTCGGCCGTCACGCGATCGGCACCGCCGGCCGCCGCCGACATGCCCCGGATGATGTTGCCGCCGCCGGGGACGATGGCGATCTGCACACCTGACTTGGCCGCGTCGACGATCTGCCGCGCGGTGGCCTCGAGATTGACCATCTCGATGCCGAAACTCTGGTCACCGGCGAGGACTTCGCCCGAGACCTTGAGGAGGATGCGCTTATACGTGGTTTTGGCCATGGGCGCCCCTCGTCTGGATTGGCCGCGCGACCGATTCCCGCGGCGGCGAGAGGTTTAGACCATATCCCGCCGGGTAAACAGGCCGGCCTCGTGCAGTAAGTGCTTATTTCCGCGCAGCGTTTTCATGCAGGCGGAGAGTGACCGGCCGATCCCGCAGGACCGGCCGGCTGCAGATTACTCGGCAGCTTTCGGCTTCACGCCGGAGGTCGCGGCGACCTCGGCTGCGAAGTCGGT
>Ga0157370_10009123_pt1 | contig 10641 bp, 11 predicted proteins | sample C35metaG_FD_113463 | JGI IMG/M metagenome (GOLD analysis project Ga0157370, IMG submission 113463) | Corn rhizosphere microbial communities from Kellogg Biological Station, Michigan, USA - C3-5 metaG | ecosystem: Host-associated > Plants > Roots > Rhizosphere > Soil | place: USA: Michigan... | reverse complement strand
AATCTTCTTTGACCGCTATCAAAAAACAGCCATCCTCCACCTTTACATTTTTAAACGTAACCGTTTGATTGGGCCGAAAAAAAGTCATCTTCCCCCTTTGATGGTCAAATTCTTTTTTACCGTACGTAATATCTCCTGAAAGAAATGTCTGAAAAGAAATGATATAAAAATCGGCAGTAAAAATGATATCCTCAATTCCACCGTCACTTTTGTGACCAAAGGTAACACTGAACAAAGGATGTTCCGGGCTTTCCACTCCGATATCCTTATTGAAAGTGCTTATGTCTTTATAATGTTTCATAATCTGTAAATCATTTCTTCTTGTTTTACAGTGCAAAGTTCGAATTTTAAATGATAGTTTGTAGATACAGAAGTAGTAAGTTTTAGCACAATTTTACGATAAGCACGGTCATAAATCAATTATCAATGAAAAATTTTCAAAATGCATTTGAGTATGTAAAATAAATAGTAATCTAATGCTCAACACAGCAAATAAGTGACTATTGAATACTCATTCCGCCGTCTATAACTTGTTCGGTTAAGATTTTATTAAGAAAAATATATTTGACAAAGCTGAAATGACGAATTCTTATTACGCCAGTGACAGAAAAATTATCAAAAACAGAGCATTTGGCTATCACAAGAAAAGTACCGGCTATGTGAATAAAACAGTCATTAATTTCAGTGTTCCTTTTTCGTCAGGTTCATTGATGTCTACTCTAGATGATATGCTGAAATGGCAGAATGCTTTAAATCAAAATCTTCTATTAAGTTTAACAGTTCCATATCAGCATTTTTAAAATTTAACAAAATTCTGACTGTTCAATGGTCACTTAAACTGCTGTAGTTTACCTAGCTGCCAACGAACCAAGGTCTATAGGGGCAAAGCCGATTCTACTAATAATGTCACTGACCATCTTAATGATAAGCACTTACAGCCTTCTTTGCTCACGTAAATAATTTTTTAGAAGAATTTTAAACTGTGATTTTTTATTTTTTTTAAACTCTTAAAGATAAAGAGTGTAAGAATTGTGTCCTAACAAAGTTAGCAACTCCACTCAAAAGGTGTTATAATGGATCATACATATTATTTTTACAAAGCTTTGTCTCTTTTACAATTAAATAGATTAGATGAAGCAGAAGATAATTTTAATAAATCTTTTAAATTTGGTCTAGATAACAGATTTGATCCAAATCCTACGGAATTATTTTATATGGGAATAGTTTTTTATGAAAAGGAACAATATGAAAAGGCAATAAAATATTTTGATGACTGTTTGAAGCAGTATCCGCAGTTTTCCGATGCGTTGTATTACAAAGTAAAATGTAAATATTATCTCAAAGATAAAATACAAGCTCTTGAATTACTTAAGGAAGTAAGAGTTTATTATTCACAAGGTTATTCTATAAACGAAGCAAATGCTTTTTATGAAGATTATCCTTATCAAATAAAAAAATGGATGATTGACGGTTCTATTCAGCAATTAGAATCCGAAAAATAAGAACAAATGGTTTTTTGACAAACAAAATTGAAAATATTTCCCTTCTAACAGCAAGATGCCAAAGACTGCGGCCCCACCTGCCTCAAGATCCTCTCTCCGCTGGTAGAGAAACTAAAATAAGCTAAAACGGTGTAAACAATTATGCTTACACCGTTTTTTTGATAGTTTCAAAAAAATAAAACAAGTTACCAAATTCATAAAACCGTAACTAACAGGCTATGTAAAATCTGTAAATCTTGGAGAAAACGTCACAAAAACAATAATTAAAGCTTTAGTTCTAACTTAATTCTTCTTTGTCCGGGAACATTATAGAAATAACAACAGATAAAATCAAAATCCCGCCAACAATTCCTAATGAAACCGGAGACGAAATATGATACCAAGGCGAAATCAACATTTTCACACCAATGAAACTTAAGATAATTGCAAGTCCATAAGGTAATTTGCTGAACATATGAATGAAATTGGACAACAGAAAATACAAAGATCTAAGTCCCAAAATCGCAAAAATATTTGATGTATAAAGGATAAACGGATCTTTCGAAATTGCAAAAATCGCCGGGATAGAATCTACTGCAAACAGGACATCCGTAAACTCAATTACTGCAACAACTACCAAAAGCGGCGTTGCCATTTTCACACCATTCTGTATTGTAAAAAACTTATCCCCATCATAATTATCCGAAACTTTCCAGAAGCTTTTGATCAATCTTGCACCTGCACTTTCGCTGTAATCCTCTTCGTCGCCATCGTCTCCTCCGCCCCAGGATTTGATTCCCGCATAGATCAGGAACAACCCGAAAAGTGTCATTACCACATTAATTCTGACTGGGTGTCCGAAAATAGTCATTTCTGGCAAGTAAGTCAGATCAATAAGCTCGACGCCTGCAAAAATGAATATCGCTCTGAAAATCAATGCACCGATGATTCCCCAAAACAATACCTTGTGGTGTAAATGTCTGGAAACTTTGAAAAATCCAAACACCAGAATAAAAACAAACAAGTTGTCCACAGACAAAGCTTTTTCTATCCAATAGGCTGCCTGGAATTGGGTGAACTTTTCAATGGCTACATCGTGACCACCCGCATCCTGATTGAAAACCCAATATACAACGCCTGAAAACGCCATTGATAAAGAAATCCAGACAATGGTCCAAATGGTTGCTTCTTTGGAAGACACCTCGTGCGCCTTTTTGTTGAAAATCCCAAGATCCAGCAATAGCATAATAATGACTACTACAGCAAATCCTGCTACGAGACCGGGATGCAAATCGATAATACTCTTATCCATATTTATAAATTATTTATTTGTCAAAGTTATGTACATTAATCGTCCGCCTTCCTCATCGGACAACATTATTTTTTTTCCATCCGTCAATTCTACCATTGAGTTGATTGGAACTGGTTTATTTTCAGTAACATCCTTCATATCCGGCAGAGTTTGATTTACCAAAACCCATCTGTTCTGGTGAAATGTAAAATAGCCAACCGGTTTTTTATCTTCAGCTGTCAGACTTTCATTCCGTACGACTTTCTTAGAAACGTGCCATTTGAAAAGATATTGGTTGTGATAGACCATTAATCTGTGATTTTCCGGTTTCCAGACATTATCTTTGAATTTGAAATACAAATCAACAACAGGCAAAGTTCCTCTATGAGGCGTTCCACAGAAAGGACATTTGGGTTTCGAAGTGTTATCAAAGACGTACCATTTCTCATCGCAATTTGGATTGCTGCAAGGCTGGATGAGATCTACAGTTTTAAGTAATGCAGTTTCCCATTCATTGGCGATGGGACGAAGCATCGGATTGTGCAAACCGTCCACAAATGCTCTTTTGAATAATTCTGACAGATAAGGACCAGTAACCGTGTAAGGAATCTTATTTGGATCTCCCCAGAATAAATTCCATTTATTCAAATGGTCTGCTTTTACACGATTGGTATTATCAGTAGGATGTTCCACGAAAATCGCTTTTTCTCCCATCGATAAAACCTCATCTCTTTCCGAATCCAGATCCCAGATTTTCCCGCCTCGCAATGGATGTCGTCTTACCAGATACATATAAATTAAAACCGCCAATGCATGCAGATCGGTTTTTTGATTTGGCAAGATTCTATTTGAATCGTGAAGTGGTAAATGTTTTGTTTTAAGGACTTCCGGTGCTATAAAATCTGCTGTTCCAATCACTTCTGGTGGGAATAATCCCGGAACCACCAAACCATCTATATCAATAATCGTTGCCGATTTCGTAACCGGATCTACCAAAACATTATTGTAAGACAAATCCGAATGCGCCAATCCCATCTGATGCATTTTTTTCACACCACGGGAAATATTAATTGCAATCTGAAAATAACTCAGCCAATCGCCCAATTCCGATTTATCCAGAGCTAAAGGATACTGATTATTTCTAAATGACGGTGTTGTAAACCATTTACCAACTTTCTCTCCGCCTTTGATGGTTTCGTCTCTGGAATAGCCTTTTTTGAAGAAAAATTTGGAATTATAGATCGGGACAATCACGCCTGTCTTTCCGTTTTTTTCTACCGCATCAGATGGCCAGCGGAAAATCTCATCCAAGAAATAATCTGAGCTGTTTCCTTTTTTGATATTATCAAGATACAAAGAGACGATTCTTTTGATCCTGTCTTTTTGATTAAAATCCAGCGGATCCCGGAAAAAAGCAACCACATATTTTCGGTCAGGTGAAAAATAAACATCTTTCACACCGCCTCGTTTCGGATTACCATCATCAATATATTCGTATGATTTTGATAAATCTATGATAGAATTAACTTTGATCGTACTCATATTCTAATAAATTACAGCTAATGTTCTATCATCGTGGTTTCCTTTGCTCCAGAAATCCATCCAATCGGATAACTGGACTTCAATATTTTGATCTTCCAAGAAATCTACTTTTGTATTTTCTTCATTTTCTCCATCCAGATCTCGAAGGAAATTTTTCCAGCTTTCCAGATTCTCCAATTTACTTTCCACAACAAATTTAGGGTCATAGATCCCGTCTGTCATTAGAATTAATTTAGAAAAATCAGAAAAACAATTGATTCCAAATCGGTCTGCAATATCTGGCCTGCTGAAAATCTCTGACATCGTGATAAATCTTGTTCCACCACTGAATTCTCCAACATCCAGAATATTAAGTAATTTAACATCAGTTTCATCTTTTCCAATCACATTAATTGGGCAATCTCCAACACCGAAAGATAGAATCACATAACCAAAATCGAATTTTTTGACCAGGCAGAAAATCAAAGTCGTGTGAAGATCTTTTAAGTTGATTTCTTCCGAAGTTGCATATTCGCTTAGTGCTTCATTAAGCTGTTTTACCGTTTTGTAAAGACTGTTGATAACGAAGGTTTTGTTTTTCAATTTGATATCATCATCAGATTGACTATTAAAATAACTGTTAACTTCTAATGATAAAGTTTGTAAAAAAGTTTCGTTATCAAAACTCTGGATGATATATTCGGTGGCAAACTTCGAGCCTGCTCTTGCAAATTTTGCAGATCCAGCGCCATCGGAAACTGCTACAATCGCCCAATCATCGGAAAGGGTTTTCACCAAGAAATCATCATCGCGAAAAGTTCCCTCGTGTGCGTGAGACCTTCCTCTTTTAGAGGCCACTACAATTTTTTTATCTAAAAACTCAGAAGAATAAGTTAGGTTTTCTTCATTTGGAAAACGGCTGTCTTTCGGACTTGGTTTATTTAACCAAAGGTCTTTTGGGTCAGCATTTACAATGAAAGGAATTTTTTTTATGTCTATTTCCAGATTTTCATCTTCTATATTAAAGAATTCGATTTCAATATCGATTTGATTTGCATTATTTGGAATGCCAGAAATACAAGCTTTTTCAGCATCAAACTGAAGTCCGACCTGATCCAGATTTTTAATATCATTAATTTTGATCAAAGGAAAAGAAGACATATCAAATGTGAAAACATACTCTTTCTTAGCATTGCCATTTGGAATATAGATTTGAGCCTCTTTGAATTCTTCTTTAGCTTTATTCATATTGAAAATTTGTAGAATTTGGGATTTTAGATCTGTAATTGACTTTGACAATTCAGACACTTTTGCATTATCCATCAATTTTAGAATCGTTGAATCAATTATTTTATTTCTCTCAATATTGTATTCTTTCAGGATATCGTTTAAAAATTTTTCCATTCTTATCCCAAAGTTCTGTTGATATCGAATCCGCCTTCTGCCATTCCATAAAATCCGGTATTGCCACACCAAGGGCATTTTGCATTTCCATCACCGCTAATGCAATGGATACCACCACAGACACACGTTGCCAAAGCAAAATTATTACCACAAGAAGGACAACTTGGATTACCGTAAAGTTCCTCGCTTGAGATTTTGTTGATAGAATTTCCTGAGTCTGAAGAATATTCTCTGTAGGAATTTTCGTCGATCTTGTACGCACCTTCTATCTTGTAGAATCTGGTTTGGAATCCGGGAACACTTGATTCCTGCAAAGCTTTTTTGAATTTCATCAGATACATTCTGTCATTAGTAGAACATTTTCCACTGAGGACAACAAAGTTATTGTCCGGCAAAGAATGATTTTTGGTCAAATCGATTTTCTCAACAATATTGGGATTTGATTTGCTCAGATCGATTCCTTCTTTGCTGGTGTTATTTATATTTTCACTTGTTGTTTTAATGGATGCTGTTACCCATTTGAAAAATTCTTTATATGAATTGCTATCCGTATTATTGAACAACAAAACCTGCTCGGATAATCGTCCTAAAAGATTGAGATTGGTATTGTCACCAATGGAAATGATGACCAGATTGCTCTTGCTTCTGTAATCTGTATTCCAACGGTTGATTGCTTTTTCGGAATCATCTGTAGGAATTCCGTCTGTGAATAGAAAGATGATCGGTTTCCAGTCGCCTTTTCTTTCGTAAGTTGTTTTTACGACATCTCTGTCGATGGCATTCATCAGTTCTTCCAAACCTTTTGATAAGGAAGTTCCGCTGCCAATAGGAATTTTGGGTGGATAAAATGCAATCACATCCTGCAAAGGCGTAATGGTCTTGCTTTTTCCTGCAAATCCAATGATGGAAATCCAGACAGTTTCTAATGCGTAAGGATCAGTCTTAAGTTCTTTGATAATAGTTGCGATGCCTTCCTGAACTTGTTCTATCGGTTCGCCAATCATCGATTCTGAAACATCCAGAAGGAAATAAATGGGTAATCTTCTCATAGCATTTGTTTTTTTAAACGATAATATTCAGTTCGCTTGGTGGTGGTGGAAGTGTCATGGATTCTCCCGTGCCTTGCGATTTGCTGCCCATTTCTATGGATGAACTCACCCATTGGAAAAATGTCGTCAACGTAGAAGCGTCTGTTGTATCTAGTTTTACAACATTACTCGTCAATTCCTGAAGGAAACTTACTTCCGCTTTTGGTCCAGCTGCACAGCCTACTATTACACCAAAATCCAAGGACTTAATTTTAGGCATCATTTCTCTATACTTTTGCAGATCAGAAGGTTTGCCGTCTGTAAAAACAAATAGTAATGGTTTCCAATCGCCTTTTCTTTCCGATGAACCTTTAATTAAATCTTTATTGACAAGATCATAGATCATCTCCAACGCCTGGCCAGTATGTGTTGGTCCACTGTCGGGACATTTAATCTCAACCGGATGAAAACTCGCCAGGTCAATCAACGGAATCAAATTATTAACTTCTCTATCAAATGTGACCACACTGATATGCAAAGAATCCATTGCCTGTGGGTCAGAACGCAGCATACTTATCAAGCCATTGAAGCCATTGTTAAGTGCAGCAATTGGTTCACCCCGCATCGAGCCGGAAGTGTCTAGTAAAAAATATGCTAAAAGTCGTCTGTTCATAATTTTATGATACGATTACCAGTTCAGAAGGTGGCGGCGGTAACTGATCCAATCCCACAAAATCAATTCCTGTTTCTTCTACTTTGGTAGATGTGGTAGAAATAGATGCGGTTACCCATTGGAAAAATTTGGAAATACTTTCGGAATCTGCGTTGTCCAGTCTTACGACAGAACCTGTGATTTGTTTAAGAATAGAATCGTCTGCACCTTGTCCGGCAGCACAACCAACGATCAAACCTTTATTTACATTTTTAAGTTTATTAAAACCAGCCTGCCAGTCATCAGTAGGAACACCATCGGTCATTATAAAAGTCAGAGGTTTCCAATCGCCTTTCTGGTCTGTGGTTGTTTTTGTAATTTCCAATTCCATTTTGTCTGCCAATAATCCCAATGCAGCACCTAATGACGTTGTGCTTTGCGCTTTGATATCCACCATTTGGAATGATGCGAGATCGGTAAGCGGTACAATTTGTTTAGCTTCACTATCGAATGTAATGATGCTGACATAAGCTGTTTCAATCGCCTGAGGATTTTGACGCAAAGAATGAAGCATCATCTGAACGCCATTTTTCACAGCTTCAATCGGTTCGCCAGACATCGATCCTGATGTGTCCAACAGTAGGTAAACGGGTAATCTTCTCATATCAAATTGGGTTATTTGTAATTTTGTGTAATCCTCTGAATGGTCTGAACAAAGATTTTATCATCGAAAGGATCTCCTATGGCATCAAATTTCCAATCGCCATTTCTGCGGTAAAGTTTGCCCAAAATCAAAGCGCCTTTTCCTCTGTAGCTGGAATCCGTGACGATATCATAAGTCGAATGGACATTATTCACGCGGGTTGGTGTTCCTTCATACATCCTGATCTTTGCAAAAGGAATCTGGGCAAAGTCAAAATTCTGACCTTGATTCAAATAGATATTAAGGAAGAAAAAGATCTTATCGACATCCGGACTTACACGTCCAAGATCTACGGAAATGATCTCATTGTCCAAACCATCATCGCCTCCTACATCGCCTTGCCTGTCGTCTCCGCTATGTCTGAAACCGCCGTCTTTGGAGGAAAGTTTGCCTAATGGAAAATTGTTCTGAGAAAGCCAGCCGTTATATTCCGGTGAATAAATCCAATCTACAAGATCTCCGTTCTGATTCAACATCACACAGCTGAGATCCAGATCAACATCTTCAACCACTTTCTTAGTTCCAAAACCTAAAAATCCAGCTTTAGTAGTTTCTATGGCGCCCCAGTTTACGCCAACGCAAAAATTGGTTAATGCTTCTCCAGAACTTTTTCTCAGGTCTATTTTTTGTCCTTTTTGTAAATTGATTGACATGGTTATTAGTTTTTCAATTAAATTTATTTAAGAAATCAAAACGAATTATAAATAATTCTGTCTTACAGTTTCTATAGTGTCCTGTAATTTTTTATCTCTTGTAGGTTCTCCGATTGCATTAAATTTCCACTCGCCATTTTTCTTGTAGAAAACGCCCATTACCATTGCCACGTGACCTCCGAAATTATCGCCTTTTGCAATATTGTAAGTCGCAAAAACTTCATTCACACGGCTTGGAGTTCCTTCATAGATTCTGATAGATGCAAACGGAATCGTTCCGAAATCCTGACCTTTGTAACTATTCAAAACAAAGGCAACAGATTGAACATTAGAACTCAATTTAGAAAAATCCAAAGTAATGATTTCGTTATCCAAACCATCATCGCCAGACAAATCGCCTGTAAGGTCGTCTCCACTGTGTTTTACAGCGCCATCTTTCGATTTTAATTGTCCGAAATAAACAACATCAAGCGAGTTTTTTGCTTCATCAAACAAAAGACAACTTGCGTCCAAATCCACAGCCTCTTTTGTCACGCTTCCCAGCCAGCTTTTCTTTTCGATTGCGCCCCAGTTAACGCCTACACAAACATTTTGTAACGTTGTTCCGTTTTCTTTTACCAGACTTATTCTTTGTCCTTTTTGTAAGTTAATTGCCATTTTTATTGTATTTTATTATTTAAATTTAAATTCAGCATCGAAGTCAGAATACTCAGTTCCTCATCAATGCTTATCACTTGGTTCAGGACTTCCTGACTGTCCAATGTCTCTTTATATTTTTCCAAAAGCGTGATTACTTCTTGAGGCAGTTCAGACTTTATATTTTCTGCTTTCATTTTAAGTTCCTCATTCCTGTTTCGAAGTTCGCTTACAATGGATCTTTTCGAAGACGTATTCGGAGAACGGTCCAGCAGCATTCCAATATCTTCTGCCAAAAGATAAAACCCATTAGTCTGCAGATTCCAGATAAAATCCTCATTTGTATCTACAATTCTGAACAATTCAAAAATCTGATTGCTGATGATATAACCACAAATAAACCTGATTTTAAAGTTGTTTGAATTCAGTTTTCCTAATAATTTCCGCTCGATATCCACATTTTCAAATTCATAATATTTGACATTTGGTAAGCTTAATAGCGGCTCAATTTTATCTGTTTTTCTGTAATAATCCTGCGCATAAAAATTAGAAAGATCACGAATTTTTTTATAATCAATCGGTTTTCTGACATCCGTCAAATTATCATAGATCGATCTTAAAAAATCTGAAACCAAAGCATTCTGATATTTTCTTTCAGTATTGAAATCGCGACCACCTTTTTCCTGCGAGATAAATCCATCGATATAATCCTCATTCGCATCAATTTCTTTATAGGCCGTAAGAATCCCAGCTTCCTTTTGTTTTTTAATTTTATCAAGCAGAACTATCAGACTATCAGTATATTGAATATGAAACAATTCTAATTTGTTGACATCCAAACCTGCAATAGATTTTGATTCAAAATAAGACTGGATCACTTCCGTTTTTATGATAATATTGATAAGATCTTCTTTCTGAAAAAACTTACTTAGAAGCTTTAGTTTCTGTATCCTTTTTTTACTGTCCTTTAAAATAGTCTGCTCTGGGTTCAATTGTTATTTAAGAATTTTGAATTTGCTTTTTTAAAGTATCTTCAAGGGTTTTCAACTCTACATCCAACTGTTGTCTCTGTTGTGTACCTTGCTGCTGGATCTGTTTCACTTCATTCAAGGTATTAATCAATGAACTGGTTGTATCACGAAGCGTTTCTATGGAAACAATTGTTTGTTCATTGGCACGGGCAACATCTATTGTATTCTGCTGCAATCTCTGCGCATTCTTTCTCAGGATCTCTTCCGTTGTAGAAGATACTTTTTTCTGAATATCGATATT
>Ga0157370_10009122_pt1 | contig 10641 bp, 9 predicted proteins | sample C35metaG_FD_113463 | JGI IMG/M metagenome (GOLD analysis project Ga0157370, IMG submission 113463) | Corn rhizosphere microbial communities from Kellogg Biological Station, Michigan, USA - C3-5 metaG | ecosystem: Host-associated > Plants > Roots > Rhizosphere > Soil | place: USA: Michigan... | reverse complement strand
GCTTCGGAATCCATCGAGGACGGGACTTCCATGGCAACCAGGCAGACGAGCTGCATGATGTGGTTCTGCACCATGTCGCGCAGCGCGCCGGCGGTGTCGTAGTAGCCGGCACGGCCTTCAAGGCCAACCGATTCCGCAACCGTGATCTGCACGTGGTCGATGTGATTGGCGTTCCAGAGCGGTTCGTAGAGGGCGTTGGCGAAGCGCAGCGCCATCAGGTTCTGCACGGTTTCCTTGCCGAGGTAATGGTCGATGCGGAAGATCTGCTCTTCCTTGAAGACCTTGCCGATCGTGTCGTTGAGCTGCAGGGCCGAAGCGAGGTCGCGGCCGATCGGCTTTTCGACGACGATACGGGTTTGCTTGGTGATCAGCTTGTGGTCGTGGATCTTCTGCGAGATGTCGCCGAAGATGCCCGGAGCGACGGCCAGGTAGAAAGCGCGGACGCGCTCCTTGCCCTCGTCGAGAATCTTCTTGAGCTGATCCCAGCCGGCATCGCTGCGCGCGTCGACCGGAACATAGAACAGACGGGCGAGGAACTTCTTGACTTGCGCCTCGTCATATTCGCCCCCCTTCAGGTGTTCCTTGAGGGCGGCGTCGGCGAATTTGCGGTATTCCTCGTGCGAAAGCGCGCTACGCGAAGCGCCGATGACGCGGGTCGGTTCGGAGAATTGGCCTTCGATCTGGCGATGATAAAGAGCGGGCAGAAGCTTGCGCTCGGCAAGGTCGCCACTGCCGCCGAAAACGACATAATCAAATGGTTCAACGGGAATGATTTGGCTGCTCATGAGGTATCTCTCAATCGGTCTTGGTTGAGGTCCCTTTTAATCTAATCGATTTAAAAAGGCCAGTGTGCATCGCAAAATTCAGACTCGGCTTTTTATAGTGGATTGCCGGCGGAAGAAATCCATCTTCCGATTTTTAGAACCTGTCGCGCAACGCAAACCACGAGAGCGCCAGGAAAAGCAGAGGCGCCCGCATGCGCGCGCCGCCGGGGAAAGGTGGAACATTCAGCTCCTTGAAGAGGTGAAGCTCGTCCGCATTCCCGAGAACTGTTTTCGCATAGAGTTTACCGCAATAGTTTGACAGCATGACCCCATGCCCGGAATAGCCGCCGATCGAGGTGACGCCCGGCATGATCTCCCGCACGAAGGGCTGGCGCGGCATGGTGATGCCGACCGATCCGCCCCAGGCATAATCGATGTTGATATCCGCCAGGGCCGGATAGATCTCGGCGATCTGCCGGCGGATGTGCTGCGTTATGTCGCGTGGATTGTCTGATGTATAGGCTTCGCGCCCGCCGAACAGCAGGCGCCCGTCTTTCGATTTGCGGAAATAGCGCACCACGAATCGCGAATCCGCGACGGCCTCGTTGCCGGGAAGCACGGTCGGGAAGCGATCGAGCGGTTCGGTGGCGCCGATGAAGGAGCGGATCGGCATGACATGGCTCGCGGTCACCGGCTCGAGGTTGTCGATATAGCCGTTGCAGGCGATCAGCACTCGTTCGGCGGTGATTTCGCCGCCGTCCGTCTGGATGATGGTCTTGCCGCCCGATTGCCGGAAGGCCTTCGCCCTGGTCATTTCGAAGAGGGAGGCGCCTGCCTCGGCGGCGACCCGCGCCAGGCCGATGAGCAGTTTCAGCGGGTGGATATGTCCCGTGCCCATGTCCCTGACGCCGTAGAGATAGAATTCGGAGCCCAGCCGTTCCTGGGTCTCGGTCCGATCCATGAATTTGACGTGCGGATAGCCGTAGCGCGTCGCGGCGATCTCCGCATTTTCCATATAGGCGTGCTTGTAGCTCGGCTTGTGCGTGACATTCATCTGGCCCGGCAGGAAGTCGACGTCGATACCGTGCTCGGAGGCGAAATCGAGAAGATGACGCTTCGCATCCTCGGCAAGATCGAAAAGAGCCTTCGAGCGCTCGTAGCCGATCTTCTCTTCAAGCTCCTCGGGCCATGAGCGCTGGCCGGTACCGAGCTGACCGCCATTGCGGCCCGAAGCGCCGTCGCCGAAGCGGTTGCCGTCGATCAGCACCACTTCGGCACCACCCTTGGCGAGATTGTAGGCCGCCTGCAGGCCGGTATAACCGCCGCCGATAATCGCGACATCGGCCCGGCGCGAACCATCGAGCTTCGGATAGATCGGGCGTGGACCGACGGTTGCCTGATAAAACGAAAGTCCCGGCGCGATCGGGCTCTGCCATGTTTCGTGCAGTGTCATGGGCGATCCCTTCACACGTTGAGCAGAAGGAATTCCCGCTCCCACGGGCTGATCACCTGCATGAAGGTTTCGAACTCGCCGCGTTTGACACCGGCATAGATGTCGATGAATTCCTTGCCGAGGACCTCCTGGAAGGCCGGTTCGCCCTCCAGGAGCGCGATGGCTTCAAGCAGGCCGCGCGGCAGGTCGATCGAGCCTTCGTTGGCCGAATCCTCGGTCGGTGCCGTCGGCTCCACCTTCTTCATGATGCCGAGCAGGCCGGAGGCGAGCGAGGCGGCGAGCGCGAGATAGGGGTTGGCGTCGGAGCTCGGCAGCCGGTTTTCGACGCGGCGGGCCTGCGGATCGGAGACCGGCACGCGGAAAGCCGTGGTGCGGTTGTCGTAGCCCCAGGCATTGTTGACCGGGCAGGACATGTTCGGCGCCAGCCGCCGATAGGAATTCACATAGGGCGCAAGCATCGCCAGCGCATTCGGCACATAGCGCTGCATGCCGCCGATGAAGTGGAAGAATTCCTGCGACGGACTGCCGTCCGGATTGGTGAAGACGTTCTTGCCGGTCTCGATGTTCACGACGGACTGATGAATATGCATCGCCGAGCCCGCCTGGCTCTGCATCGGCTTGGCCATGAAGGTGGCATAGATGCCGTGCTTCAGCGCTGCCTCGCGAATGGTGCGCTTGAACATGAACACCTGGTCGGCAAGCTCGATCGGGTCGCCATGGCGCAGGTTGATTTCGAGCTGCGCCGGACCCTCTTCATGGATCAGCGTGTCGATCTCGAGACCCTGCTTCTCCGAGAAGTGATAGATATCGTCGATCAGTTCGTCGAACTCGTTGATGCCTGCGATCGAGTAGCCCTGACCGCCGAGAATCGAGCGGCCGGAGCGACCTTTCGGCGGATGCAGCGGATAATCGGGGTCGTCATTCTTGGCGACGAGATAGAATTCGATCTCGGGCGCCACCACCGGCTTCCAGCCGCGGTCGCGATAGAGTCCCAGAATCTGCTTCAGCAGGTTGCGTGGCGTATAGGAAACCGCGTGTCCTTCGGAATTGACGATATCGCAGATCACCTGCGCTGTCGGGTCGGTTTCCCAGGGGACGACGGAAAGCGTCGAGAGGTCCGGCACCAGCTTCAGGTCGCTGTCGCGCGGCTCGTAGCGGAAGCTCTCGGTTTCCTCCGGATACTCGCCCGAAATCGTGTGGCGGTAAATCGCGGAAGGCAGTGCCAGCGACGTATTGGAGGTGAATTTCGAGGTCGGCATCATCTTGCCGCGCGGCACGCCCGCAAGGTCCGGAGTGATGCATTCGATGTCCTCGATCCCGCGCGCCCGCAGCCACTGGGCTGCTTCCTTCCAGTTTGCCACGCCGCGTGCCGATCTCAGGCTAGGAGGTACCGTAGGGACTTTCGAGACAGGCACGGAAGCTTTCAGCGGGGTCTTTCTCGCAGGCATAAAACACCGTATTTGGATTGATCGGTGATTGCATCATAACCGCAGTTTGCCAATTGGCGAGGGGGAAAACCGCTCGGACTTTCGCCGTATGATGGAAAAATGATCAGTGAGCGCGGCGAATGATTAGGGGTTGAAGCGTGGTCGGCAGGTATGATGTGATCGTTCTCGGAGCGGGCGCGGCAGGCATGATGTGCGCCATCCGCGCCGGCCAGCGCGGGCGTTCCGTCGCCGTGCTCGACCATGCCGCGGCACCCGGCGAGAAGATCCGCATTTCCGGCGGCGGCCGCTGCAATTTCACCAATATCCATGCCGGCCCGAAGAACTTCCTGTCCGCCAATCCGCATTTCGCCAAATCGGCGCTGGCTCGCTTCACGCCTCGGGATTTCCTCGCCATGGTCGAGCGCCATGGCATCGCCTGGCATGAGAAGACGCTTGGCCAGCTCTTCTGCGACAACAGCGCCAAAGACATCATCCGCATGCTGACCGACGAGATGCGCGCGGCCGGCGCGCAACTGTTGTTGCGCACGGAAACAAGCGGGGTGGAACAGATTGACAGCGGCTATCGCATCAGCACTTCGGAGGGCACCTTCGAGGCACCCTCGCTGGTTGTCGCGACCGGCGGCAAGTCGATCCCGAAAATGGGCGCGTCCGGCTTTGCCTATCGCATCGCCGAGCAATTCGGATTGCCGCTTGTCGAGACGCGGCCGGGCCTGGTGCCGCTCACGCTCGATCCGCAGCTCCTTCAGCGCCTCGCGCCGCTTTCCGGCATCGCCGCGCCTGCCGAAATCCGCCACGGCAAGACGGCATTTCGCGAAGCCCTGCTCTTTACCCATCGCGGCCTCAGCGGGCCGGCCATCCTGCAGATTTCCTCCTACTGGCGGGAAGGGGAGGAGATTACCGTCGCGATCGAGCCTGACGTCGATGTCTTTGCACTTCTCAAGAAAGCAAAGCAGGCCAACGGCCGGCAATCGGCGCAAACAGCCCTTGCCGAGCTCCTGCCGAAGCGGCTGGCGCAGCACTTCGTCGAGGCCGAGGGCGTGTCTGGCAATCTGGCTGATCAGTCCGACAAGCGCCTGGAGCAGCTCGCGGCTGCCATTCAGTCCTGGCCGGTAAAGCCGTCCGGCTCGGAAGGGTATCGCACTGCGGAGGTAACGCTCGGCGGCATCGATACCAGCTGCCTCGATTCGAGGACCATGCAGGTGAAAGCCGCGCCCGGCCTCTTCTTCATCGGCGAGTGCGTCGATGTGACCGGCTGGCTCGGCGGTTATAATTTTCAATGGGCATGGGCGTCCGGTCATGTTGCCGGCGAGGCTGCGTGAGCCTCCATATTCAATGCCTTGTGCGCTCCGTCAGAAAATGGAACCGGCCTCTGGTTCTCGCGTTTTCCTTTCCTACATGTTTACTGAATACATTGGCAGTTGCCGAACAGACTATTTGCCGGTTATCGTGTCAGTGCGAAAATGGGAATATGCTCATGAACAAAACCAATCGTCGTGCTCGCGCCATTGCAATCGCTCAAACCCGGGATAACGCCAAGCTCCTGGCCGCGAGGCTTTTGATGCTGGCGATGGGTGCTACCGCGGCCTGCATCGCGTATCTGGCCGTGCGCGGCTATTGAGTTTAGCCGCTTTTCATGTCTTGGCCGTCATTGTCCTGGCGGCTTTTGTCTGCGCGTCAATATTCTTTTCGACGCCTTCTGACTTGCATCTGTTCAGCTACGAGGCGCCCCGCTGGCGCCTTATCTGAAAATTAATCTATCAGACCGACAATTCCCGCAGTTTTATGGGGCGCTCGTCTGCGAGACCGAGCCGATGCAATGATTGCTTCCTGACACCACTCAGGACCCCGCCTGCGAAGATTTTCAAGATTGACGAGGATACGTCCGGCCAGCGCTGCGGAGGCGTCGGCGAGGGGAGCGGTGAGAGGTCTGAGCCACCATGTTGATTGATAGGATACTGTCTCGTTTCAAGATCAAGACGAAGGTTCTCATATTCGTCCTGCCCTTCGTCATCAGCATTTCCGCCGTCGGGCTCACCGGGCTCTATGCTTCCGGCCTGCTGCAGGGACGCATGGAAATCTCCAACAGCGTGCTGCAATCGCTGACTGGCTTCAAGAATCTCTATGGTTCCATGGATGACTTCCTGCGCATCACCAATACGCAGCAACGCGACAAGCTCTACGGGGATATCAAGTCCCAGCAGGGCGTGCTCAATGCGACGCTCGGCCAGCTCGGCGCGGATTCGGAGGGCCGCGACAATCTGACCGACGCAACCGCCAAGACGGCCGACACGGCCAATCTCGTCGGCCGGCTTTGGACGCTCCACGAGCAGGAGGTTGCGTTCCGCAAGACCATCGACGACGCACAGCGAGCCTTGATCAGCGCCCGTTTCAACGTCAATTTCAACAGCCAGCAACTGGAAGATCAGATGCGGCAGGATCAGGCCGACGCGACCTCGACATTGCGCGCCGCGGACCGTCTGCTGAAAGGCGGCGATCTGCTTGCCTCGGTTGCTGAGGATTTCAACAAGGGAGCGACGCCGGCCGACAAGGTCAAGCTTCTCAAGGACCGGCTGCCGGATCTGAACAAGGCCCTGCGTTCCATCGACCTTGCGCTGCCGCAGAACCAGAAGAGTGTCGTTCAGTCGCTGACGAGCACGATCAAGGATCTGACCACTTTCACCGAAAGCACCGATGCGCCGACCGATGACACCATTACCAATATCGGCCGTCTTCTCTCGCGCTTCCGCCAGACATCGACCTACACGCAGCTGACGGCGACGCAGATGATGCGTCAGGCGACCACGACCTTCGTATCGCTGGATGCCCGCGTCGCGCAGACCAATTCCGTTCTGCAGGATACCCGCCGCCTCGAAGATTCGGTCTACTCGCTGCAGCTCGTCCTCGCCGAGTTCAACGCCAATACCAACAAGGACAATCTCGTCCGCCTGCGCCAGGAAATCGCAAAGCTCGGCGGCGATATCGATACGCTGAACCAGAGCGCCAAGAGCATGGATTTCGCCGGTGATATCGATGCGGCCATCCGCCCGGCGATCAAGTCGATGGACGACGCCGGCGGCAAGCTGGTCGATACGATCACCCAGCGGGTTGCCGAATATGCAAGTGCCCGCCAGCAACTCGACCAGGTGTGGAGCCAGCTGACCGCCTTTGCCGAGACGCAGAAGCAGAGCGCCGGCTCCGAACGCGACCAGGCGAACTACATATCCATCCTGGCGACGGCTTTGGGTATCATCCTCTCGGTCGCCGGCGGTATCGCACTGGTCCTCACCCTGCAGCGTCCGATCGGCCAGATCACTGCAGCCATGCGCCGGATCGCCGATGGCATGCTCGAGACGGCGATTTCCGGCGAGCAGCGTCACGACGAAATCGGCGACATGGCCCGCGCGCTCGGTATCTTCAAGGAAAACGCCATTTCGAAGATCCGCATCGAGGAACAGAGCGACGAGGAGCGCGCTGCCTCCGAATACGAACGTCAGCGCAACGACGCTGAAAAGCGCGAACTCGACCGCCAGATCGATTTCGCGGTCAGCGAGCTTGCAGCCGGTCTCGAACGCCTCGCGCAAGGCGATATTTCCGCCACGATCGAGACACCCTTCATCGGCCGCCTCGAACAGCTTCGTCAGGACTTCAACAGCTCGCTGTCGCGCCTGCAGGAGACGCTGAGCCAGGTCCGCAGCAATGTCGAGATGATCCAGAGCAACGGCAACCAGATGGCGGCCTCCGCCGAGGATCTGTCGAAGCGCACCGAGCAGCAGGCGGCTTCGCTGGAGCAGACCGCCGCCGCCGTCGACGAGATCACCGTCACCGTCCGCTCGTCCGCCGAGCGTGCCAAGGACGCGGATGCCATCGTGCGCGAAGCCAAGCGCAGCGCCGATGACAGCTCCGTGGTCGTCGGCAACGCCATCGACGCGATGGCACGCATCGAGGGCGCCTCGCGCCAGATCGAGCAGATCATCGGCGTCATCGACGAGATCGCGTTCCAGACCAATCTCCTGGCGCTCAACGCCGGTATCGAGGCGGCGCGCGCCGGTGACGCTGGCAAGGGCTTCGCCGTCGTCGCCATGGAAGTGCGCGAGCTGGCACAGCGCTCGGCCGCCGCCGCGAAGGAAATCAAGGGACTGATCAACAAATCGACCCAGGAGGTCAATTCCGGCTCGCAGTTCGTGCAGGAGGCCGGTTCTGTCCTGGCGCAGATCAGCAGCCAGATCGTCACGATCAGCCAGCATGTGGAAATGATTGCCCGCGCCAGCCACGACCAGGCAAGCGCGCTGCAGGAGGTCAACGCCTCGGTCAACCACATGGATCAGATGACGCAGCAGAACGCCGGCATGGTGGAAGAGACCACGGCGGCAAGCCGCGAGCTGGCCACCGAAGCCGACGCGCTGTTGCATCTCATCCAGCAGTTCAAGATCGAAGCCGGATACAGCTCAGGCTATATGCGGGAAGAAGCGGCCTGACCGCAGCAACCATCATCATCGCAGGCGGACCGGTTGATCTCCAGCCGGTCCGCTTTTTTTGTCGCCTTGTAAGCGGCATACAGACGGTCGAGCACACGCCCGCCCCAGGTGAAAAGCGGCCAGGGATCGTGCCCATAGTCGAGGTAGAACAGATCCTCGTTGCGGCGCCATTGCTCCTCGCGCGCCCGGCATTGTAGTTCCATGGCCTTGGCCAAAGCGATGCTGTCCATCATGAGACATCTCCATGTTGTGGGGCATCTCTTCAACTACACACAGAAATTTGCTTTATAAATAGCCGTTTTCGCCTTATGTTTTTCAATTATGAAAAACACGGCATGGGATTCCTATCAACTTTTCCTCGATGTCGCCCGTGGCGGCGGGCTGACGGGAGCGGTCGCGACCAGCGGTTTGAGCCCGGCAACGATCGGCCGGCGCATGCTGGAGCTCGAAGGGCAGATCGGCCGCCTGCTTTTCGAGCGCAGCCAAGCCGGCTACACCCTGACCGGCGATGGCCAGGCGCTGTTCGACCAATTGCTGGAGATGGAGGCCGCGGCCCGCAAGGTGGATAGCTGGCAGCGCGATGCCCAGGGCGCCTCGATCGTCCGGATCGCCGCCGGCACCTGGGTCGGCTGGCTGCTCAGCCAGAACATGCCGGTGATATGCTCGGAGCGGGACGGCTTTCGCATCGATCTGCATCTTGGCGAGCGCCGCGCCAGCCTTGCCCATCGCGAAAGCGATATCGGTATCCGCGCCTTCGAGCCGGAGGAAGCCAATCTTGCCGCCATCAAGACCGGCGATGTCGCCTATGCCGCCTATCAGGCCCGCAACATGCGCTTTGCCGGACCGCAGCGCTGGATCGCCGTGGCGGAAGACGAGGCGGTTTCGGCCTATCTGCGCTGGCCGCATCAGAACCGGCGGCAGGAGATCGCCTTCACGGTCAGCCGCCCGCGGTCGCTTCATGATCTGGTGCTGGCGGGGTCTGGCATCGCGGTTCTGCCCTGCTTCGTCGGCGATCAGGAGCCGAGACTGGAGCGCGTCGGCGAGGAAATAGCAGCCCTCCGCCACCGGCAATGGATCGTCATGAACAATGCCGATCGCCATCGCCGGGAAATCCGCACCGTGGTCGATCGCATGACCCGGCTGTTGAAGAGTCATTCGGAGCTGTTTGCCGGCAAGCGCCCGACCTACACGTGAACCGGCGGCGATGAACCGCCGGTTTGCTCTTGTTCAGCGCGCCGCGTCGCCCCAGCGATATTCGACGGTGGCGTCATCCAGCTTGGCTTTCAGCTCCGGATCGAGCTTGAGATCGATGGCGGCGAGCGTGTCCGTCAACTGATCCGGGCGGCTAGCACCGATGATGGCTGACGTAATGACCGGATTGGCGGCGACCCAGGCAACGGCGAGCTTGACGAGCGACTGGCCTGCCTCTTCGGCGATGCCGCGCAGCTTCTCGATCGTCGCGAATTCGCGTTCGTGCCAATAGCGTTGCAGGTAGTTGGTACCGGCGCTGCGCAGCTGCGAGCTGAAGCGGCCTTCGGTCGGTGCGACATCGTGCCTGTGCTTGCCGGTGAGAAGACCGCCGGCGATCGGATTGTAGGGGATGACGGCGATGCGTTGTTCTTCGGCAAGTGGCAGCAATTCGCGCTCGATTTGGCGGAACAGCAGATTATAGCGCGGCTGCACCGAGACGAAGCGGGCGGTGCGCAAAAAGTCAGCGCGGCCAAGCGCCAGGGCCAGCCGATAGGCCAGGAAGTTCGACACGCCGACATAGCGGGCCTTGCCGGAGCGTACGATGATATCGAGCGCTTCCAGCGTCTCGTCGATCGGCGTTTCGCGATCGTCGGAATGCAGCTGGTAGAGGTCGACGTAATCGGTGCCGAGACGCCGCAGCGAAGCGTCGATGGCATCGAGAAGGTGCTTGCGCGACGCGCCCTGATCCCAGGATGACGGGCCGACCTTGCCGACGGCTTTGGTCGCGACGATGAAGCGGTCGCGCTTGCCCTTCAGCCAGCCGCCGACGATCTCTTCGGTGCGGCCGGCAAGCTGCTCGTCGCCGCCAAGCGGGTAAACGTCGGCCGTGTCGATGAAGTTGACGCCGGCGTCGGCCGCCTTGTCGAGAATGGCGTGGGCTGTGTCTTCCTGCTCGATCTGCAGGCCGAAGGTCATCGTGCCCAGGCATAGGCGCGAGACGCTGAGGCCGGTATTGCCGAATTTTTGGTACTGCATGATGCACCCTTGAATTATGGGTTGGGTTTGCCCGCTGGGCAGGGCTGCGAAACGGGCGTGAGACTATTCTAGGAGTGAGACGCTACGATGTTAGCAAAGCTGGTTTCCGCATTCACGCAGGAAGCGGATCTTGAGTTCACAATCGCGTGCAAGCAGGAAGCGTCACCCTTTGCAATGCCGTTTCTCGGCAAATCCGCCAAAGCTCGCAATGGCTTGCTTTTCCCCCTTGTGGCGTTCCGATTTCCTTTCTAGTCTAACGGGAAAAACAGAGGGTT
>Ga0157370_10009119_pt1 | contig 10641 bp, 6 predicted proteins | sample C35metaG_FD_113463 | JGI IMG/M metagenome (GOLD analysis project Ga0157370, IMG submission 113463) | Corn rhizosphere microbial communities from Kellogg Biological Station, Michigan, USA - C3-5 metaG | ecosystem: Host-associated > Plants > Roots > Rhizosphere > Soil | place: USA: Michigan... | reverse complement strand
GGCCCGGCGGCTCGCCCTCCGGGCCCTCGAGAAGCAGGGGACGGTCCGGATGGAGGACGTCGGCGTGCCGCGCGGTCGCGTGCCGGAGCTGCTCGTCGAGATCCAGGCGGCGGCCGACCGCCACGGGGTCCGGGTCGCGACGTTCGGCCACGCCGGCGACGGCAACCTCCACCCGAACTTCATCTTCGATCACGACGACCCACGTGCCCCGGAGCTGACGCACCTCGTCCGTGACGAGATCTTCGCGGCCGCGCTCCGCATGGGCGGCACGGTGACGGCCGAGCACGGCCGGCTGACCGTCCCGCCGCCGGCGGTGCTCGCTCTGCTGAGCGCGGCCCGGGCCCCGGTGGCCGCACACCCGGTGGCCCGCGAACTGTGCACCCCGACCGGCGCCGCCCTGCTGGTCACCCTCGCCGACGGGTACGGCCCGATGCCTGCCTGCACGCCGGTCACGGTCGGCATCGGGGCCGGGACGGCCGACCCACCGGGGCATGCCAACATCGTGCGGGTCGTCGTCGGGCAGTCCTCCGCGCCGACGCCGACCTGGGTGAGCACCGACCTGGTCACCCTCGAGACCACCGTCGACGACCTCGATCCACGGTTATGGCCGGACGTGCTCGCTGCCTTGCGCAAGGCGGGCGGGGCCGACGCCTGGTGCGCTCCGGTCACCGCGCACAAGGGCCGGCCCGGCATGCTGCTGACCGTCCTGGTCGCGCCGGACCGGGTGGACGGCGTCTGTGCCGCGATCTTCGCGCACACCTCGACTCTTGGCGTGCGGCTCCATCCGGTCGAGCGGCGATCGCTGCACCGCGACAGCGTAAGCGTCCAGCACGACGGCGGGATCGTGCACGTAAAGCGGGGGTACCTGGACGGCGCCGTGGTCACGGTGCAACCGGAGTACGAGGACGTGAAGGCGGCAGCCGAGTGCACCGGCCGACCGTTACGCCAGATCCTCGACGAGGTGCGGTCCGCGGCCATCCCGTCTGTGATCGCCGGTCCCGCCCGCAGCTGACGCGTGCGCTGATCGCTGCCGGCGGGGTCACGGGATGGCCCGTCGCTGGCCGGACAGCCCGGCTTCGCCTGTCGGTTCCATCAGGAGCGGCAACGCTGCTTGAGCGGCCATCACGTGCTGCATCGTGACCACGATTCCCGGTTGCGAGGGTCGTACCGGAGGAGCCGTGTAAAACGCCCATAGCCATTGCAAACTGACCAGAGGGTTTGCTACGGTCTCGGGGCGGATTAGCGCTATGCATATATGAGGCGGCCGAGCCCCGCCGCCGAGGGCTGCTGCACAGCCAATACCCCAACTGAGGTATCCACGTGTTATTACTCAATGAGGCGCGACACCTGTTCGCCGAACGCCACCATGTGGAGTAATACCCTGTCGCGGGTTGCGAACCAGCAGCCGGCATGGCGCGACCACCCGGATCTGGAAGAAGCCAAGCGGTTCCTTGAATCGGCTGAGCCACTGGTGTGGAGTACGGAGATTGCCGAGGCACAGCGCAATCTGGCGGCCGTGTCGGCAGGTCAGGCACTGGTAGTGCAGGCCGGGGATTGCGCTGAAGATCCGGCCGAGTCGACTGACGTTCATGTGCACCGGAAAGTCGGAATGCTGCGCTGCCTCGGCGGAATCCTGAGTCATGACAGCAATCTGCCAGTGGTCCGGCTGGGGCGCCTCGGCGGCCAGTTCGCGAAGCCTCGATCCGCCGCGACGGAACTCCACGCCGGCGTGGAGATGCTCGCCTTCCGCGGCCATCTGGTCAATGACCCGGCCCCGACGCCTGAGGCGCGGATGCCTGACCCTCGGCGCCTCATTAAGGGCTACCGGGCGGCGCAAACCGTTAGCGGGCTGCTGCGTGAAATCGCGGCGGGGAATACCGACGAACGGGTGTGGATGAGCCATGAGATGCTCATACTTGACTACGAAATTCCACAGGTTCGTCGTAATTCCAGAATGGGCGCCTTTCTTTCCAGCACTCATGTGCCGTGGATCGGCAATCGCACCAATGAGCCCGATGGCGCTCATGTGGCGTTACTGGCCTCAGTGGTCAACCCGGTGGCGTGCAAGGTCGGGCCTGATATGTCGGAGCAGAAGCTCCTGGCACTTTGCCGCCGGCTGGATCCGCATCGCAAGCCGGGTCGGTTGACCCTCATCGCCCGGATGGGGGCGGCCCACGTAGCTGACCGGTTGCCGCTGTTGATGCGCGCGGTGGCTGACGCGGGTTATCCCGTCATCTGGCTGTGCGATCCGATGCATGGCAACACCGTGAAGACGACAGCCGGTTTGAAGGTGCGTTATCTCGACGCGGTGCAGGCTGAGGTCATCGGGTTCCGTGACAGTTGTCGAGCAGCGGGTGTCTGGGCGGGCGGCCTTCACCTGGAGACCACTCCGGACGACGTTCTGGAATGCGCGCCGGCCGAGCAGGCCCACGGAGCGGCGGCTCGCTACACGTCCCTCTGCGACCCACGGCTGAATCTGAACCAGGCGATCTCGGTGGTATCGAGTTTCGGACGGTACGCGCATCGTGCCGTGGATCCCGTGGTCATGGTGGGTTTAGGTAGCAGTGGGGAGCCTGCCGATCGAATGACTACCGCATATTGATCCAGGGCTCGCTCGCCGAGCCCGCTTACCGGGAGACCCGCCACATCCGCGCTGTTCCAGCGCTCCGACTGAACCTGCCGGTCGGATCCACCAGCGAGTACATATCAAGTCAGGGGCGTAAGTGTACTTTGAGCTGCTCGGAAATCTTCGGGCTCGACATGACGGCCCGGTGGACATCGGTGGGCTGCGGCAGCAGAAGCTGCTGGTCGTGCTCCTGCTCCAGCCCGGCCGCGTGGTCACCGCGGATCGGTTGATCGAGGCGGTCTGGGACGACCGGCCACCGGTGACGGTTCGCAGGCAGTTGCACAACGCCGTCTCCGGACTGCGGCGCAGCTTCGGGTCGGCCAAGTCGATAATCCTGAAGGAGGGGCCGGGCTATCGCATCGACGTTGCCTCGCAGGACATCGACGCTCACCGGTTCGTCAACCTCGTCGGTCAGGCCTCGGCCGCGGCTGCCGAAAAGCAATCCACCCAGGCCATCGACCTGCTTGAGCAGGCGCTGACGCTGTGGAAAGGCCCGGCGCTGTCCGGGCTCAACGGCTCGGTGCTCGACATCATCGCTGCCAGCCTGGAGGAAAAGCGGCTGGGTGCGACCGAGCAACTGCTCGAACTGCGTCTGAAAAACGGCGAGCCGGGAGCGGTGATGGTGCCGCGGCTGGGCGAACTGGTCTCGCAGAACCCGCTGCGGGAGGAAACCCGGCGCCTGCTGATGCTTGCGCTGCTGGCCAGCGGCCGCAAGGCGGACGCGCTGACCGCCTACGAGCAGGGCCGCCGGCTGCTGCGGGCCGAGATGGGGATCGAGCCGAGCCTGGAACTGCGTCGGTTGTACGAGCAGATCCTCCGCGACGACCCGGCGGCCCTGGCCGGACGGCGAGATGCCGCCGCCTCCGCACCGGCGGCGAGGCCGCGACCGGCGGAACTCGTGCACCCGACCAGCAAGTCCCTCAGCGGCCGTTCCTTCCTTCCCTACCACACAGCTCATTTCATTGGCCGGACCGATGAGTTGCGCTCACTCGGCGCGCCCCGCCCGGCCACCGAGACCGCGCTGCGCATTGTCGCTGTCGACGGTATGGCCGGTGCGGGCAAGACCACGCTGGCCGTGCGGCTGGCCCACCAGTTGGCGCCGAACTATCCCGGCGGCCAGCTCTTCATCGATATGCAGGGTCACACCCCGGGCCAGGAGCCGCTGGAGCCGGAGGTCGCCCTGGAACGGCTGCTGTTGGACTTCGGGCTGCGGCAGGAGGAGATCCCGGTGGGTGTCCGGCAGCGCTCGGCCCGTTGGCGGGCCGAGGTTGCCGAGCGGGGGGTCCTGGTGGTGCTGGACGACGTCCTCGATGTGCGGCAGATCCGTCCGCTGCTGCCCGGCACCGGAAAGGCCCAAGTCATTATCACCAGCCGGCGGCGGCTGGTCGGCCTGGACGGAGTGGAGTCCTGTTCGCTGGACATGATGCCGGCGGCGGACGCGGTCGAGTTGTTCACCCGCATCGCCGGTGCCGGTCGGGTGGGCGGGCAGCCGGATGCGGTGGCCGAGGTGGTCGCACTCTGCGCGCAGCTTCCGCTGGCGGTCAACATCGCCGCCTCCCGCTTCCACAACCGTCCGGCGTGGACGCTCACGGACCTGATCGAGCGGTTGCGCGACGATCGGACACGACTGCGCGAGCTCTCCCTGGGAGAGCAGAACCTGAGCGCTCTCTTCGAGGCCTCCTACCGTCACCTGTCGGCGGAGCAGCGGCGCCTGCTGTGCGTCCTCGGAGTCACCTGTGTCCCCGGTGAAGAGTTCGACGCCGCCACCGCCGCTGCCCTGGCGAACATGTCTGTGTCGGAAGCGGATCGGCTGCTGGAGGAATTGTTCGACGTGCACCTGCTCCGGCAGAGCGTGGCCGGGCGGCACCACTTCCACGAGCTGCTGCGCCAGTACCTGCGGGCCCGGGCGGCGACCGAACTCGATCCGTCGAGGTCCGCTGCGGGTAGTCACCCCCCGGGCGTCGGGATGCAGCCGAACCGATGCTGGCCGGTAAGGGCCGATGTTCGGCCGATGCCCGACAAAGGCAGTGCCGATGGTGCGGGTTGTGATGCTGGAAGCAGCCCATGGTCGATCAGGGGCAGCGGTGTCCACCTGACGCCGCTCCTGGCCGGCGCCACCGGGCCCGAGGAGATCACTGTGGATCGCGCCGGTCCGAAGCTGGATGCCGCCGTGGAACTCGCCGTCAACACGCCGCTGTTGCTGTCGGGGGCTTGCGCCGGGGCTCACCCAATCCGCTGCAACGACAGTGGATTCGCTGCCCCGACCGCGGATCGCACCCTCATCGACTCCGCGGCCCACAGATAGGAAGCGATGACATGATTCTGACGCACAACACCGTTCTGCCGCCGGATCTGCGCGCTCAGGTGGCTGCGGATCCCACTATCGGTGGAGGCAACCTGCTTCCGGCGCTATTGGCGCTGAACCCCTTCCCGGACGAGCCATTCATCAAGTCGCTGATCCCGATCCCGTACCTCGACGGGGAGACCCGCACCGAGTTCAGCCTGCGCGACCTCAACCACCTGGTGCAGAGCTGGTCGGCCTGGTACTGGGAGCAGGGGGTGCGCCCGAGGGACCGGATTGCCGTCTTCCTGCCTGACTCCATCGCCTACTGCGTGCACTATTCCGCCATCGCTCAGCTGGGCGCCATCGCGGTGCTCATCAACAGCAAGGCCCCGCGCGAGACCGCGGTCGCGCTGTGCGAGCGCACCGGCGCCATCGGCCTTTACACCGACGCCGAGCGGCTCGGGCGGATCGCTGCCGACGTCCCGAAACTGGCCCTGCGCTGGACCACGACCATGGAGGAGGTACCCGGCCCGGTCTCGGCCACCCTTCCGGAGGAGGCCCGTTTCCGGCACCACCCGGACGATCCGGTAGGCCTGATGCACTCCTCCGGCACCACCGGCCTGCCCAAGCCGACGATCCACACCCACCGCACCATCGTGGCCGGGCCGAAGTTCCGGGTCGTCGACTACAAGGAGGACTCGAACGCCCTGATCATGACGGCGCTCCCGCAGTCACACCAGGGCTGCATCGCCTTCACCTCCTACGCCGTGCTCGGTGGCCAGCCGTTCCTGCCCTGGCGGGATGTGGACGGTGAGGAGCTGGCCACCGCCATCGCCGAACACCAGCCGACGATGGTGATGGCCTTCGGCCACGCCTACCCCGAGATGGCCGCGCTGCCGCCCTCGCGGGGTGGCCTGGACTCGGTGAACTTCTGGGTGTCCATCGGCGACGCGGTGCACGAGCGGCACATCAAGAATGTGCTCGGGCGACGGTCCCCGGAGCGCGCGCCCTCGGCCTTCCTGGACCGGCTGGGCACCACCGAGCTCGGCTGGGGCGTGCTGCTGAAGCCGCGCACGCTGAAGACCGAGCGGAGCGACCGCTGCGTCGGCCGATCGGTAGGCTTCGGCCAAGTGGCGATCGTCCGCGAGAACGGCACCCTCGCGGCACCTTACGAGTTCGGGTACCTCGGCGCCCAGCCGCCGTCACTGACTCCCGGCTACTGGGGCGACCCGGACACCACCTACCGCAGCATGCTGGCTGGTTACTGGCTGACCGGCGACATCGCCTACCGCGACGAGGAAGGCAACTTCTACCAGGTGGACCGGGCGATCGACGTCGTGCACACGGCCGAGGGACCGCTCTACTCCGTGCAGGCCGAGGAACTCGTGCTGAACGAGATTCCCGGAGTCGAGGAATGCACGATCGTGGCCGGGGTCAACGGCCTGGAGAACGTCGCCGTCGCGGTGGTGACGGGGGACGTCGATCCCGAGAAGGTGCTGATGTCGGCCAATGCGGCGCTGCGCCCGCTGGGCCGCGGCCCCGCCCTGGCGATGGTGGAGGTGGCCGACGAGGACAGCGACTACCCGGTCGGTCTCACCGGAAAGTCCCTCAAGCGCTTCCTGCGGGCCAAGTATGCCGATCTGCCCACCTACCTCAGCAACCGCGCCGGCAAGAACCTCGCCACGAGCGACTCGCTCACCTGATCAGGTGAGCCCCGGATGCAAGGAGTCCGCATGACCGTCACCGGGTTGGAGTTCACCTGGGAGCCCGCGCAGCCGGTGTCCCCCGAACGACGTTCTGACCTGCTGGGCCAACCCGGGTTCGGCACCACGTTCTCGGATCACATGGTGACCGTGCAGTGGCAGCCCGATCGCGGTTGGCACGATGCCCGGGTCCGGCCGCTGGAATCGTTCTCGTTGCACCCGGCAACCATGGCCTTCCATTATGGACAGACGATTTTCGAGGGCCTGAAGGCGTTCTGGCGACCGGGCGGGCAGCGGGCCCTGTTCCGTCCGGACGATCACGCGGCCCGGTTCAACCGCTCGGCCGCCCGGATGGCGATGCCGACCCTGCCCGAACTGGACTTCGTGGCGGCGCTGCGAGCGTTGCTGCGGGTGGACCAGGCCTGGGTGCCGGCAACCCGCGGGCACAGCTTCTACCTGCGCCCGTTCATGATCGCCTCGGAGACTCACCTGAGTAACCGGTCGGCAGAAGAGTTCCTGTTCACCGTGCTCGGTGGCCCGTCCCGCCCGGCGTTCGGTCCCAAGCCGCTTCGGCTGCTGGCCTCCACCGAGTACGTGCGCGCCGCCCTCGGCGGCACCGGGGAGATCAAGTGTGGAGGCAATTACGGCGGCGCCTACATCGCCCAGCGGCAGGCGCTGGCGCGCGGCTGTGACCAGGTGGTCTGGCTGGACGCGCAGGAACGCCGCTATATCGAGGAGTCCGGCGGGATGAACCTGTTCTTCGTGGAGCAGACCGACGCCGGACCCCGCATCATCACCTCGCCGCTGACCGGCACTCTGCTGGGCGGCATCACCCGCGACTCCGTCCTGCGATTGGCGCAGCGAGCCGGCTACCAGGTGAGCGAAGAACTGGTGGCCCTTGACGAATGGGAACAGGGCTGCCGAGACGGACGCTTCGTGGAGGCTTTCGCGACCGGGACCGCCGTCGGCGTCCAGCCCGTGGTTCAGGTACTTTCGGGCAGTCGTGAGTGGACGGTGGGGGACGGCCTCCCCGGTCGGGTGATGTCACAGCTTCGAGAGGAGTTGCTGGCTATCCAATACGGCCAGGCGCCAGACGACTTCGGCTGGATGCACACCGTGGATACCGAAACGAGGAACGCATGAGTCGTCTTAACCAGCAGGACCGGGCCAAACTGCTGCTGCAGCTGCATTCCAGCGGGGTGCTGGTGCTGCCGAACGCGTGGGACGCGGCCAGTGCCGCCGTGATCGCGCAGGCTGGTGCCCCGGCCGTGGCCACCACCAGTGCGGGCCTGGCCTGGAGCCTGGGCTACCGCGACGGCGAGCAGGTGCCCCCGGCTGACCTGTTCCGGCTGCTGCGCCGGATCGTCGAGGTGGTCGAGGTGCCCGTCACCGCGGACATCGAGGCCGGCTTCGGTGCCGACGAGTCCCAGGTGGGCCAGACCGTCACCGCGGTCCTGGAAGCCGGAGTCGTCGGGATCAACCTTGAGGACGCGCCGCCGGCTGGAAGTGGGTTGTTCGACCTGCCGGTCGCCGCCGGTCGGATCGCCGCCGCCCGGAATGCCGCGGTCGACTATGGCGTCCCCGATCTGGTGATCAACGCCCGGACCGACGTGTACATGCGCGGGATCGGCGACCCGGACGAGCGCCCGGCCGAGGTGCTGCGCCGCGCCCAGGCCTTCGCCGCCGCCGGCGCCGACTGCGTGTTCGTCCCGGCCCTGTCCGACCTGCAGGTCCTGTCCGACGTGGTGGCTCGTTCCCCGCTGCCGATCAGCGTGTTCACCGGGGCCGGTGGCGCCACCGTCGCGCAACTGCAGGCTGCCGGAGTCCGCCGGATCACCGTGGGCCCGGCGCTGGCCCAGGCCGCCTATACCGCGGCCAGTGAGTTGGCCCATGAGTTGCTGGGCTCCGGCACCCTGACCGCCTCCTCGCCCTGGCTAGGCTACGGCCCGCTGAACGCCCTCCTTCCGACCGTCCCGACCCAGGAGTAGACCACCTTGTCTCTGTCTGCGTCCGCCCCGAAGGTGGACTTTTTCTTCGACCCCGCCTGCCCGTTCGCCTGGATCGCCTCCCGGTGGATGCTCGAGGTCGAGCAGAAGCGTGACATCGAGCTGAGCTTCCGGGTGATGAGCCTGTCGGTCCTCAACGAGCACCGCGAGATCGAGGACTGGTATCGCACCTTCTGCGACCGGGCCTGGGGGCCGGTGCGGGTCTGCATCGCGGCGGCCAAGGATCACGGCGACGGTGTGCTGCGCGACCTGTACACGGCGCTGGGGACCCGGATCCACAACGGCGGCAACAAGGACTACGCCGAAGTCATCGGCCAGGCACTGGCCGAGGTCGGGCTGCCGGCCGAGCTGGCCGCGGCGGCCGACAGCACCGACTACGACGAGGAACTGCGGGCCAGCCACCGCAGGGCCCTCGACCCGGTCGGCGAGGACCTCGGCACCCCGGCCATCCACCTCGACGGGGTCGGCTTCTTCGGCCCGGTGCTGAACGCGATCCCGCGCGGCGACGAGGCGGCCGAGATGTTCGACGCTGCGGTGGCCCTCGCGCACAACCCCCACTTCTTCGAGATCAAGCGAGCCCGTTCCGGTGGCTTGAACTACGACTGACACAAAGGAGTCTCACCCATGAGACGGATCGGATTCGTCGAGTCCAACCTCTCCGGATCCGGCTTCGACGCGTTGCGGGCTGCGCGCAAGCTGGGCCTGCACGTCATCTTCTTCACCTGCGGCCTGGACCGCTACCACGCGGCGGCCGGCGGCACCGAGGTCCTGCAGACCTGCGTGGACGAGTTCGTGTCCTGCCAGACGCATGAACTCGCTCCGCTGATGGCCGCAGCCAAGGAGGTGGACGCGCAGGCGCCGCTGAGCGCGCTGCTGTCGGTCGCGGAGTACGAAGTCGTGCCGGCCGCGCAGGCTGCTCGCCAGCTCGGCCTGCCCGGCCCGGACCCGGAGGGAATCCGCATCGCCCGCAACAAGGTCGACCAGCGGCGCCGCTGCCAGGAGCGGGGGGTGCCCGGGCCGGCCTTCCGGGCGGTGACCTCGCTCGCGGAGGCGGCCGCGGCGGCCGAGGAGATCGGCCTGCCCTGTGTGGTCAAGGCCGCCGACGAGACCAGCGGGGCTCACGTGGTGCGCTGCACCACGGCGGCCGAGGTGGGCACGGCCTTCACCGCGATCATGGCCCGGCCCACCAACCTCCGGGGCCAGCCCACGCATCCGGAGGTGCTGGTGGAGGAATGCCTGGTCGGGTTCGAGGTCAGCGTCGAGGTCCTGGCCCAGGACGGCTCGTACAGCGTCCTGGGAGTGACCGACAAGGTTGTCAGCACGGGCAACCGATTCATCGAACTCGGCCACATGTTTCCGTCCGTCCTGCCCGAGGCGGTGCGCGACGACCTCGCCCGCACCGCCGTGGCCGCGGCTCGGGCCGTGGGCTTCGACCTGGGGATCGCCCACGTCGAGCTGAAGTACACCGCGGACGGGCCGAAGCTGGTCGAGATCAACCCGCGCCCGGCCGGTGACCGGATCACCGAGTTGATGGACCGCAGCCTCGGTGTGGCAACCATGGAACTCGTGGTCCGCCAGTACCTCGGCGAGTCCCTCGGCCCGGTCCCCTCGCCCGTCTCCGGAGCGGCGATCCGGTACCTGAGTGCGGATCCCGGCGTCGTGGACAGCGTGACCGGCCTGGAGATCGCCCGAGCGGTTCCGGGCGTGCAGGAAGCCGTGGTGTACGTCGCCCCGGGCACGAGCGTGCGGGCGTTGCGGGTGAACGAGGACCGGATCGGCCACGTCCTGGCCACCGCCGAGAGCCCCTATCTGGCACAGCGGCTGGCCGAGACCGCCGCCGTTTGGCAAAGGCTCAAGTCCGAGCTGGCGAACAATGTTGCCGGGCGACCGACGCTGATCGTCCATTATGGCGACCATCAACCCGTCCTGACGCGGCGGATCGATCGGCAGCTCGCCGAAAACCCGCGACGCGCGTTCCGCACGTTCTATGCGATCGAGGCCTTGAACGTCCCGCCCGAGCTC